>ERZ724526.669-NODE-669-length-19224-cov-5.705671_pt1 | contig 19224 bp, 30 predicted proteins | sample MGYA00376059_ERZ724526 | MGnify/ENA primary metagenome ERZ724526 (study PRJEB28724, sample SAMN07190883) | activated sludge metagenome | isolation source: activated sludge of sewage treatment plant in Hong Hong | place: Hong Kong | collected 2016-03-17 ...
TGGCGGTGGCGGCAACCGTGGCGGCGGCGGCGGCGGTGGTAACCGTGGCGGCGGCGGCGGCGGACGCAGATAAAATAACGAACTCATTAACGGTGCATTTGATTTTGCTTTATAAAAATCTCCCGATGCGCCGTACCTTTGCAGCCCGTTTTTTATGATAGGCGGATTGCTAAATACAAAACATTGATAGACAGGCTTTTAATTTGTACATACGATGCTACAGCCAAAACGTCAAAAATATCGCAAGCAACACAAAGGCCGCAACAGGGGCTTGGCCTATAAAGGCAGCTCGATCTCTTTCGGATCTTTTGCGTTGAAAACGATGGAATTCAGCCGGATTACCAGCCGTCAGATCGAATCGGCTCGTATCGCGCTTACCCGCAATATGAAACGTGAGGGCAAAGTCTGGATCCGTATTTTCCCCGACAAACCCCTGACTTCCAAGCCCGCCGAAGTGCGTATGGGTAAGGGTAAGGGAGCGGTGGACCACTACGTTTGCGAAGTCCAACCCGGCCGCATTCTGTTCGAGATTGAAGGTGTATCGGAGGAACTTGCGCACGAGTCGCTTCGCCTCGCCGCCCAGAAACTTCCGGTATTGTGCAAATCCGTCACTCGTTACGATTACGAAGGATAAAAAATAAACGGATGGACAGTTTTTTACCCTGTACATCACTGATAAACAATAAAAAACAATGGCAAAGGAGAATCTGGACGTTGCTAACATGACCGACGCTGATCTGCAAGCCCAACTGAGCGGCTTGGAGCAGGAATATCAGCAAATGAAGTTCGATCATACCGTAAAAGGCCTTGGCAATCCGATGGAATTGCGCGAAATGCGTCGCAATATCGCTCGCATCCTTACGGAAGGCCGCAAGCGCGAACTTGCTGCATCGTCGCCCGAAGCACTGGAAACTCGTTCCAAACTGCGCGCTCGTCGCCGCCGTCAAAAATAAATGTTGCAATGGAAACTGTAGTAAGAAATCTTAGAAAGCAGAAGACCGGCGTAGTGGTTTCCAATAAAATGGACAAGACCATCGCTGTGAAGGTAGAGCGCCGTCTGATGCACCCGCTTTATGGCAAATTCGTAAAGCGTTCCAAGAAATTTTTCGCGCACGACGAAGAAAACACGTGCAACATCGGTGATGTGGTACGCATCATGGAGACCCGCCCGCTGAGTAAAAACAAACGCTGGCGCCTGATCGAAATCATTGAAAGAGCGAAGTAAATCATTGGAAATCAGAAACTTTTCAATTTCCAGTTTCAATAAATTAAAGTCATGATTCAGCAAGAATCCCGTTTGAATGTGGCCGATAATTCCGGCGCGAAAGAAGTACTCTGTATTCGGGTACTGGGCCATACCCGTCAACGTTACGCCGGCATCGGCGACACGATCGTGGTTACGGTAAAAGACGCATCGCCGGGCGGTATCAAAAAGGGCACCGTTTCCAAAGCCGTTATCGTTCGCACACGCAAGGAAATCCGCCGCCGCGACGGTTCTTATATCCGTTTCGACGACAATGCCGTGGTGTTGCTGAATGCTGCCGACGAACCGCGCGGAACGCGCATTTTCGGCCCGGTAGCCCGCGAACTGCGCGATAACAACTATATGCGTATCGTTTCGCTGGCCCCTGAAGTCCTTTAATTCAACCGAAATCAGAACTTAGCACATTTTTCAAAATGGCTGTCAAACATAAAGTAAAACGCTTCGCACCAAAACTCCACATCCGCAAGGGTGATCAGGTGGTGGTGCTCGCCGGCGACGATAAGGGCAAGACCGGACAGGTGCTACAAGTGCTGCCGGGCAAAAACCGCGCAATCGTGGAAGGCGTCAATATCGTGAAAAAACACGTCAAGGCCACCCAGAACGAGGAAGGCGGAATCCAGGAAATGGAAGCCACCATCCACTTGTCCAACCTGGCTGTAGTTGACCCCAAAACCGGCGAAGCCACTCGTGTCGGCCGTCGCAACGAAAACGGCGAAAGTGTTCGCTATTCTAAAAAAACGGGAAACATCATTAAGTGATGAAATACGTACCGCGTCTTAAAACAAAATATCAGAAAGAAGTTGTACCTGCTCTCATGGAGCAATTCAACTACACCTCTGTCATGCAAGTGCCGCGCTTGTCCAAAATCTGCATCAATCAGGGTGTGGGTGATGCGACCGGCGATAAGAAACTGGTCGATAACGCCGTAGTTGAAATGACCACCATTGCGGGTCAGAAGGCTGTGCCGACCAAAGCGCGCACTTCCGTATCGAACTTCAAACTCCGGGAAGGCATGCCCATCGGTGTGCGGGTAACGCTGCGCGGCGAGCGCATGTACGAGTTCCTCGACCGACTGATCTCCATCACCCTTCCGCGTGTACGCGACTTCCGCGGCGTGAACGACAAATCATTCGACGGACGCGGTAACTACACGATAGGTGTGACAGAACAGATCGTATTCCCTGAAATTGACATCGACAAGGTGTCGAAGATCCTGGGTATGGATATCACGTTTGTGACTTCTGCCCAAACGGACGCCGAAGCATTCGCATTGCTGAAAGAAATCGGTATTCCGTTCGTAAAGCGATAAACAACGTCAATCATTATCAACTCGATAAAGAGAAATGGCAAAAAAATCCGTCATAGCCCGTGAGAAGAAGCGCCAGCGCCTGGTGGCTAAATACGCCTCCCTGCGCAAAGCACTTAAAGAACAGGGTGATTACGATGCCCTCGACAAACTGCCGCGCAATTCCAATCCGATCCGCCTGCACAACCGTTGCCTGCTGACCGGCCGCCCGAAAGGCTATATGCGTAAATTCGGAATCTGCCGTGTGAAGTTCCGCGAAATGGCTTTGTACGGCAAAATACCGGGTATCACCAAGGCATCCTGGTAAGCTGACTTCATTGTTCGTGCCTGTTGCCACTATAACAGTGGTCGCGAGTCCGGACAATCAACAATAATAAATTATCAATTATTGATAAAATGCACGTTACTGACCCGATAGCAGACTATTTGACCCGCATCCGCAACGCGCAGATGGCTGGTCATCGTATCGTCGAAATTCCGTCGTCCAAACTCAAGAAGGCGCTCACGGAAATTCTGTACGATCAGGGTTATATACTCAAATACGCGTTCGAGGAGAAAACCCCCGAGAACAAGCAGGGGCTGATCAAGATCGCCCTGAAATACGATCCGACCACCAAAAAGCCGGTGATTCGTGAACTCGTGCGCGTAAGCCGCCCGGGATTGCGCAAGTTCTCCGGAGCGACGGATATCCCGCGTGTTTTTAACGGCCTGGGCACGATGATCGTGTCTACCTCCAGAGGGGTGATGACCGATAAAAAAGCCCGTGAAATGAATGTAGGCGGAGAATTGCTCTGCTACATTTCCTGATCAACCAAGCATTCTGAACTTAAGAACTCATTTGCGATATGTCACGCATTGGTAAATTGCCGATAAGCCTCCCTGGAAAGGTCGAAGTTTCGATAGCCTCGGATAACACTGTTACGGTTAAAGGCCCGAAAGGTTCGCTTTCTCAAAAAGTTGACCCGGACATCCAGGTCAAAATTGAAGATGGCACCCTCACGGTAGCCCGTCCCACCGAGCAGAAACGCCACAAATCGCTGCATGGCCTTTACCGCGCACTGATCAACAACATGGTTGTCGGTGTGAGCGAGGGGTACACCAAGGAAATGGAGGTGATCGGTGTAGGTTATCGTGTTGAAAATCAGGGCAATATCCTGACGCTCACGATCGGTTATTCCCACCCGGTTATGTTTGCCATACCGTCGGAACTCAAGTTGACGACGGCTATGGAGAAAGGTTCGCCGCCGCTCATCCGCCTCGAAGGTATCGACAAGGAACTGATCGGTCAGGTATGCGCAAAGATTCGCTCGTTCCGCAAGCCCGAGCCTTACAAAGGAAAGGGTATCATGTTCAAGGGTGAGCAAATCCGCCGCAAAGCAGGCAAAACCGCCGGCTCCAAGAAATAATAAAACATCAATGCTTTTCCGGTCGGAAATCGGGATCGCCTAAATTGATACACTATACAATGAAACTATCAACACAGCAAAGCCGCCGTCGCATTCACCTGCGTATTCGCAAGAAGGTGAACGGAACAGCAGAACGCCCGCGCCTTAGCGTCTACCGCTCCAATAAAGAGATTTATTGCCAGCTGATCGACGACACGAAAGGACACACGATTGCCGCCGCAGGCTCTTTGGGTCTTACTTCGGGCAATAAAACCGAACGGGCAGTAGAAGTGGGCAAGATGATCGCTGAAAAAGCAAAAGCCGCCGGTATTCAAAATATCGTTTTCGACCGCGGCGGATACCGCTACCATGGCCGGGTAAAAGCCCTCGCCGATGGCGTCCGCGAAGCAGGTTTGCAGTTTTAATTTTGATTAGCAATTCTCACATTAGCACATAAAACAAAATGGCTAAGCAAGAAAGAGATAGAGATAACCGCACCTCCGATGAGTCGGGTCTCAAGGAAAAACTCGTATCGCTCAACCGTGTAGCGAAAGTTACCAAAGGTGGCCGTACGTTCAGCTTCGCCGCTGTAGTCGTTGTCGGCGACGGCAAGGGCCAGGTAGGCCAGGGTCTTGGTAAAGCACGCGAGGTATCGGAAGCTATTGCCAAAGCGGTCAAGGATGCAGAAAAGAACCTCATCAAGGTTCCGATTCTCCACGGCACGATCCCGCACGAGGCACACGGCAAGTTCGACGCCGGTCGCGTGTTGATCAAGCCGGCCGCTCCCGGTACAGGTGTAATTGCCGGTGGCGCCATGCGCGCTGTGCTTGAAATGGCCGGCGTTCACGACGTATTGGCAAAATCGCAGGGATCTTCCAATCCGCACAACGTGGTAAAAGCCACACTTGCTGCCCTGGCCAGCCTGCGCAGTCCGGTGGAAGTAGCCCGCCAACGCGGTATTTCGCTGGAAAAACTCTTCAACGGTTAAAACCCGATATTGCAATGAGCAAGGTAAAAATTACGCTGGTAAAAAGCCCGATCGACAAAACCAAACGTCAGAAAGCAACGCTGGTCGCGTTGGGTTTCCGCAAGGTAAACCAGACGGTCGAGCACGCCGCAACGCCCCAGATACATGGTATGCTGCGCGTGGTACAACACCTCGTTCAGGTTGAAAACGCCTGAACCTGAAATTCAAAATTGAAATTCAACCAAAAACCTGTCGGCAGTACACTCCAGCAGGTTTTCATATCGAATAAGAACAACGATGGAACTCTCTAATCTTCGTCCGGCACAAGGTTCTGTAAAAACGCGGAAGCGCATTGGTCGCGGCACGGGTTCGGGTCGCGGTGGAACGTCTACACGTGGCCACAAAGGCGACAAGGCGCGCAGCGGTTCGAAAGAAAAGCGCCACTTCGAAGGTGGCCAAACGCCTATGCAGCGCCGCCTGCCCAAGCGCGGTTTCCAAAACATCAACCGCGTGGAGTACATTCCGCTCAACCTGGGTAAACTGGAAGAACTGGTTAAGAAAACCGGTAACAATACGCTGGATGTCGAGGCGCTGGTTGCCGCAGGTGTGGCAAAAGCCAGCGAAAAGATCAAGGTGCTGGGCAACGGCAAACTGACTTCGAAAGTGAGCATCAAAGTACACGCTATTTCGGCCTCTGCCAAATCTGCTGTGGAAGCAGCCGGCGGAAGCGTTGAACTCGTTTAAATTCTACTTCGTAAATGAAACTGTTTACGGTTATCAAAAATATCTGGAGCATTAAGGAACTCCGCCAGCGCATTCTGTTTACGCTTGCGCTGTTACTCATTTATCGCGTGGGTACGTTCGTTGTGCTTCCGGGTGTAGTACCTGCTGCCCTCGAAAAAAGTGCGCAGAATCGCAATGCAAACGACCTGCTCGGCCTGATCAATATCTTTACAGGCGGTGCATTCGACAACGCGGCCATTTTCGCCCTTGGCGTAATGCCGTATATCACGGCCTCTATTATTGTTCAGTTACTTGGTTTTGCAGTGCCCTATTTCCAGCGCCTGCAAACCAAAGAAGGCGAAAGCGGCCGCAAACGCCTTAACCAGATCACCCGTATCCTTACTGTGGCGATTACCCTGGTTCAGGGCGGCGGTTACCTTCAACTTATTCGCAGCATCCCCGGAGCCGTTTCACCCGAAATACCCGACAGCCTCTTCTGGTTTACCAACATCATCATCCTGACTGCCGGAACGATATTCTGTATGTGGCTCGGCGAACGGATCACGGACAAGGGTATCGGCAACGGTGTCTCGCTGATCATTCAGGCGGGTATTATCGCCCGGCTGCCCCAGGCTTTTGTGTTCGAATTTCAAAACCTGTTCGGCGACAACCGCCCCCTGTTGTTCCTGCTTGAACTCGCGTTTTTCTTTATCATCGTCCTGGCCACGATCCTGGTGATACAGGGTGTGCGCAGAATTCCCATACAGTTCGCCAAACGAATGGTCGGGCGATCCGGGACTTCCCTGCCGACTGCCGGCGCCCGCGATTATCTGCCCCTGAAAGTAAACTCCGCAGGTGTTATGCCGATTATCTTTGCCCAGGCCCTGATGTTCCTGCCTGCGACGGTGATTCAATATGTATCGGGCAGCCAGGTCAATACCGGCCGCGTGCACATGTTCAGCGACATCTATTCGATGGGCTATAACATCGCGTTTTTTCTGCTGATTGTGATCTTCACTTATGTGTACACGGCACTGATGATCAACCCGACCAACTATGCCGAATACCTGAAGCGCAGCAATGCCTTTATCCCCGGTGTAAAACCCGGAGAAGCCACCTCGGAATATATCGATAACATCATGACGCGGATCACGCTCCCGGGCGCCGTATTCCTCGGCCTGATCGGTATTTTGCCTTCTATTGCCGCTACATTTGGCGTCAACCAACAATTTGCACTTTTCTTTGGCGGTACTACCCTGCTTATCATGGTTGGTGTAGCCCTCGATACACTCCAGGTCATTGAAAGTTACCTGCTCACGCAGAAATACGATGGCCTGATCAAATCCGGTCGGATACAGGGACGCGCTTCATCGGGCGTTCAGATAGGCCAGCCGCAATAAAATGACAGGACTCTTTGCGAGCGGACAGGAAGGCAAACGCATCTTCCATAAGACAAACGACGAGATCGAGTTGATCCGCGAAGCTAACCTGTTGGTATCAAAAACTTTGGGGTATGTCGGTAGCCTCCTGAAGCCCGGTGTTACGGGTAAAGTAATCGACAAGGCCGCGGAAGAGTTTATCCGCGACCATAAAGGGCGCCCCGCTTTTAAAGGCTACGGCCCCGAACATAATCCCTTTCCCGGCTCCCTTTGCGTGTCCTACAACGACATCGTGGTGCATGGCATACCGGGCGACCGCGAATTCAAGGAAACCGATGTTGTATCGGTGGATTGCGGCGTCGAACTGGAAGGCTATTTTGGCGATGCCGCTTTTACGTTCGCCTTTGCCGGAGTAGACGAAACGACAATGGACCTGCTGCGTGTGACGTATACTTCCTTGTATAAGGGGATCGAACAGGCGGTACACGGCAAAAGGATCGGCGATATTTCGTTTGCCATTCAGGACTACTGCGAACGCCAGCATGCTTACGGCGTGGTACGCGATCTGGTGGGGCACGGCGTCGGGCGCTCTTTGCACGAAGATCCGGAAGTGCCCAACTACGGCAAACGCGGCAAAGGCCCTTTAATGATGGAAGGACTGGTGATTGCCATAGAGCCGATGATCAATCTGGGCGTGCGGGAGGTGTATCAGGACAGCGATGGATGGACCATTCATACGAAAGACCGGAAGCCCAGCGCGCACTACGAACACTCGGTTGCGGTCAAAAAAGGCAAGGCCGATATCTTGTCGACGCATGAGTTTGTTTTGGATTCAGTAAAAAATAACAATTCTTTGCAGGAAGTTTCCCTAAAAAGTTAGACCTTTGCACCCCGAAATTCACAAGCGCTTTTTATGGCAAAAGACGATATAATTAAACAAGACGGCGAAGTATCGGAGGCTTTATCCAACGCTAACTTCAAGGTTCGTCTGGAAAACGGACACGTTATCCTGGCTACTATTTCCGGAAAAATGCGGATGCACTATATCCGGATTTTGCCCGGCGACAAGGTATCTGTGGAAATGTCGCCGTATGACCTGACACGTGGAAGAATAATTTATCGATACAAATAGCCCTGAAAATCAACGCATTAGATTGAATTTTTGCAAACAGAATAATACGAACTGTCATGAAAGTCAGACCGTCCATCAAGAAGCGTTCCGTTGATTGCAAAATTGTTCGCCGCAAAGGCAAACTCTATGTGATCAACAAGAAAAACCCTAAGTTCAAACAACGTCAAGGATAACATCCAAACTTAATATTCATACTATGGCACGTATTGCTGGTGTAGATCTTCCCCGGAATAAAAGAGGGGTTATTGGCCTGACCTATATCTATGGTATCGGTCCTTCTACGTCGAAAGCCATCCTGGAGAAGGCGGGTATCGAAGAAAATACCAAAGTCGAAAACTGGACGGACGACAACATCAAGTCTATCTCCATGATTATCGCAGAGGAGTACAAGACTGAAGGTCAGCTCCGCTCGGAGGTGCAGATGAATATCAAGCGCCTCATGGATATCGGATGTTATCGCGGTCTGCGTCACCGTAAGGGGCTTCCCCTTCGCGGACAGCGCACCCGTACCAACGCCCGTACCCGTAAAGGCAAACGCAAAACGGTTGCCAACAAGAAAAAAGCAACGAAATAAAATTAGTTTGAAGTTTGAGGCCTGGGGCTTGAGGTTGGTACAGGGTACAATACACCGCCACTTTCAAAATCCGGACTACGAACTGCGAACTCCAAACTTTATCATAAATGGCAAAAGGAGCTGCAAAAAAAGTTGTCAAGCGCAAAGTGAAAATCACGCCGGAAGGAATCGTTTTCATCCAGGCGAGCTTCAACAACATTATTATCTCCATCACCAACAAGCAGGGTGAAGTAGTATCCTGGGCGTCTGCCGGCAAGGCAGGGTTTCGCGGTTCCAAAAAGAACACGCCCTATGCTGCCCAGGTAGCTGCCAACGACGCCGCCAAAACGGCGTTCGATGCAGGTATCCGCACTGCGGAGGTCTTTGTAAAAGGACCCGGCTCTGGCCGTGAGGCAGCAATTCGCGCCATCGACCAGTCCGGCATCAAGGTAACGGTCATCAACGACGTTACGCCGATGCCCCACAACGGATGCCGCCCTCCCAAACGCCGCAGGGTTTAAGAGCAGGGTGTTCTTCAACCAACATTACTCATTGATCATATTCCAATACAATGGCTCGTTATACAGGACCAACTACCAAGAAAGCACGCTCGTTCGGCGAACCCATCTTCGGGGTGGATAAATACTTTGAGCGCCGTAAGTACCCGCCCGGCCAGCACGGCCTGACGCGTAAAAAGAAACAGGCCTCGAACTATTCGCTGCAGTTGACGGAGAAGCAGAAAGCAAAGTATACTTACGGTGTACTGGAGCGTCAGTTCCGCAAGACGTTCAACAGCGCTACCCGTCGCCATGGCGTTACCGGTGAGATCCTGCTTCAACTGCTGGAGGCTCGCCTGGATAACACCGTATACCGGCTCGGTATTTCCCCGACCCGTCGCGGCGCCCGTCAATTGGTTGGACACCGCCACATTACGGTCAACGGTTCCATCGTGAATATTCCTTCCTATTCCCTGAAACCGGGCGATGTCATCGCCGTTCGCGGGAAATCGAAAGGTCTCGAAATGGTTACCATGCACGCCGGTTCCAAAACGAGCGGCGTACGGCAGTTCGGATGGCTCGAGTGGAATCCGGACAGTATGCAGGGCAAGTTCCTGGCATATCCGCAACGCGACCAGATACCGGAAAGAATAAATGAACAGCTGATCGTCGAGTTATACTCGAAATAAGATATACAGAACGAAAAGGTTGGCGCTCGAAACTGGGTGTCAACCATTTTCGCGTTTAAGCGTTTCAATCCCGTTCTTTCCTTCCGCCCTCAAAAACATTGATTTCCCATCCTTTTCAAATTAGGAGCGTTCTACAATATGAGTATTCTCAATTTCCAGAAGCCCGATAAAATCCTGTTGCAAAAAGCAACAGATTTTGAAGGCACATTCGAGTTCAAACCCCTGGAACCCGGTTTCGGGCAAACAGTGGGTAACTCGCTTCGCCGTGTTCTCCTCTCATCCCTCGAAGGCTATGCCATCAGCGCTGTTCGTATCGGCGGTGTCGACCATGAGTTTGCAACCATCCGCGGGGTGGTCGAAGACGTGGTGGATATCGTGCTCAATATGAAACAGGTACGCCTGAAGCCTGCCGTCCCCGACGAGAAGAATACGCTGGAAAAAATCTACCTGACGATCAGCGGACGGGAAGAGTTCCGCGCCGGTATGATCGAAGAGTTCAACAATGTTTTCAAGATCATGAACCCGGAACTCCTGCTTTGCCGCATGGAGCCTTCCGTTAACCTCGAACTCGAACTGACCATCACCAAAGGCCGGGGCTATCAGCCTGCTGACGACGGCGCACCCAAAGATGCCGCTATCGGTGTTATTCCGATCGATGCAATCTATACGCCGATCAAAAATGTGGCGTATAAAGTGGAAAATACCCGTGTTGGCCAGCGTACCGACTACGAAAAACTGACCATCGACGTTAAAACGGACGGTACGATCCATCCGGAAGAGGCTATCCGCGAGGCCAGCCGCATCCTGATCCAGCACCTGATGCTGATCACCGACGACAATATCACCTTCGACACACCGGCCAGCCGCGAAGAGAATGTGGTGGATGAACACATCCTGCACATGCGCAAACTGTTGAAGACTTCACTGGAAGACCTCGACCTCAGCGTACGCGCATACAACTGCCTCAAGGCCGCCAAGATCAATACCCTCGCCGAACTGGTGAAATACGATACGCACGAACTCCTCAAATTCCGGAATTTCGGCAAGAAATCGCTGGTTGAAATAGAGGAACTGCTCCAGGATAAAGGCCTCACGTTCGGCATGGACCTGGCGAAATACAAACTCGACGAAGAATGAATTTTTTAGTGATAAGTGTTAAGTGTTAAGTGATAAATACGCTTTATGTATCACTTACCACTTACCACTTACCACTTACTTACCACTTATCACTATAACAAAGTGTGGTAACCGTAGAGCGCCCAGCGCAGCCCCGGTGCCGCCACCTAAACAACAGGTACCCGTACCATGAGACACGGAGATAAAATCAACAACCTCGGACGCACTGCGTCGCACCGCCGCGCCCTTCTGGCGAACATGGCCATCTCGCTGATCGAGCACAAACGTATCACCACCACACTGGCAAAAGCCAAAGCGCTTCGCCGCTATGTGGAGCCACTCGTGACGAAGTCGAAAGACAACACGACCCACTCTCGTCGTGTCGTATTCAGTTACCTCCAAAACAAAGAGGCTGTCAACGAACTGTTCAGCACTGTTGCTGAAAAGATCGGCGACCGTCCGGGCGGATACGTGCGCGTTATCAAACTGGGATTCCGTCGTGGCGACGGCGCCGAAACGGCGATGATCGAATTTGTTGATTTCAACGATACCTACAAGCCCAATGCAGGCAAGGTTCGCCAGGCGAAAAAGACCCGCCGTGGCGGCCGGAAGTCGGCAGCCCCTGCACCGGCAGCAATCACCAAAGCACCTGCTGACGAAATGCCGGCTGTAGAAGAAACAGTGGTCGATGTAGTGGCAGAAGAGCCGGTAGTAGAGACCGCAGCGGAACAGGTGGAGGAAACACTGGCGGCTATGGGAATGCCCGTTGCCGAAGAGGTCGCTGAAGTAGTAGAAGCCGATATCGCAGAAGAGACGGTTGCCGCTGCTGCTGATGAAGTGGCAGACGAAACGCCTGAAACACCGGCCGACGAGGCTTCCGAAGAAGAGAAAAAGGACGACACGGAGGCTTGATCTGCCTGTTTGTTCCTGACAATATTAAAGGCGACGCCCGGCTTCGGGTGTCGCCTTTTTTGCGTTTACACCTATAAGGTTTTCGAAACCTTATAGGTGTGGATTCGTGGAGAACAGGCTGCGTGCCATTCAGGAAAGTCCATCCGTTTTATTAGCTGGTAAATGGCGTTTGGTCATTGAGACCTATAAGGTTTTCAAAACCTTATAGGTCTGGGTAAAGGTTAAAAATCCACATCATCCTCAAATCGCCAGTTGAACCCTTCATGCCGGGCGATAAAAGCAGCAAGACCTCCGAAGCGGCCAATAACTACTTCACGTTCAAGAAGGCTGGGCTGATTATTATAGTAAGCGGAAAAAGAGGTAAATCGATAGTCATATGGCTTGTCGCAAAAACCATGTTTTACAGGGTTATAGTGGTGATAGAGCACAACCTGTTGAAAGTAATGGGTGTTATCCACCATTTTTCGGCGGATATAGTCTACAAACAGCGCACCCCGGCGATTATATTTTTTGTTATAGGCCTTTGCATAAGCGTTACAAAGGTTACTGAACTGCTGCATTACATATGCCGCACCCTCGTTGAGCGATGTCAATATTTTTAGAGGCTGTGCCAGGGGTACAATATCTTCCATCTGGCGTACCTGGACCAATAAATGGAAGTGGTTGGGCATGAGTGCGTATGAAAAGGTGCGGCATACGGGACTAATATACTTCCTGTATCGTTCAAGAAAATACGAGTAGTTGGCATCTTCACGGAAGAGGTTTTCGCTGCCGACCGCGTGGTTGTATAAGTGATATACATGGCCGGGCATGAGTGGGCTATAGTCGTTTTGCATGAGGATATATTTACATGTACTTTCAGGTTCTGATTTGGAATGTGAAAATACAAAAGACCTATAAGGTTTTCAAAACCTTATAGGTCTCAATCATAATTTTTGTTACTTGATTCCTCCTACCGGTGTATCCGGTTCACCAAATTTTCCACCACATAGCGCTTCATATTGGTCTGAAAATCTTCGGCGCGTGTTTCCAGCCTTTTCACCATGATACTGACGATGATGCCGAGAACGATAGCCAGGATGGTGGTGAAAAACGCCGTTCCCATTGAATCGATCAGCGCCTGAATGTCCGTAGAGGTGACTGACGGGACCGGAGGAGCCGCAGCGGCAGTAGCCGTGGTGGTCGTGCCGGGCAGGCTGGTGGCGACTGCTACCGGTTGAGCCTGGCCCATGCTCAGGATAGCGGCTGCCATACCGAGGACGGTCCCCAGAAATCCAAGTGCCGGGATAAGGGTCTGACAGGTGCTGATCAGCCAGAACTCCTTTTCAAAGGTTTTGCGCTGCATGTCGCTGATCGTTTCCACCATGGAAAGGGTTTCGCCGGTAGAACTCTCTGCGCGGAATTTCGTCGTGGCCTGCTTGATCAGGTCGGTCAGCATACGCGGACCGGTGCGGCGCTCGGTTTCAATAGCCTCCAGTTTGATGCGATTTACATCCTCGGGATACAGCACATATTGCTCGGTTTCCGGCAACAGTTTCGCCATGTAGGCGCTCTCTTCCGTTTGAATGCGCTGTTGCAGGGCTTGCACGCCGAAAACACAAATGAAGAATGCAGCGAAGGTGGCCGCCTGAATAAAGCCGGAAGGAAGTTTCCCGCCCATGGCGAAAAAGAAGGTTTCCAGGGACGACCCCGGCGCCGTGTTGTAATAACCGAAGGCGGCGATAGCAGTGATCAAACAGGCGATGCCGATACCGGCGATGATTTGCAGATTTTTATTGGCAAACATGATTTTAGTTTTTTCAGTGTGAATGACGAAATGACGAAATGACGAAATGACGAAATGACGAAATGACGAAATGACGAATCCTCCCTATCCCCATTTTCCCGATCTGCCGCCCGAAGGTTTTCTCACGGGCTGCGGCGCAGGCTGACTGGCCGGCTGGGGATCGGTCGATGCCGGGTTGTTTTCGGGTTTGACGGCCGCAGGTAGTCTGGATTGATATTCCAGTTTAGCAGCGTTGATCTTGAAATTGCCCGCAGGCACCCAGTCGCTTCCGGAGACGGCGAAGTTGCCGAAGGAATAGGTCTGCGTTTTTTGTCCCGGCGGGATTATTTTCCCGTACAGGCTGAACGGTTTTGTGCCGCCGCCGCGCTGCCCCTTTTTCACCCGGACCAGCACTTCATACATGCCTGGCTGGATTTCGTTCTGGTAGAAATACGTCAGGCTCTTTTCGTACTGAAACGCGCTGTTCTGGTACTTGCTGGCTCGGGTCGGTTTCCAGGTACGGTTGCCCTGGCGCAGCATGAACTCTACAGATGCCTTGGCCTGGTCCGTCTGTTGCAGCAGGATTACCACCGCTCCCTTGGTTTGCTTGAGCAGATCAACGGCAACCGGATCCTGCGGCGGTGAGGGCGGTGTGGGCGTTTGCTGCCGGCTATCCGGGCTTTGCGGTTTGCCTTGCACCACCGGATCGTTGGTTTGCGGCGTTGTCGGCTGAGGCTTGCGCCACCAGGCGCGAGGTTCGACAGGTCTCGGCCTGGCCACGGCCTGCTTTTTTTCGGCCTCTTTCTTTTGCTCCATTCCTCCCTTCCCGGGCGGCGTGACGGGCACCGGCGGCACACCGGCCAGGCGCGTATGCAGGAAGTTCAGTATGATGAACACCCCCAGTGCACCGGTCAGGATGTCGAGTGCCGACACAAAGAGCGGGTTGAATGCTTTATTCGTCATGGCTTGCGATGTTTGAAGGTTGGCGGATGGTGGGGCCCGGATTGGCTGATTTTGACGATTTGTGATGGGTGGAAGCCTGTATTTTAGCGTTGCAATGTTCGCAGCGTTCGGCCTCGGCAGCATTGGGGTGTCGGCAGTTCCAGCAGGAAACTGTGGTTTGAAGTTTGGCTGCCTTTGGTTTCGGGCTTTCCGGAAGTTTATAGTTGCAGTGGCCGCATCGCGCCACACTGGTTGGTGGCGTTGCGTGGCCGCAATTCGGGCAGTTCATAACAGGTATGTGTTTGAGTGAGCGGACAGGTTGTTTGCCTTATTGGCCGATATAGTGCATGTAGGATACGCCGATGAGGAAGTTGCGGTTTTTCAGTCCGTCGACGTTCAGGTTTTTCAGTCCGTGGGTGTAACGAAGGTCGAGGCCGATTTCTCCGTTTTCCAGCAGGAAGATCAATCCTGCGCCGGCATTCAGGCTTAGGTCGAAACTCTTGTAGTTGTCGTAGCGACCCGTTCCCATTTCGATCTGGTATTCCGAGCGGTCCGTCTGGCTGTCGACGGCGCCGTCTGCTGCCGGAAACTCTACCGTCGTCTCATCCCGGCCTTTGCCGTTGAGGCCGAACGACAGGGCAGGGCCAAGCGCGACATAGGCGCCGATGTTGCCGCCGCCGAAGTTTTTCTCCACCATCAGCGGGATGTCGATATAGTTCAGCGTTTCTTTCTGGCGGTAGTCGACCACCTTGTAATCAGAAGGGTAGCCGAAGTCGGGACCGTCCCAGTAAATGCTGCTTTCACTGCTGAGGTTTGCGCCGCGTTGGGTGAAGGCGATTTCCGGTTGCAGGGTAAAGCGGTTGCCGAGGTTGATCTCTACGAAGGCCGCCAGACTGGCGCCGGGGCGCAATGCAGCATCGTAAATGTCGTTGAATTCCTTTGTCAGTTTATAGGTAGACAGACTGACGCCCGGACGGATACCGATGCCACTCAATTGTGCATGAAGCAGGTTGACAATGAGGAAGAAGAGCGGAAGCAAAAACAATTTTTTCATGACTTTAAATTTTGTGCGTGATGCTTTTCGATTGATTTGTGCTTCTTTGTGTAGTCGCTTGCCGACAAGTAACCACGCGCTTTGTTTTTTAGGAAAATGCTAACAAAAACGTCCTTTAACTGGCATCAAACGTTAAGGAACCCTTACCAAACCGGCAGATCACCGGTCTTTTATGTAATGACCAAATGGCAGTTCTGCCTGTTTCTCATTCCCGCCGCATCGTTTGCGCAGAAAAATGAAGCCGACAGTATCGCCCATCAACTTGAGCAATTATCCCTTGCGGACTGGTTACCTTTTTACTTTTACCCGCACTAATGAGCATAAACACCGACTGGACCGACGAATCATTGCTGGCAGCCATTATTGGCGGCGGACAGGCGCGTGAAAACGCCCTCCGCCACCTGTACCTGCTGCCGGGCCTGCGCGAGACGGTCTATCGTTTTGTGCTGGACAATGGCGGTAACCGAAGCGATGCCCAGGACATGTTTCAGGAGGCCCTGGTGCTGTTCGACCGCAACCTGCGCGAAGGGCGTTTTGAAGGAAAAAGTGCCTTGAAGACCTATTTTGTGGCAATAGCCAAATGGCGCTGGGTGACGATACGACGGCAACAGGGGCGTTTTCAGGAACTTGCTCCGGCCCAGTACGACGGCGAAGTGGAAAGTCCCGAAGCCGAAACGCTCCGCGCCGAGCACCGCGAACTGCTGGCAAATGCGATGGGGCAAATCGGCGATCGTTGTCGCGAACTGCTCCGGCTATACCAGTTGGAATATGCCATGGAAGAAATTGCGCAGCAAATGGGCTATTCCGGCGCCGATGTGGCCAAGAAAGAAGCATACCGCTGCCGGATGAAACTCCGGGAATACCTGGAAAAACACCCGCTATAAGAACCAAACAACCGAAACCACAAACCCGCAACCCGCAACCACAATAACCCGCAACCTCCTTTAACATGATCCGCGACGAACAACTTTTCGACAAGATTGAGGCCTACCTCCGGGGGAAAATGTCGCCTTCGGAAGCCGCTGCTTTTGAAGCGGACATGGCTTCCAATCCGGAACTGGCTGCAGCGGTGCAGGTACATCGCATCGAACGGCAGGGCCAGGAGTGGCTCGTCGAGCGCGACCTGTTGTCCAAAATGAATACCTGGGAGCGCGACCTGGCACCGCAGGCTCCGATGCGCGTGGCCTTTGTACGTCGCTGGTGGGCAGTTGGGGTAGCGGCGATGCTGGTGGCCGGCGTATTCGGCTGGTGGCTCCTCCAGCCTCAGGCAGATATAGGTGGTCCGCCGCCGATGGCCAACGCCCCCAGACCGACCCCACAGATAAAATCCCCGTCTAAAAAGATGCCTCGTCCGGCCCCGCGCCCGTCGGTTTCCGGCGCAGAAGATAACAGCCGCGATGTAGCAGAGACTGTCACCCCCCGGCCCGCCAACCCGACGGCGACAGTCGATTATGAGGCCCTGGCTGATACTTACTACCGCGAAGCGGATTTTATGCAAAAGCAATCCGGCGGCTCGACCGACCCTTCCGGGTACGGCGAAGCCCTCGACAGTTACAATTCCGGCAAATATTCCGATGTGGAAAAACTGCTCAGGCGTTCGCAAAAAAACGACCTGAATGCCCTGAAAAACAAAGAGTTACTGGCACATTCCCTTTACCAGCGCGGCCGGTATGCGGAGGCCACTTCGTACTTCCGCCAATTAGCCGGCGCGAAAGATAAAGTCCTGGCCGAACGCGCCGAATGGGCGCTGGCATTGACCCTGCTGCACCGCATGCCTGCGGAAAAAGCGGCGTTGAGCAGTATCCTGAACAGGATCGGGTCGAAACGGGGACACGCCTATTACAGCAATGCCGTGGAACTGAAAAAGCGGTTGTCGTTGTAATTCCGGAAATTCTGATATAAAAATTGCCCAAAGTGTTTTGCAGAATCCCAAGACGTGTATCTTTGCACCCGCTTAAGTAATGGGGGGGGTATCTCATCTGGAATGATAATTTTGAAATATGGGGGTTTAGCTCAGCTGGCTAGAGCGCTTGCATGGCATGCAAGAGGTCACCGGTTCGAATCCGGTATCCTCCACGTTGATTATCAAGGGTTTGTGCGGATGCACAAACCCTTTTTTGTTGGCGGTTTAAACATGGTTTAAACATTTGTTGCCCTGTCTTCAGGGTATCCTTGCGTGGGTAGCGGAACCTGCGATTGGGTGCGGCCCCTTTACCTGTTGGGGTTTGTCGCCAGGACGAGATAGTTTCCCTTAACTTTGTTTTCGAGATAGTTAAATATGGTATACGTAACCAGTATTGTTGACGAGGATGTCCGCTCTAAAATTGACACGGAATATGTGATGTCGAAGCTCTCGCACGTCGACATGAACGCCGCTATCGTGTTTGTTTGCACCAGCGAAAACTGGCGCAAAGAGGATACCTGGAAACACAAAGACGAGACATATTACACCATCCGCTTGCCCTACCAAAAGGTAAAGGAAGCCGACGACGTTCGCCCGATGATGCTGGAGTTGGCGGCAAAAAAATTGGGAATCTCTATTCCGATCGGAACAGGTAGCACCAATTAATGTATAGTCGGGCGCTTGACTTTCTATGCTGATTTGATACCCCCTCTTATCACGGTATGCTGACTTGTCGCGGACACCTATTGAAGGCTGCCGGGGCTCTTTCCCTTTCCAATTGTCTGGATACTCCTTCCGTTTTGCCATATACCCGACAATTGGTATAATTAACGGCGCTTTACTTTCAATTTTTCCGGAAAAGATTTTACTTGCAGCGATAAACGGCAGCATACCGTTGGGATGACTTCTCGAAGGAGGCTGTGACCAATAAGAAAACCTTTTTATAATCACCGAGACCTGATGCGAAAACTCCGAATCCTGTCTGTCTCCTTTGATGCCCACATTCAGCCGTGGGAACTGCCGCGTTTTCGCGGCGCCGTGGCGCGCAAGGTCGGCCTCGAACACGAGTGGTATCATAACCACAACAACGAGACCGGCGGGTATCACCAGCGCTACCCTCTCATTCAGTACAAACTGGACACCCACAACGGCCAGATCCGGCCCATGCTGCTATGTCTCGACCAGGGCATAGAAGAGGCGCATCATTTTTTCAGCCAGGCCAACTGGGACTTGCGCATCGGGGAGCAGGAACACGAGATGCGGATCGCACAACTGCACGTGAACCAGCACACCCTCCATGTATGGGAGCACCCCATGCATTACCGTATACACAAGTGGAAAGCCTTTAACACGGAAAACTACGCGCATTACAACAGCCTGAAGGGTATTGCCGAACAATTCGCTTTCCTCGAACGCCTGCTGGCCACCCATATCATCGCCTTTGCCTCCGGCGTAGGCTGGAATGCCGAGCCCCGTTTCGAGGTGAAGATCACCGATATGCTCAAAAAAGAATGGATCGAACACAAAGGCATCAAGATGCTGGCGTTTACCATGGAGTTCGAGGCAAATGTGTCGCTGCCGGATTTCATAGGGTTGGGGAAAGGCGCGGCGTTGGGGTTTGGGGTGGTGAGGCGGCA
>ERZ724526.670-NODE-670-length-19222-cov-5.396306_pt1 | contig 19222 bp, 17 predicted proteins | sample MGYA00376059_ERZ724526 | MGnify/ENA primary metagenome ERZ724526 (study PRJEB28724, sample SAMN07190883) | activated sludge metagenome | isolation source: activated sludge of sewage treatment plant in Hong Hong | place: Hong Kong | collected 2016-03-17 ...
TCTTTCAGCCGACAGTTCACAAAAAATTGATTTAACCAAAGAGCTGGGCATACCACCGGTTTATGATGTGCCTTATACTTCATTAAAAAATGATAGTGGTCGCGTTATTATGCAACAGTTTTTTTATGGCGATAAAGACGGTCAAGGTGTATTTAACGGATTCTTAAAAGCCTTTTCCAACCCGAATTGGAAAATAATTCCATCTGAACAGTGGGTAGAAGTAAGATCAGTAAAAGGGAAGCCGGTTTCTATATTTGCCAACCGTGCCTTGAGCGAAGAAGGTGGATTAGATGAAAAAGCACAGAAGGCATTGGGTGAATATCTGGAGAAAAGTAAACAATTTCCAACCGTAACGATTCACCGTGGGCATAGTTATTATGCCGATGCAACGATTGCACAAATGTTTCCCAGTTCCAAAATCGTTTTTATGGGATCTTGTGGCGGCTATCGTTTATTGCATGATATTCTTACCGTGTCGGATGATGCACATATTGTAGCCACCAAACAAATAGGTGATACCAAAGTAAACCTGCCTTTCGTTATTTTGATTGCCAATAAAGAAAGAATGGGTCAGGATATTAACTGGATTCCTTTTTGGCATGAATTAAGGTCAGCATCCAACTCTTCAGAGTTTGACGACTATGTACCCCCTTACAAAAATCTGGGTGCCTTATTCATTAAAGCATATAAAATTGCATTGAAAGAGGAAGGATAAACTATGGGAACGCTTAGATTTGTGTTTCCATAATTTTATTTTTTGTCAACTGCTTCAAAAACATTTTTTGATTTTACACTGTTGCGCAGGGTGTTTCAATATGCACGACCCTATCGCAACAAGTTTTACTTATCCATTGCTTTAGCCATCATGCTGGCCATCATCACACCTTTCAGGCCATACTTAATAAAGCTTACAGTTGATCATTATATTGCCGGCGACCAGCAAGCCTCTTATACACAGTGGCATTTTAGCATTGGTGAAATGCTGGTATGGATTACACTCATTCAAATTGCGCTGGTAATTATTGAAACTTTATTCAGATTCATTTTTACATTTACCACAGCTGTTTTAGGCCAATCGGTAGTAAAAGATCTGCGGGTGCAGACCTATGAAAAAATTCTGAAATTAAATCTAAGGCAGTTTGATAAAACACCCATTGGAACATTAACAACCAGAACCATCAATGATATAGAATCCATAAATGATATTTTTTCTGACGGGTTGGTACCTATCATTGCAGATTTGCTTACTATAATTTGTGTGCTGGGAATGATGGTGTGGCTGGATTGGCGACTTACCTTGATCGCCCTGATTCCTTTTCCCATTATGCTGATCGCTACTTACTATTTTAAAGAAAGCATCAACCGTTCTTTTTTCAAAGTAAGAAATGCGGTAGCTGCTTTAAACGCATTTGTACAAGAGCATTTAAGCGGCATGCATGTAGTACAGGCATTTGCGGCTGAAGACAAGGAGTTCGGTAAGTTTAAAAAAATTAACAAAGAACATCGGCACGCAAATATCAAAGCCATTTTTGCTTATTCAGTTTTCTTCCCGGTAGTAGAAATCGTACTGGCATTATCTATTGGCTTGGTCGTATGGTGGACAGCCCGAAACGCATTGCAACTCCACCACGGACAGGAAGGCACCGTCATGGCTTTTCTGCTTTATCTTAATCTTTTGTTCAGGCCATTACGTGTATTGGCAGATAAATTTAACGTATTGCAAATGGGCATCATCGCCAGTGAAAGAGTATTTAAGGTTTTGGATAATCCGGATGTGATGAAAGAACCAGATTCGGAAAAAAAATATGCACCTCAAAAAGTGAAAGGCTCTATTCAATTCAAAAATGTGTGGTTTGCTTATGATGATGAAAACTATGTGTTGAAGGATATTAATTTCTCTGTTCAACCCGGTGAAACTATTGCCATAGTAGGACATACAGGAAGCGGTAAAACAACTATTATCAGTCTGTTGAACCGGTTGTATCAAATTCAAAAAGGCGCAATAGAAATAGATGGCGTAAATATCAATCAATTTGATACCGATATACTTCGTAAAAATGTAGGAGTTGTTTTGCAGGATGTTTTCCTTTTTTCCGGCTCGGTGGCCGATAATATCACGTTGCGCAATGAAGAAATAACTCGTGAAAAAGTAATAGACGCGGCACGTTTGATTGATATGCACGACTTTATCATGCGATTGCCAGATGGTTATGATTTTAATGTAATGGAACGAGGCGCAACACTTTCTTTGGGTCAGCGACAAATGTTGTCGTTTATCAGGGCAATTCTTTACAATCCGGCAATTTTAATTTTAGATGAAGCCACCTCCAGTATTGATACGGAAAGTGAGTTTTTGATTCAACAGGCTATAGATACTTTAATAAAGGACCGTACTTCAATTGTAATTGCCCATCGTTTAAGCACCATTCGCAAAGCCCATAAAATAATCGTATTGGATAAAGGCGAAATTATTGAAACCGGTTCGCATGATGATTTAATAAAAAAAGGAGGATTTTACAGTAAACTGCATGAAATGCAATTTCAAGAAAACCAATCTAATATGAAAAATTCTCAGTTTTGAAATGAAACTGAATAGCCCGGCAATGGGAAGTATAATTTAAAATACGGTTTGTGTTAAGTAGCTGTTTTCAAGGATTAAAACCCGAAGAAACTGCTGCCAATTGCTTGATTGCCAACAAGAAAAAATAATAGTTCAACATATTTTAATTGAAGCTTAGTGAAGGAAAAATTCTGATCATTAATGAGTAAACTGAACCCGAACCGACTGTATTAAACTTTCCCTTTAAATTCTTTCGTACAAAGCAAATTTTCAACCCCCACAACCTTATCTTTGCGCCAAATTTCAGAAAAGGCATGACATCCGGACGTCTCAAATCCTTACTGGTAGCGGTTTTCAGCATATTTTGTATCAGTTTTTCGGTACCTGCACTGGCAGGTGGCGGTGAAGGTGATCCCAAAGCTGCCAAAGAAGAAAACATTGGTGATATCATTTTCACACACGTTTTGGATGGTCACGAGTTTCACTTCTTTAATGCCAGTATTCCATTACCTATTGTACTGTATTCTCCACAAAGAGGCTTTACTTCTTTTATGTCGTCCTCTTTCCATCATGGTGAGCACGCACACAATGGATATAAAATTTTAACCAAGCACAATATTGAAGAAATGGGACTTGATCCCAAAACGTTCAGACCCGAACAGATAATACCTGTAGATGCAAGTGGTAATTATGATCCTTCGGTAAAAGTTTATGACTTTTCGCTTACACGAAATGTGGTTCAAATGCTTTTGGGTATCATCTTGTTTTTATGGATTATGTTATCCATTGCCAAAAAATATAAAAAAGGTATTGGTGTTACCTCAGCACCTAAAGGTTCACAAAGTTTGATAGAACCCGTCATTACTTTTATCAGAGATGAAGTGGCCAAACCAAATTTGGGTGTGAAGTATGAGAAGTATCTTCCGTATTTGCTCACTGTATTTTTCTTTATTTTGATAAATGCATTATTTGGGCTTATACCAGGTTCTGCAAACGTAGCGGGCAATATTGCTTTTACGGTTGTATTAGGTGTAATCGCCTTTATCTATATTTTAGTAAGTACCAATAAACATTATTGGAGCCATATTTTTAATCCGCCAGGTGTACCCTTGGGAGTTAAATTTATTTTGGTTCCTGTAGAGTTTTTGAGTGTATTTATAAAGCCCTTCGCATTAATTATTCGTCTTTTTGCGAATATGGTGGCCGGTCACATTATCATCATTTGTTTGATTTCGCTCATCTTTATTGTAGCCAAATTAAATACAGGTGCCGGCTGGGGTACTTCACCTTTTTCTATTGCATTTACTGTTTTCATATATATGATTGAGTTGCTGGTAGCTTTTTTACAAGCATTCATCTTTACCATGCTTACAGCGGTGTTTATTGGTCAGGCATTTGAAGGTGAGCACCACGATGGGCACGATTATGATGATGCAGTGATGGTATAATTTGTATTTTTTAACTGTTAATAAATAAGAAACATGGATTTATTAAATGTATTGCTAAGCACTGTTCCTATGGCGAATGCCGGGGGTGCAATTGGTGCAGGCCTTGCTGCAATTGGTGCCGGTATCGGTATCGGATTGATTGGTAAAGGTGCTGTTGAAGCTATTGCCCGCCAGCCGGAAGCGTCAAACGACATCCGTGCAAACATGATCCTTACTGCTGCCCTTGTAGAAGGTGCTGCGTTGTTTGCGATCATCGTAGGCTTCCTTGCAATGGTTATGTAATAACCGCAGGAAAAAAAATTACTGCATCCAAAGCACAGGGCGGAGGATGCAGTATTTAAAAAAATGTATTAAAACCTGAATAAAAATCAGATGGAACTACTTCTTCCCAAACTCGGATTATTAGCCTGGACACTACTGGCCTTTCTGGTAGTGCTTTTTATTCTTTCAAAATTTGCATGGCCTGCCATAATTAAAGGATTGAAAGAAAGAGAAAACAGTATTACCGAATCTTTGGCTACTGCTGAAAGAGTAAAAACGGAAATGGCTCAGCTCAAAGCAGAAAATGAAGAACTGCTGGCAAAAGCTAGAGAAGAAAGAGCCGTGTTGTTGAAAGAAGCAAGAGAAACAAAAGACAAGATGATTAATGATGCCAAAGAGCAGGCAAAGATTGAAGCCAATAAAATAATTTCAGAAGCACAGGTAGCTATCAATGCTCAAAAAATGGCTGCACTGACAGAAGTTAAAAACCAAGCGGGTAAGTTGGTAATAGAAGTAAGTGAAAAAGTATTGAGAAGAGAGCTGAGCGATAAGAGTGCACAGGAAACACACATCAAAGGATTGGTAGATAGTCTGAAATTGAACTAAAAGTTTTTTAAGTAAACCGATATGCGTAACCCCCGTTTAGCCGCCCGATATGCAAAATCCCTGTTGGATCTTTCAATCGAAAAAAAACAACTGGAACAAGTATATGCTGATATGCAATGGCTGAAGGCTGTATGCGCAAGCAATCCCGATTTTGTAAGCCTGCTACGCAGCCCCATCATCAAAGGCGATAAGAAGACAAAAATATTAGCCGCAGTTACCGAAGGAAAAATTGGTGCGCTTACGACTGCTTTTAACAACCTGCTTATTGCAAAAAGCAGGGAAAGCAATTTGCCTGAAATCATTACTGCATTTATTGATCAATATAAGAAGCACAAAAATATTCATGTTGTACAATTGACCACTGCAGTTCCATTATCTGAGGATGTAAAGAAGCAAATCATAGATCAGGTAAAAAAGATCAGTGAAATGCAGCAAATTGAACTGGAAACCCATGTAGATGAAGAGTTGATTGGTGGTTATGTATTACAGGCTGGTGATAAACTGATGGATGCAAGTATCGCTTATGACTTGAAGCATATTGCCCGCCAGTTTGAGAACAATGATTTTATTTATAAAGTGAAATAACTTGAATCGTGCTTGGCACGGTTATTTTTATAACAAAGCAAATTAAATTTATAAGATATGCCAGAAATTAAACCAGATGAAATATCAGCGATACTGCGCCAGCAGTTGAGCAATTTTAATGCAGGAGCCGATCTGGAAGAAGTAGGTACTGTACTTCAAGTAGGTGATGGTATTGCCCGTGTATATGGCCTTGGTAATGTTCGCTATGGTGAACTGGTAGAGTTTGAAAACGGTGTAAGAGCGATTGCCCTGAACCTTGAAGAAGATAACGTAGGTGTGGTATTGATGGGTGAAACCGGAAAAATTGAAGAAGGTTCTAAAGTTCGCCGTACCGGACAAATTGCTTCCATCAAAGTAGGTGAGGGTATGGTAGGTCGTGTTGTTAATACTTTGGGCGAGCCCATCGATGGTAAAGGCCCTATTACCGGTGAGCGTTATGAAATGCCATTAGAAAGAAAAGCACCTGGTGTAATCTTTCGTGAGCCTGTAAAAGAACCGTTGCAAACCGGTATCAAAGCTATTGATGCCATGATTCCTATTGGCCGTGGCCAGCGGGAATTGGTAATTGGCGACCGTCAGACAGGTAAGACGGCAATTTGTATTGATACTATTATCAATCAGAAAGAATTCTTTAAAGCAGGAAAACCTGTTTATTGTATATATGTTGCTATTGGCCAAAAAGCATCAACCATTGCCGGAGTAATGAAAACTTTGCAAGATGCAGGCGCTATGGAATATACTACAATTGTTGCCGCTTCTGCTTCTGAACCGGCGCCGTTACAATTTTATGCTCCATTTGCAGGAGCTGCTATAGGAGAATTTTTCCGTGATACCGGAAGACCTGCACTGATTATTTATGATGACCTGTCAAAGCAGGCAGTAGCTTATCGTGAGGTTTCATTATTGTTGCGTCGTCCACCGGGTCGTGAGGCTTATCCCGGTGATGTATTCTATTTGCACAGCCGTTTATTGGAAAGAGCAGCGAAAGTGATCAACGATGATAGTGTAGCAAAGAATATGAATGATGTTCCTGATAGCATCAGGCACCTGATCAAAGGTGGTGGATCGCTTACTGCATTGCCTATCATTGAAACACAGGCGGGTGACGTTTCTGCTTACATTCCTACCAATGTAATTTCAATTACTGATGGACAGATATTTCTGGAAGGTAACTTGTTCAACTCAGGTATCCGTCCAGCCATCAACGTAGGTATCTCGGTAAGTCGTGTGGGTGGTAATGCTCAGATTAAATCAATGAAAAAAGTAGCCGGAACTTTGAAACTGGATCAGGCACTTTATCGTGAGTTGGAAGCCTTTTCAAAATTTGGCGGTGATCTGGATGCAGCTACAAAGAATGTAATTGACAAAGGTGCCAGAAATGTGGAAGTATTGAAACAGGCACAATACACACCATTTGCTGTTGAAAAACAAGTTGCCATTATTTATTTAGGAACAAATGGTTTGTTGAAAGACGTAGCGGTAAAAAGGGTAAAAGAGTTTGAAGATCATTTTCTGATGGAGATGGAAAATAAATTGTCTGATGTAATGGCTGAATTTAAGAAAGGAAATCTTCCTGAAGACGGATTGAAGAAAATGGTGGAATTGGCAAATACAATAATACCTCAGTATAAATAGGCAAATTATTTTAATGTACTAGTAAAATCCCGCAGCGTGCGGGATTTTTTTTGTGCAGTTGTGTAAGAAAATAATTGATTATCAATAGCCATCGTAATATTACTACAGAAAATACGGAAAATATTGCGAAAAAATTCGTGAAATACTTGCACGTAAAAAAACCAAGTATTATGTTTGTTTCATCAACGAACAAATCCTAAGAAAGCAACCTAATCCGACCTAGAAACTTTTACATTCAGTACAGGTGGTAATACAATCACCTGAAATCAAATCAAAGTCGGCTTTCAGTAATTGCTCATCAGAATTTTTCGTTGCCCATTATATCCTAAGATTAGCTGAATATTAATCTTAACCCTAAAGCAAAAACGATGAAAGCACTTTTACGATCAAATGCAGTTAAAATCAGTTTGATTTTATTTTTTATGACAAGTACATATTCTTCTTATGCACAAGAAGAATTAATCTTCCAAAATTCAGTATTAAGCTCAGGTACGGCTGGAGCAAATAATGCGGTTTACAAATTTCCTTTGGTAAATGATACTACTGATGCATTGGTGAAGATTGTAGGCCGTTCTTCAAATCTGGTTACTTTGTATAAGTTGGATATTTCAAATGAAGGTTTTAATAAGGCGTTTCAGCCACAGGTATCTTATAATAATGGTAGCACTAATACCGCAGCAAATTGGTGGATGGAATTTGAGATTTCCTTTGTTAAAAAAAATACGAACACCCCAGCATCAATATCGAAAATTTATGCAAGCAGTTTAGATATAGACGGCGACAACAATTCACTTCGTGAGAATTTATCATTTTATGGAGCTAAAAACTATACAGTAGAAAATAATACCGGGTTGCAAGTATCATCCGTAACTGGAACAATAAATAACCCTCAACAAAGCGGTAAAAATTTTAATGGCGTTTTAACTGAATATCCTGGTATTGATACGACTAAGACAAATGTTATGGTAACGAATCTTTATGAAGATGTAAATGTAATTACCATTCGTATTGGCGGTAGCACAACTGGAAGTGCAAATGACACAAGACGTAAAGCTTCCATCTGGTTTAAAGCTTTTCCTTACACAAACCCTGTAACAACATTACCTGTTACCCTGAGTTCATTTATAGCAACTTTAAATAGTAATAGTGTAAATATTAAATGGACAACTGCTAGCGAAATGAACGTGAGTCATTTTGTATTGGAAAGAAGTATTGACGGGACTAATTTTTCTGAGGCGGGTTTAGTATTTGCAAAAGGAAACTCTAATACTGAAATTAATTATGAACTTTCAAATAACATATCTAGTCTGGCCACTGATATTATTTATTACAGACTTCGAATAGTTGATATAGATGGAAAACTTCAATATTCCGTTGTAAGAATCGTTCGAGTTTCAAAAACTGGTTCTCAAGCTTTTAATTTAACAGTATATCCTAATCCTGTTGCGAGCGACCTCAGAATAACTATTCCTGAGTCATGGCAAAATAAACCGGTTGTTTACAATATCTACACAATCAATGGAACACTTGTAGCCAGTAAATCAACAAATAACAGTAGCCAAACTGAAGTATTAAATATGAATAAACTTACGACAGGGCTCTACCTTATTAAAGTAATCTGTAATGGTCAGACTGTTTCTCAGAAGATCGTAAAACAATAATTTATTTTACTCTGGACGGTAAAATGCCGTCTCGCCGAAAGCGAGGCGGTTTTTTTGTGAAAAATATTTTGGTTTATATTATAAACTACTTTATGTTTGTGTAGAATTTATAACAATGAAACATTTTTTCTTTCTGCTTTTTGCTATTACTGCCAATGTTTGTTTACAAGATACACAAGCACAAACCATATTAAAAGGTATTATTAAAGATGGAAAGGGAAAACCGGTAGCCGGCGTGAGTATAGCCATCAAAGACAGTTATGATGGTGCAATTTCCGATTCTACAGGCAACTATTCATTCAAAACTTTTGACAAAGGGAAGCAGCTATTACAGTTTTCTGCTATTGGATATAAGCCATTGGAGCTTTCCATTAATATTGAAGGTGCTTTGTTGGAAAATAATATACAATTAAAAGAAGAAATAAGCGAACTGACTGCTGTTGTGATATCGGCTGGTAGTTTTGAAGCCAGCGATAGAAAAAGGGCAACTGCCGTGCTTGACCCCCTAGATATTGTAACTACAGCAAGCGCAAATGGAGATGTAACAGAAGCATTAAAAACTTTGCCGGGTGCACAGCAGGTAGGAGAGAGTGAAGGATTATATGTAAGAGGAGGCACTGCCGCAGAAACAAAAACTTTTATAGATGGCACACTGGTAAATAATTTCTTTTTTAGCAGTGTACCCAATATTGCACAGTTTGGACGATTTTCACCATTCATATTTAAAGGAACTGTTTTCAGTACCGGCGGCTATTCGGCGTTATACGGTCAGGCTTTATCATCTGCACTTATTTTAGAATCCATTGATTTACCGGAAAAGACTTCGGCCAATTTTGGTATCTCGGTAATTGGCGGCAATATTGGTTGGCAGCAACTTGAAAAAAAGAAAAATGCATCGTGGGGTTTAAATTATAGCTATACCAATCTGGCTCCTGCTTTTTCCATCCTCAAGCAAAAACAGGATTATTCCCGGGCACCACTTTTTCATAATATTGATGGCAACTTTAGAGTAAAAACTTCTAAAACCGGAATGCTCAAATATTATGGATACTTCAGCAATAATAAACTGGCTTTTACAACACCGAGTCTGGATTCATTAGGTTATCTGGATCAGTTTGTTTTAAAAAACACAAACCATTATCATAATTTATTTTGGAAAGAGAACCTTCCCAAACGATGGAAAATAAATGTTGGCATTTCTTATTCAAATAACAAAGACAATATCGGCAGTGAAATGCAGGACGTACATAAAACTAAAGTTTTACTATCTGGTCTGGAGTTCAAAAATTTTAAAGTCAATACCAATGGGAACTATCTGAATGGAAAAATTGTATTGGAGAAAAAACTAAAAGGGCTGAGTGCATTTAGGTTTGGAACGGAATATAATTATGGAAAAGATCATGCTGTTTATACTGATAATAATCAGCAGACATTTCCTTCATCGCTAAAGCAAACCACTACTGCTGTATTTGGCGAGGGAGATGTTTATGCTACCAATGATTTGGCAATAAAAGGAGGATTAAGACTGGAGCATGCGTCCCTTATAAATAAAACAAATCTGGCACCTCGTTTCTCAGTTGCATACAAGTTGAGCAAAGGAACGCAGGCTTCTTTTGCCTACGGAATTTTTTATCAAACACCGGAGACAAAATACCTTCCTTCACCTGTAGCACTTTCGTTTATGAGAGCCGATCATTATATTTTACAATTTCAGAAAGTGATCAACCAGCAATCTTTCCGGGTAGAGGCTTTTTATAAAAAATATCATGATTTGCAAAAAACCGATTTGTTCAACTTCAGACCCACTGCAATCAACAACAACGGTTTTGGGGAAGCAAAAGGATTTGAATTCTTCTGGAGAGACAAAAAGACGATTAAAAATTTTGATTATTGGATCTCTTATTCATTTTTGGACACGAAACGTGATTTCCTGAATTTTCCTTATGCCATTAGGCCCAATTTTGCAGCGAAGCACACGGCTTCAGTTGTGTTAAAGAAATTTGTAACCAAATTGAAAACACAATTTAACGGTGCTTACAACTTTTCGAGCGGCCGTCCTTATTATAATATCGTTTATGATGGTTCACAATATAAATTTTCTGATAAGGGTACGATACCCGACTATCATAATTTTAGCTTTTCAATCAACTTTCTACCTTCCATAGGAAAAAAAGATGCAAAAGCATTTGCCGTATATGTATTGCAGATTAGTAATATTTTTAACCTTCGTCAGGTTTATGGCTATCAATATTCATACAATGGATATCGCAAGCAGGAAATCACACCTACATCCAGAATGTTTATTTACTTAGGCGCATTTATTAGTTTGGGTGTAGATAGAAGCGATGAAGTAATTAATAACTCTTTATAACCCCTAAAAATAAGAAAATGAAAAAAATGTTTTTGTTCTTGGCTATTGCCGGTATATCAATGTGTAGCTATGCTCAAAGTGAAAAATATGTAAAGGCAATGGAAAAATTAGTTCCGGCCGTAGATACTACTCATAGTGTAGAAGGTCTTTTAGATTTATCAGCTGCATTTGAACGTATTGCGAATGCAGAAAAAACACAATGGCTTCCGTATTACTATGCAGCATTGTGCCAGGTAAACCTGGGTAATATGTATTTTGCACAAGGGCAGGCAGATAAAATAGATCCATTGATGGATAAAGCAGAACCTTTGTTGACTAAAGCTGAAGAACTGGAAAAGAATAACGCTGAAATTTTTTGTTTAAAGAAAATGTACAATAGTGGAAGAATGATGGTAGATCCTGTTAGTCGCTATATGTCGTATGGTATTGAGGCTGCCGATGCCTTGAAAACGGCCAAAAGCCTAAACCCTGAAAACCCACGGGTGTATTTACTGGAAGGCCAGGATAAATTTTATACACCCGAACAATATGGTGGCAGTAAATCAGAAGCCAAAAAACTATTTGAAGAAGCAAAGAAAAAGTTTGAAAATTTCAAACCTGCTGATACTATATCACCTACCTGGGGTATGGGGCAGTTGAATTATTTTCTTTCTCTTCAAAAAGGTCAGGAATAATTGAGAGAATTTATTTTTCCAGAAACTATAAATGTTTACAAAATGGAAGAAAAACAATTGTCGGAAAATGAAAGTTTGGAATTAATATCCAAAATGATAAATAAGGCGAAGCAGTCTTATAAAGACACCGGCGTCAGTTCTATGATGTGGGGCATCGTCATATCCTTATGCTCATTAGTAAGGTTTGCCGAAATAGAATTTGGCTTCAGTTTGCCTTTTAATATTTATTGGCTGACTTTTGTAGCGGTAATACCACAGATATTAATTTCAATTAGAGAGCATAAAGGAAAGAATTATAAAACCTATGATGATACTTATATGTTATACGTATGGATGGGCTTTGGTATTAGCATTGGGTTATTGGTATTTATAACGTCAGTAGTGGGTAATGAAGCAGAAAAATCTTCATTTCCTTTTTATGAATATATTTCATCCTTTTTTTTGCTGCTTTATGGTATTCCTACTTTTATTACGGGTACTGCTTGTAAGGTAAAGCCTATGTTATGGGGAGCATTGTTATGCTGGATTTGCAGTATTGCCACTGTATATTCAAATGGAAAAATAGATTTATTGTTAACTGCATTAGCAGCAATTTTTGCCTGGTTAATTCCGGGTATTATCATGCAATTAGATTTTAGAAAGGCAAAAAATGAGTTAGGCCGAAATCATGTTTAAGGATCTTGATCCCATATTACACTCACAACTGAGGTTGGCGGTAATGTCGCTTTTAATCAGTGTAAAAGAAGCAGAGTTTACTTACTTAAAAGAAAAAACAGAAGCTACTGCGGGGAACTTGAGTGTGCAAATTCAAAAACTTAAAGACGCTGGTTATATAGAAGTGATAAAGAGTTTTAAGGATAATTACCCGCAAACAACCTGTAAGATTACACAACAGGGTGTAAAAGCATTTGAAAAGTATGTTGCTGCACTGCAAACTTATTTAGGAAAATAAGAAAGTCCCTGAAAAGGGACTCTCTTTCTCATTGAGTACTCTTAGGTGTATAAAAATTAATATAATGGCTTTATTATCGTTGATTGGGTAATGGTAGAAGTGCCAGTTGAGGCATAGCTTCTTTTTTTTGAGGTCTTATTGCCTTTCTAAGCAGGTTTTTAACACGATTGTACTCTTGTTGTAAATACTTTTTTGTTTTGTTTGCCATATATTTTATGCTTTTAAACTTACTTCAATTAATGTTGAGTAAGCAGTTAGTTTATTCTTGTTTATCAGTTTGATCCTGTAAAAAATCTTTTTGAACTTTGCTTTTTCATAAAACTGGTAGCTTTCGTCTTTTGCATTATCTGTTCCAAATACGATAGCGGCCAGCGAAAAGTTTTTGCCATCTTCACTTTTTTCTACTTCAAACATATCTGCAGTTTCATTTTCGGATACAACCCAGTTAAGAAATACTTTATTCTTACTGATGGTGGCATTTACATTAAGCAAACCGGCAGTTTGCTTAATGTAATGTGGTGTGTCTTGTAAACTTGTAAAAGGGACTTTTGCGTTGGCTGAATAGCCAGGATGAAAAAATATCCTAAAGGCTATTATTGCAATCAATGTAAAATACTTTGTCATTTCTTTGGGTTGGGATTAAACTCCTTTGGCCCATAGAACTATTGGAAAATTAAAATTGCTCAATACCTTCAATTATTTTCGGAAATAAAACTCGCTGTACTAAAGTAAATAACAGGAGTAAATGAATTTCGTAATTTTACGAGGGTATCTTTTTGTTTTTCGGATCGGAAACAAACCTAAGAAGCTGTTTTTATACTTGCAAGAATTTAGCAAATTATTTTTTTAAAATCGGAAAAATACTTGAATGAGCTTTGCATCATTAATACCTTTGTACATATAGCATGTCACCAATTATTACAGTAAGTAATCTTACAAAAGACTTTAAAGAGGTAAAAGCAGTAGATAATCTTTCGTTTCAGGTAAATGAAGGTGAGGTGTATGGATTTCTTGGGCAAAATGGCGCAGGTAAATCTACGACCATTCGCATGCTGCTTTCTTTGATTGAACCTACTTCAGGCGAAATTGAAATTTTTGGACTCAATCTAAAAGCACACCGGAAAGAAATATTAAAGCAAACCGGAGCAATGATTGAGAGGCCTGATCTGTATAAATATCTCACTGCCTTTGAAAATATGAAATTGTTTGCAAGACTTAGCAGCGTGAAGTTGAAAGATGCTACTATTAAAGACCAGCTGGCAAAAGTGGGTTTGGCAGATAGGGCAAATAGTAAAGTAAAAACCTATTCGCAAGGTATGAAGCAAAGGCTGGGGTTGGCTTGTGCATTAGTTCACAATCCCGGTTTACTTATTCTGGATGAACCCTCCAATGGGCTGGACCCGCAAGGTATAGCAGATATGCGTAAAATGATTCAACACCTGAGTAAAGTAGAAGGTAAGACCTTGGTGGTTTCTTCGCATTTATTGAGTGAAATGGAAATGGTGGCCGATAGCATGCTCATCATTAACAAAGGCAGAAAAGTAGTTGAAGGAAGCGTTTCGGCCTTGTTGAATCCCGAAAAAACTGAGGTAGAATTAATTACTCATTCAGCGAATGCGTTGTCATTTATTCAGAATTCAAATTGGAATCAGTTTCTAAATCAGGCTGTGGGAGAAAGAATTTGTCTTGAAATTGATAAAAAAAGCATTCCGGTTTTTAACAAAGAACTTGTTGAAAATGGGATTGAGGTACAAAGTCTGAGACCATTACATTCACTGGAAGAATATTTTCTTTCACAAACAAAAGCATAAATGTTTTTTGCAATTTTAAGAATTGAGTTGTTCAAGATTTTTAAACGGCCTCGTACGTTTATTTCATTTGGTGCCATTGCTATTATTGTATTGTTGGTACAACTTGCATTAAAAGTGAATGGGAAAGACTTTATTGAACTTTATACTGACAGTCAATCCGATACATTTTATATTCCTTATGATAAAATGGTCAACGGTTATTTTGTTTGTGTAGCCGTATTGCACATGATATTAATCCATGTACCATTGCTGATTGCATTGATAGCCGGTGATATGATTTCGGGAGAAGCTAATCTGGGCACACTTCGATTGTTGGGTTCAAAACCGGTTACCAGAACAGAACTAATCCTGGCGAAATTTTCTGCAAGTACTGTGTATGTTGTTTTATTATTAATCTGGATGGCATTTCTGGCTTTATTTGGAAGCATCCTTCTTTTTGGAAAAGGCGACTTAGTTGTGTTTAAAGAAATGGACTGGCATCAAATGAATGATTATGATGTACTATGGCGTTTTTTCGCTGCTTTTATTTTTGCAGCATTGGCATTAACGACCATTGCCGCAATGGCTATGATGTTTTCTGTTTTCTCTGAAAATTCACTGGGGCCAATTGTGGCTACCGTTTGTGTGGTCATCGTGTTTACAATCATTCAGCAACTAAAAGTCCCAATGTTTGAACAAACCATAAATCCCTGGTCGTTTACAACGCACATGCTTGGGTGGAAAGGTTTTTTTTATGTTGAAAAATCGGCCGATGGTACTACGATTGATGGCTCAATTGAAAATCCGACTGCGTTGGTAAGAAGTGCAATGATTTTGATTGGATATATTGTGCTGTTTCTGGGTGTAACAATCTGGTATTTTAGAAAAAAAGATATTTTAAGTTAAGAACATAAATCAAAAAGATGAAGAAAGCGATAATGCTACTGGCAGTATTCCTGAGCTATACACCAATATTAATTGCGCAAGATGTAAAAGTATTGTTGAAGCAGGTAAAAGATAAGTATGATAAAGTAAATGACTATACGGCTGATGGAAAGATGAAAACGAATGTACTTTTTATAAAAGCGCCAATAGCACAGGTAAAAGTTTATTACAAGAAACCGGATAAGCTAAAAATCAGGAATGAAAAAGGGGTATCATTTATTCCAAAAGGTTCGGTAAATATTAATATCAACAATGTACTTGCACTTGATAATTATGAAGCCATTGATGGCGGAAAAGAAAAAGTGAATGGTACAGAGTGCCGGGTTGTAAAAATTTTTCCCATAAGTGATGATGAAAATATTACCCGGGCTACACTACATATCGACGAGAAGCAACAAGTGGTAATTAAATCTGTTATCAGTACCAAAGAAAACGGAACTTACGAATTGGTAATGTCGTATAAAAATTATCTTTCTTATGGCTTGCCCGATAAAGCTGTACTGACATTTAATACAAAAGAATTCAAGTTGCCAAAAGGAATTTCAATTGACTATGATAACGGAACAGATAAGGATAAAAAAGATAAAGAAAAGCAAAAGAAAGGCAAAGTAGAAATTACTTATTCTAAATATAGCATCAATAAAGGCGTATCAGATTCGGTGTTTGCCAACTGATTTTTATTCTTCAATGGCCTCATCTTTTGCATTGCCCATTACGGTGGCCGTCATCTTTCGTAGTGGATTGCTTCTATTGTCAGCGTAATCATTTCTTCTGTTGATGATGTCTATACATTCATAAATAGCAAGCAGAAATGAAGAATTATCCGCAATGTTTTTTCCGGCTATATCAAAAGCTACTCCGTGATCGGGTGAAGTTCTGACACCGGAAATTCCGGCAGTGAAGTTTACACCTTCGCCGGAGGCAAGTGTTTTAAAAGGAATCAATCCCTGATCGTGGTACATGGCTAAAACAGCGTCGAATCTTGTATAAGAACGGCGGGCAAAAAAGGCATCGGCACTATAAGGGCCTATCACCAACATGTTATTGTTCTTTGCTTCTTTAATAGCCGGTTTAATGATGGTTTCTTCTTCACTTCCAATCAGCCCTTCATCGCCTGCATGTGGGTTTAAGCCCAGTACGGCAATCTTGGGTTTATTAATTCCAAAATCTTTTTGCAGGCTTTTATTGATGATTTGTAGTTTGCTTAGAATTTTTTCTTTGGAAATATTTTGAGTAATGGCAGATACAGGCACATGCTCTGTTACCAATGCTACCTTGAAGTTATCGGCACACAGCATCATAGCTACATCGCCTGCTCCAAAAATATTTTTGAGATAAGGCGTATGACCTGTAAAAGAGAAATCGGCCGATTGAATATTTTTTTTATGAATGGGAGCCGTAACTAATCCGTCAATCTGATTTTGCTTTAATGCAGCCACAGCGGTTTGTAAAGAAATGGCGGCATACTTACCACCTTCGGGTGTCAATTGTCCGGGGTTGATGTTTACTTCCTCTTCCCAGCAGTTAAAAAGATTTACCTGTTTGTGATTAACCCGGTTATATTCTTTAATAGTCTGAAAACTAAAATTAATTTCCGGCATTGACTTTCTGTAAAAATTGATGACTTTATTAGATGAAAAAATAACCGGAGTACAATGTTCCAGTATTCTGTTGTCGGCAAAAGTTTTGATAATAAGTTCAGTGCCGATTCCGTTGAGGTCACCACAAGTGATGCCGATGATGGGTTTTTGATTCATGTTTTTAAAATAGAGATGTAAAAATATAGATTTTAATGGTGTATATTATGAATTGCAATCGCCTTTTTACGATTCAGGATAATCTCATATCTAAGTGTTTTTACTTTAAATAATCCCGTTTTTGTCGTAATGTTTCTATTATCCTATGAGTATTGATACCTGAATATTCAATGAAAATGATTCAAACTTATGATACATGAATTATTCGTTGAAACTTTGAGCAGGAATATTTTCTGATTTATAAAATCAGATTATATTCCATATTAAAATTCAGATCATAAAAAACCAAAATAAAGACCAATCTCATGAAAAAATTTTACCTGGTCATATTCGCTGGCCTTTGTCTTCTGTGCTCTGTGCAAAAAGCTTCAAGCCAATGCACAACATCTCAATTAAACTGGGACACCAAAGATTATTATTGGAATAGTGGTGGGGGAAGTCCTTATGAGTCCTGGGTTACAGATGCAATGGAGCAAAATCAAAAATTTGCAATTGGACGAAATTGGTTGACAATTGCTACCAGTGCTACTGCACTAGTGAATCCAGGCTCAGGTGTAAGTGCTGAGAATGCAACACATACGGGAGATGTTACAGGATATACAGGGGAAGATGTACAGTATAATCCTTCTGGACCTAATCAAACAATAACTGTAACATTTAATCAATCAGCAAGTAATGTTTCTTTTACCTTATATGATATTGACAGAAGTGCCCGCATTGATGTAGATGCCTACGATGCATCTGCTGTGGCACAAAACGTAAACGTAGCAACGTATGGAGCTTCTATTTTGACAATAACAAATAATAACAGTACAGGTACTTATGTTACAGCAAATTCAACTTCGCTTGGAAATGCATCTAATGATGGTACTGCCACTTTTACAATAAACAGTACTATAAAAAGTTTTGTTATTACTGTAACTACGGTGGGTTCGGATGCAGTCTTCTGGCTTTCAGATATTAATGCCTGTATTACTAATGGCGATTTTCCTACAAGCTGGCATCAGGCTGCACCTTATAGCAGACCATTTGTAGGGCCAACACAAAATATGCCCGATTATTTTTTGGTAACTCCCGATAATAATTCTGCTTACTACGTAAATCCTGCCAACGGTCAGGCTCGTGAATTATTTATTGATAATTCAATGGATTTTGTGAACTCATTTGGATATGATCCATATAACAGATATTTATATTATAATTCAGAGGATGTCAGTATAAGTTCAACTAACAGAACGATAAAGAAGTACGATTATAATACTGAAACATCAAATAATTTTATTTCTAATATCACAAGTTCTTTGGGAATTCCAACTTTTGGTAGTGGGGTAGAGTCTGCGGGTTGTGCATTCTATGATGGGTCTATTTATTTAGGGGTTGAAGGAGGTAAATACAACCCTAGCGGAACTTTAAATGATAGAACCCGAGAGTCAATTATCTGGCGAATAGACTTGGATGCAAGTGGCAATCCCACTGTTGCATATCAGGTTGTAGCTTTTGATACTTATATTAATGCTAGTAATACTTCAATTCATGATTGGGGTGATTTTATTATTAAGAATGGAATGATTTATAATTTTAATACCGCAAGAAATAGTGGATGTAGTGGATCTTGTTACAATTATTCAAATAGTAAATTTCAACATTATAATTTAGTATCAGGCCTGGTAACAGCTACATATACAAATCCAAATACGACATACCCTTCTTATACATACTCATGGAGTAGCCAAAGTGGAATGACTTGGGCCGGTGGTTTATATTCTTTCAGGCCAAAGGCAGGAAGTTCCACCACTTCGGAAGTTGTATTATATAATGAAAATGGAACATTTGGAACACCGGTTGATATTTCGGTTGTAAGTGGAACGGCCTGGCCCAATGCTTCTTCTGGTGATGCATCAGATCCCTTCAGACCAAAATGCGATTTTGGTGATGCACCTGCCAGCTATGACCCATATAGTAATCCAGCTATTCAGA
>ERZ724526.673-NODE-673-length-19174-cov-6.137089_pt1 | contig 19174 bp, 16 predicted proteins | sample MGYA00376059_ERZ724526 | MGnify/ENA primary metagenome ERZ724526 (study PRJEB28724, sample SAMN07190883) | activated sludge metagenome | isolation source: activated sludge of sewage treatment plant in Hong Hong | place: Hong Kong | collected 2016-03-17 ...
CGTCGCGGCTGGGCGTCAAGGCGGGCGATGTGCTCGAAGTGGGCAAGAACACGCCGCGCATCGCGCAGGTGTTCGCTGAGGAGCCCGAAGTCGCCGGCAACTTCCTCTCGGCGGCGCCGAAGGTATTGATGTCCAGCGCTGACGTGGCTGCCAGCGAACTGCTTGGCCCCGGCAGCCGCGCCACTTACCGGCTGCAGGTGGCGGGTGAGCGTGCGCAGGAATTCGCGGCTGCAATCAAGCCGAAACTCGGGCCCGGCCAGCGGCTGGAGACGATCCGCGAACTGCGGCCCGAAGTGCGCTCCACGCTGGAGCGCTCCGAGCAGTTTCTCGGGCTTGCAGCGTCGTTTGCGGTCTTCCTCGCGGTGGTAGCCATCGTGCTGGCGCTGCGCCGTTACCTAAAACGCGAGCTCGATACGGCAACGCTGTTCCGCACGCTGGGGGCGGGGCAGCGGCAAACGCTGATGCACTTTGTCGGGCAATTCTTCGTGCTGGCGCTGATTGCTTGTGTACTTGGCGTGTTGCTCGCCTTCGCGGCGCAGGCGGCGCTGGCGTGGGCGGTACGCGGTCTGTTCGCGTCGGCACTGCCGGCGGCGGGCTGGTTGCCGCTGGCCAAGGCTTTTGCCACCGGCCTGGTGCTGCTACTCGGCTTCGCCATTCCGCCGCTGGTGGCACTGGCGGCGACGCCACCGGTGCGTGCATTGCGCCGCGACATGCCGACCGTTGGTAGTGGTGGCGTGCTCGCCGCCGTGCTCGGTGCCGTAGCAGTGCTGGCGGTGGTGCTGATGCAGTCGCAGGACTGGCAGACTGGTGCCATCTTTGTTGGCGGTCTGGTGGCACTGGTGGGCGTCGCAACGCTGCTGGCGGCGCTGCTGCTCTGGTGCATTCGCCGGCTGGTGCGCAGCGGCCGCATGGCGCGGCTCGGTGGGCCACAGAGCTGGGCCTACGGTCTCGCCAATCTCGACCGCCGGCGCCTCTCCACGGCGTTGCAGATTGCCTGTCTTGGCCTCGGTGTGATGACGCTGATCACCGTCGGTTTTGTGCGTACAGACTTGTTCAGCGCATGGCAAAAGTCACTGCCGCCCGATGCGCCGAATCGCTTCCTGATCAATATCCAGCAGGACCAGATCGAGACTATTCAGTCGCTGGTGCCGAAGACCGCCAACGGCAAGCCGGTCGCGGTCTATCCGATGGTGCGCGGCCGCCTCGTCGCCGTGAATGGCAAAACGGTGACTGCAAAAGACTTTCCGGATGAACGCGCCAAGCGGCTGGTCGACCGCGAGTTCAACCTGTCGGCGTCGGCCAGTTTGCCGCCAGCGAACAAGATCATCGCCGGCGACTATTACGGCGCCAATGATCGCGGCGTGATGTCGATCGAAGAAGGTATTGCCACCACGCTCAACCTCAAGCTGGAGGATCGCGTGACATTCGACGTCGCCGGCGAGCAGGTCGAAGTGCGCATCACCAGCCTGCGCAAGGTGGACTGGGACAGTTTCCGCGTCAACTTTTTCGCGCTGATCCCGGAGGCGACGCTCGCACCCTTGCCGAAGAGTTACATCACGGCATTCCACCTGCCGGAGCGAGACACGCAGACGCTGGCGTCCGTTGTCAACGCCGCCCCCAACGTGCTCGCCATCGATGTGTCGGAGATGATGGCGCGGGTGCGTAGCATCGTCGATCAGGTGGCGCGCGCGCTGGAGTTCGTGTTTGCCTTCACGCTGCTGGCGGGATTGCTGACGCTCTACACCGCCGTGATCGCCACCCAGGACGAGCGTCGCTACGACACTGCGCTGATCCGCACGCTGGGCGGCACCCGCAGCCAGATCCGCAGTTCGCTGATCGCCGAGTTCACCACGCTCGGTGGCGCCGCAGGGCTGCTCGGCGTTGCCGGCTCGGTGGTGCTGACCTGGGCACTGGCGTCGCGCATTCTGAAGATTGACTTCATCGCCTCGCCAGTCGTCTGGGTCGTTGGCTTCGCACTCGCCACCGGGCTTACACTGCTGGCCGGCTGGCTTGGCACCCGCAGCGTGCTGACCACGCCGCCGATTCAGGTTTTGCGCGAGGGTTGATGGAACTGCAACGCATCCGCCGGCAGATTGCCGCCACGCAGGTTTGGCGCGGCACGCCGCTGGGCGAGGCGGGCGACATGTCCACCCACGAGCGGCGGCAGGCGCATGCCGTGCTCGGGCGCACCATTCGCCCGGCTGGCGTGCTGATTCTTCTCGTCGAACGCGATGACGCGCTCAACGTTGTGCTGACGCAACGTACCGCGCATCTGCACGATCACGCCGGTCAGATCAGCTTTCCCGGTGGCCGTCAGGACGCAGAGGACGCCGATATCGTCGCCACCGCGCTGCGCGAATCGACCGAGGAAATCGGCACTGATTCTTCGCGCATTGAGGTCGTGGGCACGTTGCCGAACTATGTGACGGTCACTGCCTACGAGGTGACGCCAGTGGTTGCCACGTCGGCGCCGCAGCAATATCGCGTCGATCCCTTCGAGGTGGCAGACGTATTCGAAGTGCCACTTGCCCACGTGCTCGATGACCGTAACTGGCGGCGTGACAACTTCATGCGTGATGGCAAACGGCGCGAATACTGGGCGGTGCCGTGGCGCGAGCGCTACATCTGGGGCGCCACTGCCGGCATGCTGCGCACCTTCCGCGAAGTGCTGCTGCACGGAACACAGAATGACTGAAGCAGAGAGCGCCACAACGGCGCAACAGACCCCGTACGAACTGTTCGGCAGTGACACCGGAGTCCGCGCGCTGGTCGATGCCTTTTACGACCACATGGATCTCGACGAGGCGTATCAGGGTATTCGCAAGCTACATCCGCACACGCTGGACAGCTCGCGCGACAAACTCTACTGGTTCCTGAGCGGCTGGCTTGGTGGCCCGAGCCTCTACATCGAACGCTTTGGGCATCCACGGCTGCGCGCCCGCCATCTGCCGTTCCCGATTGGAGAAGCCGAGCGCGATGCCTGGCTCGCCTGCATGCGCGACGCGCTGCGCGACCGCGAGATTGACGCAGCGCTGTCGGAATGGCTGATGAGCCAGTTGTTTGGTACGGCCGACTGGATGCGCAACAAGGCCGGTTGAGTTTGCCGGTTACTGACGCAGTCGCTACAGCGCCACCCAAAGCGCACCGAACGCGAACAGCACAAAAGCCACGCCGGCGATGATCACGCAGCGGTGCGCGCGATGCCAGTCGCGCTCAATCGTGTGCACATTTGATTCGCGGCTCGCGTGTGAAAGCAGCACCAGCGCCAGCACCGAGAAAGCGACCGCCAGCAACGCCATGCCGCCCACGATGAAGCGCACCGCCGTGTTGCTGCCATCGGGTCGCAGGCCATGCGTGGCGCCGACGAAAGCCATCACGCCAAGCAATGCTGCCGAGGCCAGCACGCTGGCGACCATGATGGTGTTGCGCATGCTCTGCACGACTACGATGTCTCGTGCCTCAACCTTGTTGTGATGCGGCATCATGCATCCGCTCCTTGACTGTCGACTGCACGAGTCTGCCACCAGCGCGCGAGCAGCATGCCCGCCGCCATCGCACCAATAAAACAGGCCACGTCGAGCCCGCCAATCAGCAGCGAGGCCACCGCCGGCCCCGGACAGTAACCGGACAAACCCCAACCCACGCCAAACAGCGCCGCGCCGCCAACCAGACGGCCATCGATATCGCGCCGCGTCGGCAGCGCGATCGGATCGCCTGACCACGACATTTCGCGCGTACCAACACGGGCAAAGGTGATCAGCGACACCAGCAGCGCGCCACCCATCACGAAGGCAAGACTTGGGTCCCAGCGACCGCTGCCGATGCCGCCCACGTCGAGAAAACCCTGCACCTTGCGCGGGTCCATCATGCCGCCGAGGGCGAGGCCGGCAGCGAAGACCACGCCCGCCAGCGCGGCGATCAGCAGCGGGCGCACTGAAGTCGATTGCGGCTTCATTGCATCACCCTCACGACGGCTACGGTCACAGCGCCAGCGATCATGAAAGTGAGCGTTGCAACGAGTGACCGTACCGAGCGTCGTCCCAGTCCGCACACACCGTGGCCGCTGGTGCAGCCGCCGCTCACCACCGTACCAAAGCCGACCAGCAGACCAGCCACGATCAACAAGGGTGTCGAGGTCACTGTCACGCTTGGCACGTTGAACAGACGGGCAAACAGCAGGCCACCGCCGATCAGGCCGGCGAGAAAGGCGATGCGCCAAGTGCCTGCACGCGGCTGGGCGATCGCTGCGGCCATGATGCCGCTGATGCCGGCAACGCGGCCGAGGCCGGTGAGCAGCAACCACACGGCCGCGCCTATCAGCAGGCCGCCGGCAAAGGAGAAAATGTAAGGGTGCATAATGATTTCAACGACGGATCAGTAATCGTATGCCATCGCGGCAGCTGCGCTGCAGCACATACGATCATACTGAACGCCGACCGGCGGCGCGTCTTCCGCAAACAGTTATCGCCATGCAACCGATCCAGCTCTTCGACCCCGAATCCTCCACGTTCACCTATCTGCTGGTTGATCCGCATAGCGGGGACGCGGTCATCATTGACCCGGTCGATCACCAGCTGGAGCGTGACCTTGCCGCGATCCGCGATCAGAACGCCCGCCTGCTGTGGACGATCGAGACGCATGCTCACGCCGACCACATTACTTCAGCCGCACAATTGATCGAACACACTGGCGCACAGGCGGCCACACCCGCCGGCTGCGGCATCCAGCCTGCCGCACGGCAATTGCAGGATGGCGACGTGATCAATTTCGGCGACGAAACGCTGACCGCGATTCACACGCCTGGCCATACGGCGGGCAGCATGTCGTTCCTGTGGCGCGATCATGTCTTCACCGGCGACACGCTGCTGATCGACGGTTGCGGGCGAACCGATTTCCAGTCCGGGTCGGCCGACGCGCTCTACACCAGCATTACCGAACGCCTGTTCACGCTGCCGCCCGAGACCACGGTGTGGCCCGGTCATGACTACAAGGGGCGCACCAAGAGCACGATCGGGCATGAGCGGGCGCACAACAGTCGCCTGGCCCATCGCAGTCGTGCCGACTTCATCGCGCTGATGGATGCGCTGCATCTGCCCAAACCGCGGCGCATCGACGAGGCAGTGCCGGCCAACCTGCAGCTCGGCGTGCAGCATCACGCCGGCGCTGACGACAGTGACGCACCGCGCGTTGCGGCTGGTTACGCGGGCGACGTGACGCCGGAGCTGGCCTGGCGCTGGTGGCAATCCGGCAAGGGCGTTGTGGTGGACATCCGCACCAACGCCGAGCGCGAATGGGTTGGCTTTGTCCCGGACGCACCGGCGGTGGCATGGAAGCAGTGGCCGGGGATGGCGATGAACCCGGATTTCGATGCGCAGATTCAGGCGCTGTCGGCAGCGCACGGCGGCAAGCCGCTGCTGATGCTGTGCCGCTCCGGCGTGCGCTCGATTGCATCGGCGAAGCGCGCCACCGAACTGGGACTGACCGCCTACAACATCCTCGAAGGCTTCGAGGGCGACCCGGACAGCGCTGCCCATCGCAGTACCCGCGGCGGCTGGCGCCACCGTGGCCTGCCGTGGCGGCAGAACTGACAGGCGGCAGTCAGCGCGTCAGCGGCAACAAGAAGATCGCCACGTTGGCGGCCCAGGCCAGCGCCCACACCCGCGAGCGCCACTGTTGCCGGCCGGTGACGTAACACCAGATGTAGGCGCAGCGCAGCACGATGAACGCCACCGCGAGCGCGTTCGGCAGCGTGCCGATCACGCCGAGCATGTGGCAAACGATCACCGCCGCAGCGAAGAAGGGGAATGCTTCCCAGCTGTTCTCCTGTGCCGCATGTGCCCAGCGCGGAAAGCCTTCCTGCTTCGCGATCCAGTCGCGCGGGCTGCGGTTGTCGTAGCCGCCGTCGCGATGCGAGACCTTGAAGCCGCGCCACTTTGACAGGCCAGCGCAGACCAGCGGCAGGATGGCGGCGAGCAGGATGCAGAAGAGGGCGATGGTCATGGTCGGTGTCAGTCTCGAAAGTAATCAGCTTTTCACTGGAAAGCCCGTTTCATCTGGGCTTTAGTGGGTGAAATCGACAAAGTTGACTTTAACCACTTTTAAGGTCAGAGCCCTGATCGAATAAGGATCGCAGCAAAAAGCTGATGGCTACAGCCCGAGCGCGGCAATGCCAGCCTTGGCGATCTGCACGTCCTCACTGGACTTCACACCCGAGACGCCGACCGCGCCGACGCAGACGCCATCGACCATGATCGGCACCCCGCCTTCGAGCGGCGTCACCGGATCAACGGCGAGGAATGAAAAACGGCCTTCGTTGACCATCTTCTCGTAAATCGCAGTCTCGCGACGGCCGATCGCGGCGGTGACCGCTTTTTGCGGGCCGATCCATGACGACACCGGCGCCGCACCGTCGAGTCGCTGCAGCCACAGCAAATGGCCGCCGTCGTCCACCACCGAGATGGTCACCGCCCAGTTGTTTTTCACCGCTTCGGCTTCGGCGGCTGCCGCAATTTTTTTGACATCGTCGAGGGTGAGGATGGGCTTGCTTTTCATGCGATCGGTACTTTCTTCAGTTTCATCAGGCCGGCGTACTTGAGCTGCAACTGCTCTCGCGTCTCGATGTGCGCCGGGTTCACGGGGATGCAATCGACCGGACACACCTCGCGACACTGCGGCGTGTCAAAGTGTCCCACGCATTCAGTGCACTTGGCCGGGTCGATCTCATAGATTTCGGCGCCGAGACTGATCGCGTCGTTCGGGCACTCCGGCTCGCAAACGTCGCAATTGATGCATTCATCGGTGATCAGCAGCGCCATGCCGGCATTTTATGGCCGGTATGGCGTCCGCTTCGGTGCCGGCCGTTATGACCGTTATCGGTGGGATCAGCCGGCTACAGGTTCACCGCCCACGACAGCTTGGCAAAGACCTCAGTGGCGATGTGGCTGGCGCTGCCGGTTGCCCGCTGGTTGCTTTGTGTCACCCCGAGGTTGAACTCACGACCGAGCCCGCGCTTGTGCGAGTAGACCAGCGAGATTGCCTGCGTTTGCGATCGCGGTGTCACCGTGAACGAATACATCGCCGGGTTGCGCTTGGACAGCGTGTGCTGTGCGATGAGCCGCAACGTGTCCTGCGCCGTGATGTAGCCCACCCCGACCAGTTGCAGCACACGTTCATGCAGGCGCCAGCTGCCGCGATCGAGGTCGTTCAGGCGGAAGTCGCTCGCCTTCCATTCCAGCTCGACGCGTTCGTGCGGACGGGTGTTGAAGTTGAGGCCGGTGTAGAGCAGGCGCGCCAGGGTGTCGGTGGCAACATCAACGCTGCGGCCGGCCTCGACCTCGACGAACGCGTAATGCAGACGTTGGCCGGGGTTGCCTTCAGCGCGAGCGTACAGCGTCGGCACGTGATGCCACTGCCCGCCTTCGGTCACGCGGGAATAGTTGAACCAGCGCGGCTGCAGGCTCCACTCCGAATTGCGCGCACCGTTCATGTAGAGCTGCGGCGTGATCCAGCGCGACAGGGCTGCACCGGAACTGGCGCGGGTCTCACCGCCAAAAGCGCCAGCGCAGACATTGTTGAAAAAGGCCTCATGCTTGCTGCAGCGCCATGCCTCAAACTTGGCCCATTCGTAGCCGTTCTGCGTGGTGATCGAGTTGTCGCTGCGGAACTTCGGTGAGACTTTGCTCAGACCAAGCCAGCCGTGATAGACGCCGTTGTCGTACAGCGCATCGACAAAGGCGGCATGGCCGTTGCCCTTGCTGCCGAGCACGCGGTCATCGGTCTGGCTGGCCGAAAACTGTGCCCGCAGCCGTGAATCGTCGTTCGGCTTGTACTGGCCATCTACCGCTGCGGTTCGGTTGCTGCGGCCGTCGTCGTAGGTGCGATCAGAAAACAGTGCGCCAACGCTGCCAGTGCCGCCGCCCGCGCCGTAGGGCACGCGCACCCGCGCCAGCGTAGCCTGCGAGGCGCCCTGTTCGCGGGCGTCGGAAAAGTAGGTGCCGGGCAGGATGACGAAACCGCCACCACGATCCTTCACGGTCAGCACGGCCGCATCGGCGCTCTCGCTGCGATAAGTGGCACGCGCGCCCCACAGCGGGTCGGTGATCGAACGGGTGTAGATCAGGCCGAACGGCTGCGAATAGAGATCGCTGCCTTCCAGGAAGAACGGCCGCTTCTCCTGCACCGACAGCGCAAACCGCGTGTTGCCCTTCAGCTGCGGCGTGTCCAGCTCAAGCTGCGAGAAGTCCGGCCGCAGCGTGGCATCAATCACCCATTCCGGGCTCGGCCGCCACTTGATGTCGGCGCCGGCACTGAACTTTGTCTCGCGGGTCGTGGTGTCGCCGACCTTGCTCTGGCTGGCATTGACGGCGGTGTAGGGCGTGACGGTGAGCCCGGATGTTTTGGGCAGCCCGCTGAGGCCAGTCAACTCCTCGGCAACGCAGAGGAAGCAGGACGGATCGCGCCCAAGCGGCACGTTGGTGGTGCGGATCCGCGTATCGCGCGGTTGATTGCGGAAGACGATGAAAGTCAGTTTCTCCGGCGCCGGGTGTGGCAGGCGGAGCGACGCCCAGGGGATGCGGAATTCGGCGCTCCAGCCGTCGGCTAGCCGTGCCGGCGCCGCCTCGAAGTCGAAGTCGGGCGAGAAGTCTTCCTCGGTGTTGTCCTCATTCCACACACCGTCAGCCAGCACCCCACGTGGATTGACGCGGAAGAACTGGGCAAATTTTCGGGCGCCGGTCGGGTCGATCCAGATGATCAGGTTGTCCTGATTGCCGAACACCTTGTCGCGGCGCACGAACGGTGCGTAAATGCGCGCCGGCTCCGGATCAAAGGCACGCACACCGACGTACAGCGCATCATGATCGAACAGCATGCGCACCTCGGTGCGATCACGCGCCGGCTGCTTTTCGCGCGGCATGTTCTCGATGAAGTTGGCCGACACCGGCGCGCGCTGCCAGTCGGCCTCGTCGAGTTTGCCGTCCAGTTTGATCTTTTCGGTGGTGGGGATTGCCTGCAGCGCCAGTGCCGAGTGCGCAGCCAGCAGAGCAACGACGGCAACAGCCACAGCGCGCCACCCGGCGCGCAAACAAATTTGAGTTTTCATAGCGACAGAACAGGGTGACCAGCGGAGAACCGCCGGTCAATCAATGGGTTTGCGCCTGGCCAGCGCCGGGATCGCAAAGGCTAGGGTTGGCCGTGCCGCAGGACAAGCCCACTGCGACGAAGCGTGGATGGGCGGGCCGAACCGGTAGCGGTCAACCGTGCGTCACTGATGGCGTGACGCGAGGCCGTTTAGAGAATGAACACCATGGGAATCCTCCCGTCTGTCGTGAATGCCGGAACCGCATCGAGGGCGGTGTGCGAGGTGCGAGTGTAGTGGAGATCGGGTCAAGTTGCAGTACCGCTCGCGGAACCTCCGCTGCACACGGAGGCAATCGTTGACCATCCCGAAACCGGCGTGGCCCTGTGCCAGGCGAAACGCGTTCAGCGTAACCCCACATACGTGCGCGGTAGCTGCCCTTTCCAATTTATGCTATCGTCATTGACAACCAGAAAACACAGACGACCGGACCACGTACCGCATAACGCCCGACATCGGCGTTGTTGCGGCTTTCTCCTCCTCAACACGCAAGGGCCCTCGTGTCGAAATCGTCTCTCTCTCTCTCTCTCTCTCTCTCGGTAGCCGCCTCGGCAGATTGTTGGTGCCACTTGCGCTAGCCGGTACGACGGCGCTGTCTGCTTACGCAGAGTCGCCGTTTCTGGTGCCGTATCACGCGGCGGAAAAACCCATCGTTGATGATCAGGGGCGCAAGCAGATCATCATTGACTTCGTTGATAGTGCCGCAGACGCGTTCGACGACAAAGTCCCGCCGGGGCTGGCGCTGAAGGACGACAAACGGCGCGGCAAGGTCGTCAATCTCATCGACGATCACAGCAAAAAGAACGCGTACGAGGTGCACGGCATGACGACGTGGGTCGGAGCATCCGCCGTTGCTTTTCTCACGGATAAGCAGATTTCCAAGCTACGCAACGACAAAGTGGTGAGATTGCTCACCGAGAATTCGTACTCGGTGACGCTTGCCAGCGCGGCAACTGGAATGCCGTGGGGCAACTCAATGACCGGAACTGAAACTTGGAGTTGGGGACGTAACGCAACGATAGGCAAGGTGCGCACGAGCGGCGATCGCCGCGTATATGTGATAGACACCGGCGTTGCATGGCATGCAGACCTTCCAAATGTGACACGATTTAATGCGGTGTGCGGCGGTGGCTACGACTGTAACGCCAGCAATCCCGTGTCGTATCCACTAGTTGGTTGCTGGGCACATGCAACGCACGTTGCCGGCATCATTGGGGCGACCGCCAACAACGGAACTTCCGTCACGGACCCCGGAGGCGTTGCCGGCGTGTACGCGGGCGTGAACATTGTTTCGGTTGCAATACGCTCCGCTGCAGGCACACAGCCATGCGGTTCGCAACAGAGCAACATTTCTGAGGCGGAACTGGCGGGCGGACTGGACTTTGTTTACCAACACATTCTCTACAACGATAACTGGACGTACAAGCCCCAGATCGTCAACCTGTCGCTCAATTCATCAACGCTCGGTTTCGAAAATGGGATTTCACAAACCAATCGAGACAAATTAGTAAAGCTTGCAACGCCACAGTGGTACTTCGGGTGGGCTGTCTCGTACTTTCCGGGCGCGCTTGTAGTGCAGTCCGCCGGTAACGCGTATGTCAACGCTTGTAGTGATGTTGCGGGAGCCTTTAGAAGCGGACCAAACGCCACATCGACAACTGTTGACGGCGTCATGGTTGTTGGTGCCATTCACAATGACGGCCGACCGGTCCGAAACTTTAATCGTGATCAGGCAGGTGACGAATCATTCAGTGATACTTATCCACCCGGACTAGCAAGAGACTTAGCGTCCAATTTCGGCCCATGTGTGGACGTTTGGGCTCCAGGTAACGGAATACTGTCCACATGGGGAACGCATGCCTCGACCGAGCCTTATGGCGCCACCGGTCGGTACGGTTGGTACTCCACGGTGACTTCGCAGGCGACACCGTATTCGGGAAATCCCCCGAGCGTTGGACCTGGTTCAAACGGGTGGCTCTTTATGTCTGGGACCTCTATGGCTGCACCGCATGTCGCGGGCGCCGCAGCGTACGTTGCAGATCGATTTTCGTTGAGCACCCCGCAAGCGATAGAGGCAAAGTTAAGGGAACTGTTTCGCACCACTGGATTCACTGATGACACCGGCAACCCGATAAGCATCATTCAATTGACGGAGTGATGAAAATGGTCAAGTTCGCTGTCGGGTCAATTTGTAGGTGCGCAATCAGCGTAGTTGCCGCGGTCTGCCTTTGCGCGGGCGCGTCGGCCATGTCGCTTGAGAACTATTACCTTCTTTACTTTTCCACGCCAGCTCGCGTCGATGCGGACCCCGCGCTGTCGACCCAATATCCGCCGCAAATCAAAAGTTTCACACTGCCATACCCGAACATAGTCGACTCGATCGGCTTGTTCGTTCGTGTTGAAACGTCCGCACTTTCGCCGCGTATTGTGAAGTTCTTCGGTCCATACTCATGGCGGCTAGCAACGTTTTGCCGGGTGGAGCACTCGTCGATACCGTTCAACGTCGCTAGCGGGCACCAGATCGTCGAGGACAATCAGTGGAGGTACGATGCGACGTCTACGACAAGTTGCACGCCGAATTTCGGCTTCGGCTTAGCGCCCATCCGCTGGACGCTCGAAGACAAGATCACCTTCAACGCGCCGATTCGCCGCAAGGCGTTGGACGGCGGCGAGTTTGACGCCTCGCCGATGGTGATCGAGCGTGCCGGTGCGCCGTGGATCACGTACTACTGGGGCTACAAGCTCGGTCTCGTCGAATCGCAAAGTGACTGGACTGATGCCAATCGAAGCAAGCTACCTGCTGACTGGCCGGTCTTCCCGACGGCGGAGGACAACTTCAAGCTCACCACCCTGCCACCCCCCTGGATGGAAGGCGAAGTCACCGAATACGTCAACACAGCAGACTTTCCGCGGCAGCCGGACGGTCAATACTTCTACGCAGCGACCGATGCCGACCGGGCGGCACTTGATGGCATCGCCACCTGGCGGCGCACCGGCAACAGTTTCAAGCAAGGGGGCTACGTCAGCGTCTGCCGTTTCTACGGTGGCGCCAATGGCGGGCCGAACACCCACTTCTACAGCGCGGACGCGACGGAGTGCAACTGGCTCAAGGGCATCAGCTTCCTCGCCTATGAAGGCCAAACATTCCGCGTCAACAAGCCGTTGCCACTCGCGGCGAACGCACCGGCGGGCACGCAGCCCAGCTGTCCGGCTGGGTCAAAGCCGCTCTACCGGCTCTACAACAACGCCAGCGCACCGGGCAAGAGCTACGTGTCGAACCATCGTTACGTGACCAGCCGCACGACGGTAGAAGCTGCCGTCGCTATTGGCTGGCTCGATGAGGGCGTCGGTATGTGCGTGCCGGAGTAGTGGCCACATCGCAACCGCCGGATCAGGCGGGCACCGCGCGTAGTCAACCGCGTGCAGGCAGTTGCCCATGCAAGCGGTAGACCGAAAACCAAAACAATGCTAACGTCATGACAACAACCAAGCAGACGACCGGACCACGTACCGTACAGCGCCCGACACTGGCGTTGGCGCGGCTTTCTCCTCCTCAACACGCAAGGGCCCTCGTGTCGCAATCGTCTCTCTCTCTCTCTCTCTCTCTCTCTCTCTCGTTAGCCGCCTCTGCAGACTGTTAGTGCCACTTGCGCTAGCCGGTACGACGGCGCTGTCTGCTTACGCAGAGTCTCCGTTTCTGGTGCCACGCTACGTTGCCGAGAAGCCTATCAAGGACGAACTTGGAAGAACGCGGGTCATCATCGACTTTGTTGATGATGCACACGTGAACTACCCGAAGGATCCGCCGCCGGGATGGGACAACAAAAGCATCCATCGCACCCAGGTCGCGAACCTGATCTATGGCCACGCGAAGCGATACGGTTACGAGCCAAAGGGAATGACCACTTGGGTCGGCAATAGCGTAACAACCTACCTGTCGGACGCGCAACTCAAGCAGATGCGTAACGACAAAACTGTCAAACAAGTCAGCGATGATGCTCTGGGCGAATTCTCCTCAAGCCCTCCTTGGTCAGACACAATCGGCACTTACCCCGCCTACGAAACATGGTCGTGGGGGCGAAACGCGACGAATGGAAAGGTGTACAACGGCCCTATCAATTCCGGTTCTAACCGCCGCGTTTACATCATTGATAGCGGCGTTGCGATTCACTCGGACTTGCCATCTGTTACGTCCCGAGTAAACGTCGGGTGCGGATCGGGGAATTGCGACGCCGGGTGGTGGCCTGCGGTCGGATGCTATGCGCATGCAACGCACATCGCAGGCATCATCGGCGCATCCGCAAACGCCAATTTCGGTACGGCGGGCGTGTACGCAGGTGTCGAGATTCGTTCGGTTACCTATACGCAGGCCCGAAGCGAAACGTACGGAGTCTGCGCTGACTTTCAGAACTTGCAACTTGCGTATAGCAACTTTGGATACGCGCTTGACTATGTGTTCTTTGAGACGCTCACGTCAGGGAATTTGCTTGTCCCGATCGTGAATATTTCGCAGAACTCGATGGGCTTGGGCTATGACTCGGCGGGTCAAGCTGGACCCAACGTCTGGAAGCTTCAAAGACTCGTGCAGCCAGATTACTACTATTGGCAGTACTGGCCGATTACCGGCCCGTATCCAGGCGCTTTTGTCGTACAGTCAGCGGGAAATAGTGGTTCCAACGTTTGCACACTGCCGTCGCCAGCCTATCGGCCTTATCCATACGCGAACGAAACAGCCGTGGATGGCATCACGGTCGTAGGTTCGCTGAGCAAATCTGGGGCGCCGACCGCTGCGTTTTCGCCGCCCTACCCGGCGGTCGTATCACAGCCTGCACTGGCTTCGAACCACGGTGCATGTGTGGACGTTTGGGCGCCTGGCGACGACATCGTCTCGAGTTTCGGCGACCAGATCAGCGCATGGTCGAATCAGACCACGGTCGGCGGGAGCTATTGGGGGCTCGTGGGCTACGGATATTCCGGCTGGGCTCGAATGTCCGGAACCTCCATGGCGGCGCCGCACATTGCCGCCGCAGCCGCGTACGTCGCGGACTACTACGGGTTGACTACGCCCATTGCGATCGAACAGAAGCTTCGCGACCTAATGGTCTGGACCGGCTACGTTGATGCTAGCAACAGGCCAGCATTCCGCGTCGAATTGCCATGAGCCAGTTCGCAAACGCTCTGAGGCGCGTGCCCGCACTGTACGGTGTTGCAATGGGGTTCGCCTTGATTGCCCCTGTAGCGGCTAACGGCGACCCGCTGGAAGATTTATCTCGCTACTACCTAAAGTACATGACGGCGGGAGAAGAGACTCCATCGCCGTTGATACCGCAATCGGCCTTTCCGCCAATCGTCACCGGAGTGCTTCTTCGCCCGTTTCCTGACACTTATCCGCGCGACATAACCCGATTCGTGGGAATGCGGGCGAGCACCTCGGGGTCGGTCTACATCTGGGGGCCAACGCAAGCGACTCGACTGTTCGCGCCGTGCCGCTCAAACACTGCCACACAGCTACCGGTGTCAGTTTCAACGGGCTTGGTAAGGTTTGAAACCAATCAGTGGCGTTGGTCAAACGATGTACAAAGCGCCTATTGTCTGCCGCCTGCAGAATGGGGTGTTTCCGATTCGCTGCTCCCCGTACCGGTGTCCCCCATCCGCTGGACGCTTGAAGACAAGATCACCTTCAACGCGCCGGTGCGCCGCAAGGCGCTGGACGGGGGTGAGTTTGACGCCTCGCCAATGGTGATCGAACGCGCCGGCGCGTCGTGGATCACCTACTACTGGGGCTACAAGCTCGGCCTGGTTGAATCGCAAAGCGACTGGACGGATGCGAACCGCAGCAAGCTGCCGGCCGACTGGCCGGTCTTCCCGACCGCGGAAGACAACTTCAAACTTACCACCCTGCCACCCCCCTGGGTAGAAGGCGAAGTCACCGAATACGTAAACACAGCGGACTTTCCGAGGCAGCCAGACGGCCAATACTTTTATGCTGCGACGGATGCTGATCGAACTGCACTCGATGGCATCGCCACCTGGCGGCGCACCGGCAACAGTTTCAAGCAGGGCGGCTACGTCAGCGTCTGTCGTTTCTATGGTGGCGCCAACGGTGGCCCGAACACGCACTTCTACAGCGCGGACGCGACGGAGTGCAACTGGCTCAAGGGATTCGGCTTCCTGAGCTACGAAGGCCAAACCTTCCGCGTCAACAAGCCGTTGCCACTAGCGGCGAACGCACCGGCCGGCACGCAAGCAAGCTGCCCGACGGGATCAAAGCCGCTCTACCGCCTCTACAACAACGCCAGCGCACCGGGCAAGAACTACGTGTCGAACCACCGCTACGTGACCAGTCGCAGCGTGGTGAACGCAGCCGTAGCCATCGGCTGGCTCGATGAAGGCGTGGGGATGTGCGTGCCGGAGTAGGCCAGCGTCAAGTCCCGGTCATTCGAGTCCCATTGCGTCAGTTCGACGATGGGCGCAACCCTACGTGCACACGCGGTAGATCGCCACCGAAGACTATGCTAATGTCATTAACAACAAGAAATCAGACGACCGGAACACGCACCGCCCGACGCCCGACACAGGCTTTGGAGCGGCTTTCTCCTCCTCAACACGCAAGGGCCCCCGTGTCGAAATCGTCTCTCTCTCTCTCTCTCTCTCTCGGTAGTCTTCTCGGCAAACTGCTCGCCTCGTTCGCGCTGGCGAGCGCAGTGGCGCTGCCTGCGTACGCTGAGTCTCCGTTTTTGGTGCCGTATCACGCGGCGGAAAAACCCATCGTTGATGATCAGGGACGCAAACAGATCATCATTGACTTCGTTGATAGTGCCGCAGACGCGTTCGACGACAAAGTGCCACCAGGGCTGGCGCTGAAGGACGACAAACGGCGCGGTAAAGTCGTCAATCTTATCGACGATCACAGCAAGAAGAATGCATACGACGTGCGAGGCATGACGACGTGGGTCGGAGCATCCGCGGTCGCTTTTCTCACGGACAAGCAGATTTCCAAGCTACGCAACGACAAAGTGGTGAGATTGCTCACCGAGAATTCGTACTCGGTGCAGTATTCGTCGGATGCATTGGGGCGTCCTTGGGACAACGTGCGCAGTGGCGGTGAGTACATCTCCTGGGGTACTCAGGCGATTAACGGCAAAGTTGCGGGCGACAGCACGCGTACGGTGTACATCGTCGACGGTGGTGTTGCTGGACACTCCGATCTCAATGTAAGCGAACGGGTTAACGTTGGTTGTCCGGATTGGTATGCCACGGGTTGCTCGTCCACCGAATGGTGGTTGGTAGGTTGTTATGCGCATGCGACGCACGTGGCGGGTATCGTTGGAGCGAAGAGCAACGGGGCGGATTCGGCTGGCGTCTATGCGGGCGTAAACATGGTATCGGTGAACTTTCACGGACTAAACGGCAGTCGGCACTGCGCAGACAACGCGCAAGTCACAACTACTGACTCGGCCGCGTTCGGTCGTGCGTTGGACTACGTCTACTGGCACGCAATGGTTCATAGCAATAATTTACAGCGGCCGGCCATCATGAATTTGTCAATTAACTCGGCTTCTTTGGGCTATGACGGCAACACGGCGCGCACCAATCAAGCGAAGTTGATGGCGCTAACCCAACCGGCTTACCAATACGGGTGGAGTACGTACTACTTTCCCGGCGTATTTATTGCGCAATCTGCCGGGAATCACGCCTCGGAGGCGTGTGCCCACGGAACAATCTTCCGTACGCCACCCGGTTCACCGTCAACGATGACTGATGGTGTAATGGTTGTCGGAGCTGTCAAAATCGACAGTGCACCTGTCGGCGCCAATCAATTTAGTGCAACAGAACCTTCCGGTATTTCCAGTCTGCCCAACGGTTCCAACTACGGACCTTGTGTGGACGTGTGGGCTCCGGGAGACCGCATTTTTTCGACATGGGGCACGCATGCGAACCAGGACGCAACACTCGTCGGCGGCATGTACACGACCGACTATTCGTTACTGCCGGGAGGCGCTTACGGCGGTTTCTCTGTGCCCAATCCGCTTACCTATACGTCGAATGGCTGGGCGATGATGTCCGGGACGTCGATGGCCGCACCGCACATAGCGGGCGCCGCCGCCTATGTCGCGGACGAGTTCCATTTGACAACACCGGCCCAGATCGAGGAAAAACTTAGGCTCTTCTTCAAAGCAACTGGGTACACCGATGCCAGTTATACGTCGGTATCCGTTGTGAGGCTTCCATGAACGGCTCGGTGCGTCCTCGAAGTCCGCAGCGTCGGACAGGTAAAGTGCGCCGTGCGACCGTACTACTACTGGCTATGCTCGGCTCTCTGTTGCGTGTTGCGAATAGCGGAGCAGCAGCGCCGGAAGAAACTTACTTTGTCTTGATGTCCGCCGGTACACGGGGTAGCACATACGGATCGCCTGTCGGCGCGCGCATTCTGCGCACAGAGCAAGTACCCGTCGTCCGAGGGGCGCACTACTTTGGTGTGATCAATGATTCATGGGTACGATCATTTGTGGTCATGGATCTGGCGCCTGACGTTCCACCCACGACGGTCTTTGGCAGCGACCCTAATGCGGTCTATCACATTGCATGGCAGGGCTCCTCGGGAATCGACGCTCGTCCATGTCGCGCCACATCCTTGGCGTTTCCGAGTCAAATTGTGATTGGAACCTCACTTGTCGAGTCGGCGGTATCGTGGCGTTATGACAGTGCACGATCACTCTGTGGTGATGTGTTCCCGGGTTTGGGTGACGAGAGTCCAATCCGCTGGACGCTTCCTGAACGCACAACATTCAAAGCGTTTGTAAGGCGTCATGCGCTGGATGGAGGCGAGTATGACGCGAAGCCGATGTCGATTGAGCGGAACGGCAACCCGTGGTTGAGCTATTACTGGGGCTACAAGCTGGGTCTGGTCGAATCCGAGAGCGATTGGGATGAACGCAATCGAAGCAACATGCCAGCCGACTGGCCGATTTTCCCATCCCCCGCGCAAGACTTTAAGCTGATTTCCCTGCCACCCCCCTGGGTCGAAGGCGAAGTCACCGAATACGTCAACACGGCGGACTTTCCAAGGCAGCCGGATGGTCAGTATTTCTACGCCGCATCGGATACTGATCGAGCCGCGCTTGATGGCATCGCCACCTGGCGGCGCACCGGCAACAGCTTCAAGCAGGGCGGCTACGTCAGCGTTTGCCGTTTCTACGGTGGCGCCAACGGTGGCCCGAACACCCACTTCTACAGCGCGGATGCGACGGAGTGCAACTGGCTCAAGGGCTTTGGCTTTCTGAGCTACGAAGGTCAAACCTTCCGGGTGAACAAACCGCTGCCGCTTGCGGCGAATGCACCAGCAGGCACGCAACCCAGTTGCCCGACGGGATCAAAGCCGCTCTACCGGCTCTACAACAACGCCAGCGCACCGGGCAAGAACTACGTGTCGAATCACCGTTATGTCACCAGCCGCAGCGTGGTGGATGCAGCGGTTGCCATCGGCTGGCTCGATGAGGGCGTGGGCATGTGCGTGCCGGAGTAGCGACGCACTGAACAGGCGCGGCGCGACGATGCGCCGCGCTGATCGCGCTCAGGCGCCTTCGGCCTTGCGCTCGGCAACCTTGCGCTTCAGTGTCTCGGCGACGAAGGGATGCACAAAACGCTGGAAGTCGCCGCCGAAGTAGGCCACTTCGCGCACGATGGTGGCCGAGATGAACATGTACTTCTCCGACGGTGTCAGGAACACCACCTCGATGCTCGGGTCCATGCCACGATTCATGCCGGCCATCTGGAACTCGTATTCGAAGTCGCTGACCGCACGCAGGCCGCGCAGGATGATGCTGGCGTTCTGCGAGCGCACAAAATCCAGCAGCAGCGACGAGAAGCGTTCAACCCGCACATTGGGCAGCTCTTTGGTGACCTCGCGTGCCATTTCCACGCGCTCATCGGCCGAGAACCAGGGGCCTTTACGCTTTGAATCGGCAATGCCGACGACGACCTCGCCGAACAGCCGCGACGCCCGGCGCACCAGATCCTCATGCCCCTTGGTCATGG
>ERZ724526.675-NODE-675-length-19154-cov-5.635164_pt1 | contig 19154 bp, 17 predicted proteins | sample MGYA00376059_ERZ724526 | MGnify/ENA primary metagenome ERZ724526 (study PRJEB28724, sample SAMN07190883) | activated sludge metagenome | isolation source: activated sludge of sewage treatment plant in Hong Hong | place: Hong Kong | collected 2016-03-17 ...
AGTATGGCTATATTAATACCGATCTTAAACTTTCTGCTGACTATGAATTAATGCTCAGGCTTATTCACAAGCATAAAATAAAGATTGCCTATCTCCCCGAAACTATTGTTAAAATGAGAATGGGAGGCGTTAGTAATATCAGCTTTTTTGTGAAACTTAAAGCGAATATTGAAGATAAACTAGCATGGAAAATGAATAATCTGAAGCCCGGATTCTTCACAACCCTTCGAAAGCCTCTTCGAAAAATCAGTCAGTATTTTAAAAAGGCATACAATACTTTCTTCTACTAAGCTATTTATTTGATTGTCTGCATTTTGCAATATTGTTTAACTTTAACATTATTTAAGTTAAACATTAACGCATAATTCATGTTTGCATCGTAAGTTTGTTGAGCTTTAATTTAAAAAGGTTAAACAAATGAAAAACTCAGATATCATATTTAAAGACTCAGTAAAAGACCACTATCGTTCTTTAAGAGGTTTTGCATTAAAACTCACTCAGAATTCTGAAGATGCTAACGACCTTATTCAGGAAACAATGTTAAAGGCATTAAACAACGAAGATAAATTTGAAAAAGGAACCAATCTTAGCGGATGGCTTTACACCATAATGCGAAATATTTTCATTAACAATTATCGCAGAATGGTAAAAAGTCAGACATTTTTAGATAGTACAGAGAATCAATTCTTCCTGAATAACATTAAAAATGCTACCAGAAACAGGGGAGAGGCTAACTTGGTAATGAAGGAAATCAACAATGCAATCAACGACTTGTCCGATAATCTTAAAGTGCCTTTTATGATGAGTTTCCGGGGATACAAATACGAAGAGATTGCTTCGCAATTGTCTATTCCATTAGGAACCGTAAAAATCAGAATACATACTGCAAGACAAAAACTGAAAGAAAAACTTAACGTTTATAATTCATTGTCGTTTTAAGAAGATAGTTTTCGGATTACGTTCAAAAGAATATTTGATAAAGGCGAATTGATTTTCTATCACTTAATTTGTTCCAAAAACAATTTCAATGCTTTTTCTTTTTCTTTATCTAATCTGAAGTCAATGTTTTCTGTTAAATAGCCTTTTACATCAAAAGGATAATCCGGCTGTAATTGTTTGCTTAACTCAGGAATTAATGCTACTCCCTGATTGAGTGCATCAGAAAATGCATCTATAAAATCTTCCGGTAATGACTTGTTGCTCACCCAACAAGCAAATACAAAGGGTAGGCCTGTATGTTTTTTCCATTCTGTGGCAAGGTCATACACATATTTGAAGTTCGACTTCAACGCCAATGCTCTGTCGCCTATAACAACTCCTGCAGTTTGACCTTCTATTTTATTTTCAAATCCATTTTCAGAAGGAAGCCAGCTAACATCAATTTTCCAGAACGCTTTTGCAAGCAACTGTGCCAGCATTACCGAAGTCCGGCTTTGGTAATCAAGCCAGATTTGTTTTATTTCATTTAACGGAGTCTGACTCAGCAACAACACTGAGTTAACATTACCATTTGAAGCAATACAAAACGGAGTTATTACCTGTGCATTTTTTACCAAAGGCAGAACGGCTACAGGTATCAATCCGATATCTGTTTTTCCATTGATTAGTTTTTCTGCACAAGTAGATGGAATGTCTAATGACAAATCAATTTTGTTTATGATGCTATTTTGTGTCAACCCGGCAACAAATGGTTTGGAGTTGAGATAAGAAACTACAGATACCCGAATCACTTTTAATGAATAATTTTAAAGACCATTTCTCTGAGCAATTCACCTGTTGGCACCTGATCTGTACTGCCAACACCTTTCGATTTTAAATCATACTCTCGTAGCCAGCCGATAATCTGCTCTAATTTCCAGACAGGATAGTTTCTGGCAGTACGTTCATAATCTTTAACAAAAAATGGACTTATGCCCATAGCGGAAGCAAGTGATGCAGAAGATTTGTCGGTAGTGAAATGATAAATCAGAATTTTATTGAAATAAGCAAACAAGCTACCAACAATCAGTTGAATAGGATTGTTTTTTGAATTCGCTTCAAAATAATTTACAATTCTGTTTGCTTTTAAAATGTTTCGTTCTGCTAATGCATTCTGTAATTCAAAAACATTATAGTCTTTACTGACTCCAATATGCTCACGGATATCGCTTACTGTAATTACCGATTTGTCTTTAAGATTAATCAGCATTTTCCCAACTTCATTGTTGATTTTAGATAAATCATTCCCTAAATATTCGGCAAGCATTTCTACAGCATGGTCATCAGCTTTAATTTTCCTTTCCTTCAGATAATTTTTTATCCAGGCAGGCAACTGATTGTCATATAATTTTTTTGTTTCAAGAAACTGTGCTTTATCCTTTATCAGTTTTCCTTTTTTTGTCCTGTTGTCAATGGTCTTGTATTTATAGCAAAACAACAGAATGGTGGTAGTTGTCGGATGCTGAAGATAAAGCATCATCGGGTCTTCTTTTTCCTTGATTTTATCTTTTGTTTTATCTTCTTCTTTCTCCTTGCTGCCAAACCATTTTACATCTTGCGCTTCTTTTATAATTACAACCTGATAGTTGGACATCATTGGAAATCTGCGTGCAGTACTCACTATTGTCATGGCATCAGCTTCGCGACCGTAAAGAATAGTTTGATTAAATTCTTTCTCCATGTCATTGAGCAGATGTTTTTCAACATAATCACTGATGGCATCAATGTAATAAGGCTCTTCACCCTGCAGAAAATACAGAGGATGATAAACCTTGTTTTTAAGATCTTTTAATATCTCTTCAAATTTGCGTTCAGGCATAGTTAATTAAAAACGCAGATGCTTTACCGTTAGACCGTTATTCTTTAACTGATTCAATGAATCTATTCCAATATTGATATGATCTTTCACAAATTTTCTTGTAATATTAAGGTCACTTTTTTCTGTTTTCACACCATCGGGTATCATTGGCTGATCGCTTACCAGCAATAGCGCTCCCGATGGAATCTGATTTACAAATCCTGTTGTAAAAATTGTTGCTGTTTCCATATCTATAGCCATACAACGCATTTTGCGCAGGTATTGTTTAAACTCCTCATCATGCTCCCAAACTCTTCGGTTGGTGGTGTAAACGGTTCCTGTCCAGTAATCCTTATCATAATCTCTTATCGTTGTTGACACAGCTTTTTGCAGACTAAATGCAGGCAAGGCAGGAACTTCAGCAGGCATATAGTCATTTGATGTTCCTTCGCCACGAATAGCAGCAATAGGAAGTATTAAATCGCCCAATTCATTTTTACGTTTTAATCCGCCACATTTTCCAAGAAATAAACAAGCAGCAGGGTCTATGGCTGTAAGCAAATCCATTATTGTTGCAGCATTGGCACTGCCCATTCCGAAATTAATTATTGTAATACCATTTGCAGTAGCATTAGGCATGGAACGATGTGTGCCCATAATTTCTACCTGATGTTGTTCGGCAAAAATTTCAACATAATTATTAAAGTTGGTGAGCAAAATGTATTTGCCAAAATCTTCAATAGCTGTACCTGTGTAACGCGGGAGCCAGTTTTTTACAATTTCTTCTTTTGATTGCATAAAATTTTATTTCTTGATAGCTGAATCATCTGTTTAAACAATAATTTCAATGAGTTTATTTAATTTCGTTCAATGATTGAATTGAATTTACCTCATTTTGATTTTAAAATTAAAACAGAGGGACAAAGTAAACAAATTTTTGACCAGCTTAGAAATAAGTATGTAGCCTTAACAGCGGAAGAATGGGTGCGTCAGCATTTTATCATGTTCTTGATTAACGAAAAAAAATATCCGAAAGGATTGTTTGCCATTGAAAAAGAGCATGTTTTTAATGACTTGAAAATGCGTGCCGACCTGATTGTTTATAAGCATGATTTATCACCATGGATGCTTTGCGAGTTTAAAGCCCCTGAAGTTGCTATTACACAAGAAGTATTTTATCAGGCAGCACGCTACAATCTGACTTTTGATGTGCCTTATCTTATTGTAAGTAATGGGTTAGAGCATTTTTGCTGCAAAAGGGTAGAAGACCGTTTTGAATTTCAGGACGACCTTCCTGATTTTGAGAAAGTAGATTAATAAAGTTGCTTGATGATTAATACTTTATTGCCCGGCATTACTTTCTGCTAAAGGAATAAAGGAACAAAAACGATATCCTTGACCATAAACAGTTTTTATATAATTAAAAGCCGAATGTTGTCCTATTTTTCTTTTCAGATTTTTCAGATGACTGTATAGAAACTCATAATTTTCTCCAATCTCAGAAGGGGATAAGTTCAATGCCTGTTTGACTAACACCTCATGTGGAATTATTCTGTCCGGATTAAAAATTAAAAATTTAAGAATTTCAAATTCTGTTTTTGTCAAGGTCATTTTATTTTTGTTGACCCACACTTTATATTCTGTCGGGTTAATTTCTATCTCACCAAAAAAATAGTTTTGAGGGATATTGCCTGATCTTAAACGATAAAGGCTTTTCAAACGGGCAAGTATCAGGTTGGTATTAAATGGTGTTGTAAAAACATCATCAGACCCATTGCTGATGGCACTAACAATTTCTTCGTCAGTTGCATATTTTGCTACAATCATCACATTGCCCTGATAGCGTTGCAGATTAAGTTGTTTCAAAAAGATTAGCGCGCTGTACTCTGTAAGTTGATTTTCCAGCAGAATAAAATCATAAGTTTCGTTTTTTAGCTCATTAAGTGCTTCAGTTGCCGAGCAGACGCAAGTATATTGAATACTTTCGCTTTCAAGGCATTTGGTAATTGGCACAAATAAGTCCTGATTGTGTTTTACCAATAAAACTTTAATGTTGATTTCCTGTACCATATATGGTTGTTATGTTTGTTGTTGATCCTAATTAGTTTAAACTGCCAACTACATTTAAGATAGGTAAGCATGCATGAGATTTTACTCACTTATGCAGCAATATTAAGTATTCACCCATAAAAAATGGACGTTCACCAAATAACTTATTAACATTTAAAAAAAATGTTACGACTTTTAGAAAAAGGTGGGTGGTAAAATTTATTAGTAACTTCACGAAAACTACAACAAAAATCAGGCCATAAACAGCACTATTACACTAAAGTTTCTGTGAGCCAGTTTGATTTTTAAAGAAATGAAAACAACCTGTTTCAAGACAAGTCATATTGTTTGTATGCGTTTTTGTGTGCTTGCTTGATTTCATCTGCCAATGATTTTGGTTCAATTACTTTCATGTTGTCACCAAATGAAAGCAATTCCATAATCAAGTCGTGTGTCAAACAAAGTTTGAGTTTTATTCGTGTTTCTTTGTCGTTGTCCACCAAAACCTTTTGCGTTTCGTGTAATGGCAATGTCTTGATGTATTTTCCTTGAAATGGGTTAAATAACAAAATGATGTCTTGGGGTTCTTCGTCATTCGGGCTGATAATACCAAAGCAATAGCGATAACTTTGTTCTATGCTGTAATTGTCAGGATATTGATAAGATTGTGTAGTAATTTCAAGATTTGTTAAACGGTCAAGAGCAAAACTTTTTATGTTATTGTCTTTACTGTCTTTTGCCAATACATACCAACGATTTTTAAACTCTTTCAACGCATAAGGTTCTACTAAACGTTGAGTTAATTCTTCTTCCCAAAATTTCTGATAGGTGAATTTGATTTTAAGTCTGTTTTTAATTGCATGAAGCAAACCATATAAATTTTCAGTTCCCTGTGGTCTGCGTTTTTCCAAGTGAATGAAAGGCATTAAGTCCTGTGCAAGATTTAGTGAATTGAACATATCAAAGGCTTCAATCATTCTTTGAAAATTCATATTTTCTGTTTCAATTTGACTGATGTAATAGCCTTTATTAGATTTTGAATATTCAATATCAATTCCAAAAACGTTTCTGATTTCCTTCATATCTCTTTGAAGTGTCCGTTTAGAAAAACCAATATTTAACGTATCGTCTTGCATTTGTAAATAGTCAAACTGATTTTCAATGTAGGTTTGTAATTCCTCATAAGTTGAATAAGGTTTTACTTTCAACTTTTTGAGAATTAGTAAGTATCTTGATATGTAACCTCTTTTTGACATTATTTGATAAGTTTTAAAATTTCTTTTACATGCTTGTTACTACTTCCTTTAAATGGCCTTGTTGTTACCACAATCTTGGTGTCTTTATATTGTTCAACCGATTCAACAATTCCCTTCTTCTGTATTTGCAATTGTAATGAATGAGTGTTCAAATTTCTTCTGAATGGTTGCCACCATGAATCGTTTGTCAATACAATACAGAACTTTGGTTTGATTTCTTCAATTTCTTTCTTGACTAAATCGATTGCAAGTTTTTCCTGCCATTGGCATTCCATATTATTGGGATTCTTTCTTTCAGCAGGAGCAATCTTGTAAAGATTAGACCATACCAATTTTCTTGACCAGTCCCAACTGTCTTCATCAAGCTCATAATAACTACAAATGAGTTTGTAAGTGACATTCCAGAAAAATGACCTGAATGTTGAATAAGGCATTGGCGGATAGAATTTTTTGTCAGCTTCTGTCGTAACAAACTTCCTATAATAACTTTCTCCCCAATAAACATTTACCCAATCCAGAGGAGAATGATTTTTTTCTTTGTAATATTTGTTTGAGTAATCAATCGCTTTCTTTAGAAGTTGCTCTCTATTTATTTTATGCGATGTATTAAAATCAGAACCCCACCCTTTAACCGCTTGTCCGTAAATGAGGAATTCAGGTTTATCGTTTTTCGCTATCCCGAATGATGGATAAAAGACTGCATAATCTTTATTCTTCTTGGCTTGCTTTTTAAATTCCTCAACGTTTCTTATAAATAGCTCATTATAGTCAAAAGAAAGAGAGTCTATTGCTGTATAATTCTTTTTCACTGACTGACTGGTTTTAACTTCGTATTGTTTCATGTGTCAATGTATTATTTCACTATAAATCCGATTGGTGTTCTCGAATTTTGGCTATTCAATGTTTCTTCTCTGCAAAAATCAATAAGCATTTTTACATCTACTTTGCTTCCGTGAATAATCTCGTTGATTTCATTTTTACGAACAATGTTATCAATCTGTCCGCCTGAAAAATCAAACTGTGAAGCCAACAATTCGCAATCTTCATTTGATAAATGAGGCATTTTTGACTTCCAAATTTGTGCTTTGACTGTAATACTTGGTTTTTGAAATTCAATTTTGAACAAGAAGCGTCTTTCAAATGCAGTATCCATATTGTTTGCCAAGTTGGTTGTGGCAATTAAAATACCTTCAAAGTTTTCAATTTCTTCAAGCAAAATATTCTGAATTCTATTTTCTGTGTCGCTCACATTTGAAGAATTGGCTTCTTTGCGTTTAGCAATTATAGCATCGGCTTCATTGAAAAATAAAATAGGTGTAAGGCTTTGTTTTTTTGCATAAGACTTATAGTCTTTAAAAACTTGTTTAATGATTTTTTCACTTTCGCCAAACCACATGGAACGTGATGCACTAATATCAACTTTCATTATTTCACGGTTTGTTGCTTTGGCAATTTGCAACACACTTTCAGTTTTTCCTGTGCCGGGTGCACCGTGTAATAATGCTGTTACGCCTTTTGGTAAGGCTTTTTGAACTAGTCGTTCTTGCGTGTTCTTTAAATTTTCCTCTAACAAAAGAGTTTTCAACAAGTCCAATTGATGTGCTTCGTTATCACTATAAATTAGTTTGCGAAATGGCACATTGTCGGGTTAAATTACATTTTCTTTTTTCTTCTTGTCTAAATCTTTGTTGAATAATTTAATGTTGCATTCAGTTAGTAGGTCTAATGCTTTTTCTGTGAGTTTCATTTTTGCATCATCAAAAAAAGCGGCATCTTCAATCTCTAACCAATTTTCCTTAATCAGATTGCTTTCTTTGGCTAAAAACCTTTGTATTTGGGTAAATCTTTCTTTTGGTCTGTCATATATTCCTTTGAAAGTTAGTTCAACCCAAGGATCTTTATCGCCTTCAAGAAATTTCCATACAACGTATAAAAACAAATATTTTTCTTCAATTGAAGTTCCTAAAAACCTTGTTTTCTCAATTATGGGGAAGTGTATGTTTTCGTCCAAAATACTTTGAGTTTGCTCAAACAATTCACTTGTTGTAATTTCATCATTATCTCGTTGGTTGCTCAATTCGTACAGTTTTTCAAATAAAGTGAATATATCTTCATACTTTAGGTCATCAACCAAAATTTCGGGGATGGGTTCGCTTTTAAAAATTCTGTCTGAAACGATTTGGTTTATGCAAATCTCTTCGTCTGCACCTTTAAGTTTTATTTGTCTATATCTATTGCTTTTATTGTTTTTTCGTAACAAACGTTTTTCATATAATTCAACAAAGTCATCGTTGTATTCAAGAATTTTTAATGGATTACAGTTGAAGTATGAACTCAAATCATCTAAATCAACTTTTCGTCCTGTATAATTCAATGTGAAAATAATAGATACGAAAAGTGCTTGTGTCTTTGTAATATGAAAGTATTCGGCAAGAAATGAAAGTTCCTTATCTGTCAGTTCAAATAACGAATTGCTTAGTTTACTGTCCTCTGCCAAGCTATAAACCAAAGCAATGTTGTTTAAGACTTCTTGTTTAAGAGTTGCGTTTGCCATACCGATGTCGTTTTTAATTTCTGCTACAAAACTATCTCGGTGAAACGCCAAAGTGTGTCGCTCAAAAAAAATCTTTTCAAAATTTCGCTTTTTAATAGGTCTGGGTGGTGGGTGGGCTTGGGTGCGGTTGGTGAGCAAGCTCTTTTGCAAACTTGGGTTCTTGCAAATGTGCTCCCGTATGCTTTCAGGACATGTCAACCTTATTTAAATAGTTTATTGAAGACATTTAGTTGCCTTGTTCTATGCTACAATTTTTTCTGATGAACATAAGTAGCGTTTCACTATAAAATTCACCTAAAAGTTGTGTTTTTGAAATATTTTACTTTGATATACAATAACTTATAACTTTTTTTCGCCATCGGCTTCTGCTTGGTATATATTTGCGCCCTCAAAAAAATAATCCTGTAAGATTACAGATATGAAATTATCACAATTTAAATTCGGCTTAAACGAAAACCTTCTTGCTCCACATCCTGCTGCCAACCGTGACGAAAGTAGGTTAATGGTAATTGACCGTAAAACCGGTAAGATTGAGCATAAAATCTTTAAAGACATCATTAATTACTTTGACGAGGGCGATGTAATGGTGATGAATAATACCAAGGTTTTTCCTGCACGCCTTTATGGCAATAAAGAAAAAACAGGTGCTAAAATTGAAGTCTTTTTATTGCGTGAGCTAAATCCTGAAAGTAAACTCTGGGATGTACTTGTGGACCCTGCACGTAAAATACGTATTGGAAATAAATTGTACTTCGGTGAGGACGATATGCTTGTTGCCGAGGTAATTGATAATACAACCTCACGTGGTCGTACTTTGCGTTTCTTGTTTGATGGCACAAGTGCCGACTTCAGAGAGGTTATTGAAAAGTTAGGTAATACTCCGCTTCCGAAATATATTAAACGTAAGGCCGAGCCCGAAGATAAAGAGCGCTATCAGACTGTTTATGCCAAAAACGAAGGTGCTGTTGCAGCGCCTACTGCAGGACTACACTTCAGCAAACAACTATTAAAGCGCCTTGAAATTAAAGGAATCAATCTTGCTGAGTTGACACTGCATGTTGGATTAGGGACATTCAGGCCTGTTGAGGTTGAAGACCTTACCAAGCATAAGATGGATTCAGAGTGGTTTAGTATTACGCAGCCATGTGTTGACATAGTTAATAAAGCAAAGGCCGGTAAACATCGTATTTGCGCAGTAGGCACTACGTCAATGCGCGCTATGGAGTCATCCGTTTCTACATTAGGAGAACTTAAACCATTTGAAGGCTGGACTAATAAATTTATTTTTCCGCCTTATGATTTTAGTCTTGCCAATTGTATGGTAACTAATTTTCACATGCCTGAGTCAACTTTGTTGATGATGGTCTCTGCGTTTGCAGGTTATGATCTTACCATGCATGCTTATAAATTAGCGATGAAAGAAAAATATCGCTTCTATAGCTATGGCGATGCCATGCTGATTATCTGATAGTTTATTTATTATGAGCCAAAAGCGATTTGCAATAATAGTTGCCGGAGGCAGTGGAACCCGAATGCAAGCCAATGTTCCTAAGCAGTTTTTGTTGCTTGAAGGACGACCCGTACTCATGTATTCTATTGAATGTTTGCATCGTGTAGGTGCAGATGTTACAGTGGTTTTGCCTGATATTGAACATAGCCATTGGCAATCATTGATTCAAGAATATCATTTTAAAGTACCGCATAAGATTTCTTCGGGAGGTTTAACCAGAAACCGTTCTGTATTTAATGGCTTACAAACCATTGACGATAATGAAGCCTTAGTTGCTGTGCATGATGCAGCAAGGCCAATTTTAAAACCGGAACTGGCAGAAAAACTCTTTGAGCATGCTGCTCACAGGGGTAATGCCATACCCGTTGTAGCTGTCAGAGAGTCGTTAAGGCGAATTAATTCAGCGGAGAATAAGGCTGTCAATAGGGCTGAAATTTTCGCTGTACAAACACCGCAGGTCTTTAAAGTTGATTTGCTTAAAGATGCTTTTATCAGAAATAGCGACATTACTTTTACAGATGAAGCTTCATTAATTGAGGCTGTTGGACATACTGTATCTTCCATTCAGGGCGACAGAGATAATATTAAAATCACTTTTCCGGAAGATATTCTTATTGCATCCATACTGCTCAAGAAGCAATTATCCATCTGAAGTGGGCACTTATTTTCTCTTGTAAGAATTCATAAAAATTTGTGTAATTTTATTTCGCAAATCATTACATTAAATAAAAATATTTGATGGTGAAAGAAACGATAGCAATGTTTTTTACGTTTAAGTACTATCAACATTGAGTTGTGTAAATCACTTGTTGAAGCAATATAAAATTCAAAGCATTAAATGATAAACTTGCAAAACACTTTTCCATTGTTTTCAAAAAAACTCATGAATGCTATGTTTATAATGCCATTGGTATTTCTGATGTTGTTTGTGTCCAATGTTTGGGCTGGAGGCAACGATACACTTGCTGCTAATGTTGATGAAAATGTTCACGTTGCAGAGAAGCCTAAAGATTTTGAAATAGCGTTGCAACCTGCTTTACTCAGTGATAACAGCACTTCACAAATTCGTGCAGGGTTGATTTATGATTGCACAACAAATACAATTGTCTGGGAAAAAGATTTAAAGTATGCTTATCCAATAGCGTCACTTACTAAAATGATGGTGGCACTAATTGCCATTGAAGAAATTAAGTGTGGTACTGTTGATTGGCAAGATCAGGTTTCTGTGACAAAAACTTACAGAAAAAGTAAAAGAAGTAAGCGTACTTATACAGTTAACGAAACATATAGTCTTGAGTCATTATTAAAAATGGCTATGATCCCTTCAAATAATGAAGCTTGCGGACTTATAGGAAAACATATCAGTGGCTCTGTTGAAACCTTCGTGACAAGAATGAATCAGAAAGCAGCAGCATTAGGAATGACACAAACTTTCTATTCAAATCCATCCGGTTTACCGGCAGGCTATGGAAGCTTAGACAACAGTTCTTCACCTTACGATTTGTTAAAGCTGTCAACGGAGTTAATCAAATTTCCTGAACTTCTTTCCATTACCAATATTGCTTTTGCAGAGGTAGAAAACGGCCATGGATCCAATGTTTACAGAAACCATAACCATTTGGTTATGGACTATCCCGGAGAAGTGGACGGGCTAAAAACCGGCTATACAAAAAATGCAAAGTTCTGCTTGGTTGCTACAGCAAAGAAAAACGATCATCGTTTAATTGCCATTGCCTTAGGTGCATCAAACCCTTGGTTGCGCAATCAGATTGTTGGTGAAATGCTCAATAATTATTACACGCAGTTGGGTTTTGGACCTATGGGGAATCAAAAAGTTGATCCATTGTTTGCTAAGGCAGATAGAAAAACAGTAAATGATATTGCAAGCAGCAATGTACCTGTAATGAATCAGGAAATAGTTTATAAAACAGTTACATCAATTCAGAAAAGAGCACACATTGTAAAATCAGGACAAACCTTATCAGACATTGCTGATAAATATAATTGTTCTGTTAATGAACTTAAAAAATGGAATGGGCTAAAATCAAGTCGGATTCTTAAAAATCAAAGGCTTTATGTACGTGTACACGTGAAGAAACAAATTCCTGTCAGTACAAAAGTTATTGATAATTACGATGAATGTGAAGACAATGCAGAAGATTGCGCACCACAAAATGTTGCCGATAAGCAGGAAACTCCAAAGAAAGAACAACTGCCAACTTCGCAAAGTAAACCTGCATTGAAAGTGATATATCATGAAGTGCAGCCCGGTGATACTTTATGGAAAATTGCACAGCAATATCCCGGCACTTCTGTTGATCAACTGAAAAAAATAAATAAAATTTCAAATTCAAAGGACCTTAAAGCAGGCAGCAAAATAAAAGTGTCAGTGAAGGGCTGATATTTAAACAAACCAAATCAGAATGAAAATCAAACTTTTAGTTACAAGTTTAATTGTGGTATTTAGTGTTGGCCGGATAAATTCTCAGACAGTAAGCTATCCCGTTGACAATGATTCAAAATTAATTTGCTACACCAAGGTAAAAGAGTTAGCCGGAGTTTCTAAGAATGATATATTTGACAGAGCATTAGGATGGATTAATTCCTATTACAAGAACCCTGCTGATGTGTTGCGTGAAAATGATAAAGCCAATGGAAAACTACTTTGTAAAGCACGATTTAAATTAATGGGCGAGCCTGATAAGAGTGGATTTCAAAAAGATCAGGGCAATGTGCAGTATTCATTGATTATTGAAGCAAAGGAAGGCAAGTACAGATATAAACTAACAGAAATTAACTGGAAGCAACCTTCTTATTTCCCTGTAGAACGTTGGATGGATACAAAGAATCAATACTACACTAAAGACTGGGATTGGAATTTGAAATATACCGATGAGCAATCGCATAAAATCATTGCTGAATTAGAGAAATATATGTCAAATCCACCTAAGGTCAAGAAGGACGATTGGTAACCTAAGCTACTCTTTTTGACTGACTGCTTTCCGTAATTTTCTGATTTTGCAAATCAACATTTTCAATTAAAACCAAACCGGGTTTTTTGCCTTTTTCTAAAGTGCCAAGTTCGCTGTCCATTTTAAGAGCCTTTGCACCATTAATTGTTGACCAGGTTAAAAGTTGATGAAGTGATATTTGAGGGAATTTTTTTGTAATGATTTTTAATTCTGATAAAATACTCAACTGATTGTTTGAAGCAAGACTATCAGTGCCAATCAAGATGTTTTCAGTTGCTTTAGTTATTCGTTCAATTTCGGGAAGGGTATTTTCAATATATAAATTGGCATTCGGACAAAGACACCACCAGCATTTTTTAGTATTTGCTATTGCATATCGTATGTCATCATCACTGCTGAAAGTATTATGGACAAAAATGATTTCATCACAAAGGTTCAACCATGGCACATAGTTTTGAATTGAACTTTTTCCGTTTGGTTTAATATGCGGCAATTTATTTCCTGACAATTCAAAGAAATTTTTTAAATCACCTGTGCCGGTTTCGAAAAGCGTGTTTTCAGATGCCGTCTCCTGATTGTGTATGGTTATTATTGAAGGTTTATTGGCGTTTATTTTCTGAAACAAATGTGGTGTTACAGAGTAGGGTGCATGTGGGCTTATGCTGCATTTTGAATTTCTGTTGTTTAACTGTAGCGTTTCTTTAAGTTCTTTAGCCATGTTCCACACTTTATCTGTATTCAATTCAAACAAGTCATAAGCTTCAATAAAAGTGTGGTATTGTAAATCAGATTTATTCTTTAATTGAAATGTAATGGAGGTATTGCTGATATCGCCAACGGCAACAATACCCACTTCTAACATACTTTCTTCAGCCGATTTAATAGTGTTTATTATTTTATCGTGCTCGGCCTTCATTCTAACAGAGACCAAATCTTTAATAAAACCGGTGAGTTTGTTGTGTTTATTTATTTCCCCTTTAAGGTACGAGAGTTCAAGATGACAATGTGCGTTAATGAATCCCGGTGTCAACATACCATGAAATTTTTGAATGGCAGACCTTTCTATTTGAATTTGCAAAGCATTATTCAGTGATGCAATATTTTCAAAAACATCAATAACTACTCCTGAGTTGTCCATTACAACAATGCCGTCTTTAAGGGGAGTACTGCAAACAGGGAAAACAAAATCTGCCGAATAAAATTTCATAATTACAAAACTAAATGATTTGTGTATCGGCTGATATTTTCATCGTACCTTTGTGAAGTGAAATCAACACCTAACATCAGGGAACTCACTTTTGATCAACTGTCTGAAGCCATTGCTGAGTTTGGCGAAAAGTCATTCAGGGCTAAACAGATATACGACTGGCTCTGGAACAAAAGTGCACGTTCATTTGACCAAATGAACAATGTGCCATTGTCACTCCGAAATAAACTGGCCGAAAAGTTTGCATTTACTCCTATTTGTGTAGCACATGAACAACGCAGTAATGACAGAACCATTAAGTATGGATTTAAACTACATGATGGTCATTTAATCGAGGGTGTATTAATCCCCACAGCTTCACGAATGACTGCTTGTGTTTCCTCTCAGGTTGGATGCAGTCTGTCATGTAAATTTTGTGCAACAGGCAAATTGGATAGGGTGCGTAATCTGAATGCCGATGAGATTTACGATCAGGTGGCTATTATCAGAGAACAAAGTATGGCGGTTTATAATATTCCCTTAAGCAACATCGTATATATGGGAATGGGTGAGCCACTATTAAATTATGCCAATGTGCTGTCATCCATTGAGAGAATTACCGCTGCCAATGGACTTGGTATGTCACCTCAGAGAATTACAGTCTCAACAGCCGGAATAGCAAAGATGATAACTAAACTTGGTGATGATGAAGTGAAGTTTAATCTGGCGCTTTCACTTCATGCTGCTAATGACAGTAAGCGCGATAAAATTATGCCTATCAATGAACATAATAATCTGGAGGTATTAAGCGATGCACTCAAGTATTTTTATGACAAAACAGGCACTCGGGTAACCTATGAGTTTATTGTCTTTAACAACTTTAACGACTCGCTTAAAGATGCACAAGAACTGGCTGAATTTGCCAAACATGTTCCTTGTAAGATTAATCTTATAGAATACAATGCTATAGGCGATGGTGTTTTTGAAAAAGCCCGATTGGACAGGTTAGAAGTATTTAAAAATTATTTGGAAAGTAAAAATTTGGTAGTCAATATCAGACGCAGCAGAGGCAAAGATATTGATGCTGCATGTGGTCAATTAGCTAATAAGAATCAGTAAACTCATAAAGGCTGCTGCTACTTAAAAACCTACCTTTGCAGCCGTTAATTATGACGCTCAGTTTAGATCAGATTAAAAAACCCATTTCGCTTGAAATGGACAGTTTTGAAAACAAGTTTCGCGATGCCATGCGAAGCAAGGTGTCATTGGTTGACAAAATTATGCACTACATTGTAAAGCGCAAAGGCAAGCAAATGCGACCCATGTTTGTTTTTCTTTCAGCCGGTGTGTGTGGCAAAATAAATGAATCTACATATACAGCAGCATCCCTTATTGAATTGTTGCACACTGCAACATTAGTTCATGACGATGTTGTGGACGATGCCTTACAACGAAGAGGATTTTTTTCTATCAATGCAGTCTGGAAAAATAAAATTGCCGTGCTGGTGGGCGATTATTTATTGTCACGTGGGTTGCTTATTGCTGTTCAGCATAAGGAATTCAAACTTTTGGAAATTGTGAGCAATGCAGTGCGTGATATGAGTGAAGGTGAATTGCTGCAAATGGAGAAGGCTAGAAGACTCGATATTGATGAGGATGTTTACTATAAGATTATTCGTCAGAAGACAGCATCACTTATTGCATCTTGCTGTAGTTGTGGTGCAGCATCTGTACAGGCAGATGATGACAGGATTGAACTTATGCGCGAATTGGGAGAAACAATAGGATTAGCATTTCAGATTAAAGACGACCTTTTTGATTTTGAAAAAAGTATCTCTACGGGTAAGCCTTCAGGAATTGATATTCGTGAAAGAAAACTTACACTGCCTGTTATTTATGCCTTATCACAGGCATCATCAGTAGAAAAAAGAACAATCATCAACCTGATTAAAAATGATCATGAAAATGAAAGTAAGGTTGCTGAAGTTTTAGCGTTCGTCAATAAGCAAAAAGGTATTGATTATGCCAGAGAAAAAATGTTTGAACTCAGGAATCATGCTTTTGAAATTATCAATAGTTTTCCTGATAGTGATTACCGAAAGTCATTGCATGATCTGATTACTTTTACAACAGATCGCAATTACTAAGTGATGTTAAAGAAAGGAATTATTGCAAGTTTAATTTGTATTGGCAGTTTACTTTTATTCCTGTACTTTACATCGTTATTTAGTATCAGTGAATTAATTTACCCGAATAGGGTAACAGTTAAATCTTTGACTTCGGAATTTCATAACCTGAAAAAGAACGAATTGGTCATAGATAAAGATATAACAGTATCTCCTTCACAACTAAATCTTACTTATAGGAATTTTGATGTGTTGATTCATGATCAATTTACATTACATGGTTGGTATATTACAGGTGAGCAGCCTGCAAAAACAACAGTACTGTTGTTGCATGATTGGAATGAAAGTAAGTTGAGTATGATAAAAGCTGCAGAGGCTTTGTATCAGCTTGGATTTAATATTTGTATAATTGATTTGCCGGCACATGGCGAGAGCGATGGTGAAAAATTTATTATTGACCAGTCAATGAACCATTGTTTGGAAGTGGTTGCTGACAGTTTATTTTGCTTATATGAAACGGATAACCTTGCAGTAGTTGCAAACGGGCTTTCGGGAATTGTAGCTGCTTCCTGGACCAAGGTGGATGGCCGCAATCAATGCCTGATTCTTGTTGATCCTGTGCCGGGTATGACTGCTAAAATCAATGAATTGGTTAAGGAAAAATGGAATGGATTATCTATGTTAATAAGTCAATTTGCACAAATAATGTACCATCAAAAGACGGGTATAGATGCAGATTCATTAAATTTGCAAGAGTATTTAGGACAGTTAAGAACACCGCTTTTAGTGGCTATTTCTGATAGTGCAACAGATATAGAAATAATTGAGTCAGTTCGTATTTTTGAGAGTGCAAAATCACCTAATAAGAAAATTTGGACCAACCAAACAAGAAGTTTCATCAGGATAGATACAGATGCAGAAAAGAATATGTTCAGGGCAATGGCAGCATTTATTAACTCAAATATTTCTTCAGATAAGCCAAAAATAAAAGTGAGAAAAAGAATTGCCGCATTATGATACCAAAGGAAACCGTTGAGTTGATTATAGAAACTTCCCGAATAGAGGAGGTGGTTGGTGATTTTGTTTCACTAAAAAAACGTGGTGCCAACTTACTTGGTTTGTGTCCATTTCATAATGAGAAAACTCCTTCGTTCACAGTATCGCCTGCAAAGGGAATATACAAATGTTTTGGTTGTGGAAAAGCTGGCGACTCGGTGCGGTTTATGATGGAGCATGAGGCTTTTACTTATCCTGAAGCATTGCGTTATCTTGCAGAAAAGTATAAGATTACTATTGAGGAAACAATCCCCACTGTTGAGGAAATTCAAAAACAAGATGAGAGAGAAAGTTTGTTTGTCTTGTATTCATTTGCACAGAAATTTTTTTCGGAAAAACTCTTCAATACAGAAGAGGGGAGAGCCATCGGGCTTTCATATTTTAATGAGCGTGGTTTTAATGAAGCAGTAATTGAAAAATTTCAATTGGGCTATGCTCCCGATCAATGGGATGCTTTGTCTCAGGCTGTAACAGAGAATAAGTTTAACAGGCAATTATATGAGAAAAGCGGACTTGCTGTTGTCAAAGAGCAAGAACAGGATAGTCAGAAAGTTTACGATCGCTTTCGGGGAAGGGTAATTTTTCCGATTCATAATCTTTCAGGACGAGTTATTGCATTTGGTGCAAGACAGTTGGCGAATGATCCCAAAAGCCCAAAGTATATTAATTCTCCCGAGACCGATATTTATCACAAGAGCAAATCACTTTACGGAATTTCCTTTGCACGCAAATCCATTATTCAACATGATGAGTGTTTTCTTGTGGAAGGCTATACTGATGTTGTTTCTCTATTTCAGGCAGGAGTAGAAAATGTTGTTGCTTCTTCAGGTACTTCTTTAACTCCTGAACAAATAAGACTTATTGCACGGTTTACAGGCAACATAACAATTTTGTATGATGGCGACCCTGCAGGAATTAAAGCATCATTGCGTGGCATTGATCTCATTCTTGAGGAAGGCCTTAATGTAAAAGTTGTTTTATTCCCCGATGGTGATGATCCGGATTCATTTGCCCGTAAAAACAGTACCATACAGTTGATAGACTATATCAGTAAAAATGCTGTTGATTTTATTGGTTTTAAAACAAGCCTGCTTTTAGAAGAAGTAGCTAATGACCCTGTGCGCAAGGCAGCACTGATTCGTGATATCGTTGAAAGTATTTCTCGAATACCCGATGGAATAAAAAGAAGCCTATACACCAGTCAGTGTGCAACACAAATGGATGTACCTGAGCAGGTTTTAATTACTGAACTGAATAAAATCAGAAGAAACTTATACAAAAAAGATAACGAACATCAGCAGGCAGAATTAGTTGAAAAGTTGATTGAAATGGAGTATTTGCCTCAGCAAACCATTTTGACTGAAACAAATGCATGGTATCAGGAGCAGGAAATTATTCGTTTACTATTGAATTATGGGGATAAGAATTTTAATTATCAGGGTGGAGAACAGCAAAAGACAGTTCGTGAGTTTATTCTGGAGCAGATTTTACCTGATGGCTTTGGTTTTGATGATGAAATTTTTGCAGGAGTTTTCAGTTACTTAATGTCTATGAGCACAGCAGATTTCTTATCTATGCTTAAAACTGAGAATAGCAGTGATTTGGAAAAACTCCGTTCAAAGACCCACGAATTGCTGATGAATAAATATGAATTAAGTGATTGGGAATC
>ERZ724526.677-NODE-677-length-19124-cov-4.465939_pt1 | contig 19124 bp, 17 predicted proteins | sample MGYA00376059_ERZ724526 | MGnify/ENA primary metagenome ERZ724526 (study PRJEB28724, sample SAMN07190883) | activated sludge metagenome | isolation source: activated sludge of sewage treatment plant in Hong Hong | place: Hong Kong | collected 2016-03-17 ...
AAACCCGCTGCCGGCCCCGAAACGCCGAGGGCGGATCCGCTCACGAGTGAAACAAAGAGACCGCCAACGATGCCGGAGATGATTCCGGCATACAAGGGCGCTCCGGAGGCAAGGGCAATGCCAAGGCAGAGTGGCAGCGCGACCAGGAATACATACAATCCGGCGGGAAGGTCGTGCCGGAGAAAGAGCTTGCGTTGATAGCGCTGCCTTCGTTGTCGGGCGAGATCACGCATTGGACAAGTGTAGTAAGACCGTTGTCTTGATGAATAAAAAAAAGCCCCGCTCGAGGGCGGGGCAGAAGATCAACCTCTCATGGAGATCATGAATTCTTCGTTTGTTTTTGTTCCCCGGAGCTGTTGCAGGAGGAATTCCATCGCTTCCAGCGGATTCATGTCGGCAAGGTGATTCCGCAGGATCCACATGCGCTGAAGCATTTCCTTGTCGAGGAGCATATCCTCGCGTCGGGTGGAGGAAGCGACCAGGTCGATTGCCGGGAAGATGCGCTTGTTGGCAAGTTTCCGGTCAAGCTGCAATTCCATGTTACCGGTACCTTTGAATTCCTCGAAGATGACTTCGTCCATACGGGATCCGGTATCAATCAGGGCTGTCGCGATGATCGTGAGGCTTCCGCCGTTTTCGATCTTACGGGCGGAACCGAAGAAGCGCTTCGGTTTGTGGAGCGCATTCGCTTCGACACCGCCGGAGAGCACTTTTCCCGAAGCCGGTGCCACCGTATTGTAGGCGCGTGCCAAACGGGTGATGGAATCCAGGAGGATGACAACGTCATGGCCACATTCCACCAGACGCTTGGCTTTCTCCAGCACGATGTTGGCGATCTTGACGTGACGCTCTGCCGGTTCGTCAAAAGTGGAGGCGACGACTTCCGCTTTTACACTGCGGGCCATGTCGGTTACTTCTTCCGGACGTTCGTCGATCAGCAGGATGATCATGTACACTTCCGGGTGATTCGACGCAATGGCGTTGGCGACTTCCTTCAACAGCATCGTCTTACCGGTCTTCGGCTGAGCGACGATGAGTCCGCGCTGACCCTTACCGATCGGCGTGAACATATCCATGATACGCGTGGAATAGGTTACTTGCTTGCCTTCGGCCAGGTTGAGTTTTTCGTTCGGGAAGAGCGGTGTCAGATAATCGAAGTGAACCCGATCGCGAACCACAGCGGGATCCAGACCGTTGATGAGTTCTGCCCGGATCAGGGGGAAGTACTTTTCACCTTCACGGGGCGGACGAACAAGGCCTTGGACGGTGTCGCCGGTTTTCAAACCGAAGTTTTTGATCTGAGCCTGGGAAACGTAAATATCGTCCGGTGAGGTGAGGTAGTTGAAATCGCTGGATCGTAAGAATCCGAAACCGTCTGGCATGATTTCCAGGACGCCTTCACATTTGACCAGGCTTTCATTTTCCACCTGGGCGTCCACCTGGGTTTCCGGAGCGCGGAAATCGCGACGTTGCTGACGGAAGTTACTATTGCGATCGAAGTTATCCCGGTTCTGTTGCCCTTGTTGTCCGTAAGGCTGTGGCCGCTGATCCTGGTTCGGATGACGCGGTTGCGACGGTTGTGGTGTCGGTGCAGCTTCGGCTGGGACAGGAGTCGGGGGCGGTGGTGGCGGAGTGGGGTTCGGATTTCGAGCCGGTGCGACTTTAACGGATGGTTCCAGCGCTACCGGCGCTGGAGCGTCTGCAGCGGCGGCACCGGGAGGCACGCGACGCCGCTTGGGCCGGGAACCGGCACTGTCGCTTTCCTTGGCGGCCGGGGCAGCAGCCGGAGCTGCAACTTTGACGGATTCCGCTTTGGCGTTGCTGAACTTACCCACCAGGGATTCCCGGATGGAGTTGCTCGCAGTCGGATTGAGCGCCTGTTGGTCGAGGATCTTGTAGATCAACTCCTGCTTCCGAAGTTCATCGTAGTTCGGAATGTTCATCAACCGGGCAATCTCTTTCAGCTCGTTAACGAGCTTGTCATTCAATTCAAGGATATCGTACATGAAAATACTATTGGTGAAATACGAAGCGCAGATTCGCGTATACGTTCAGGATATAATCGGGGGAGACCGGAAAACCGGGTGGAATTTTCTCCGATAGGAGAGAAGTACTCAGAAATAACGGGGATGAATCAGCTGAACTATAGGAAAGGGAAGAGGATGTAATCGAAATCGCTTCCCGGGCGCTAAATTCATCACAAGTATAGGTGCTTTTTTCAATTGGTGCAAACAATTTATGAACAAATTTTGCAGATTTTGAGGCTGAGGTAACCGATTTGCCCTTTTAAATGGGTTTATCATCTTTGTCCCCGATCCATCCGTCTATGATACAACGCATCCAAACCCTGTTCTTCCTTGGCGTCGTCCTGATATCCGTCTTACTGATCTTTGTCCCGGTATACGAATTACCGGATATTCAGGTACCGCCGAATCCGGATGGCACTCCGGCAATAAAGGCGATTTCCATTGCCAACAACGCGCTACTGATGTTGCTCAACGGCGCGGTCGGGGTCTTCGCACTCGTGGCTATTTTTCTTTACCGCAACAGGAACCTCCAGGCGCGCATCGGTAATCTCATGCTGCTCTTGCTTTGTATCGAAGTTGGCTTGCTGTTTTTCGTGGCCGATACGATGGCAACCAACCTGGATCAACGGCTCCATTACCGTTATGGTAGTTATCTCCCGCTGGTGTCGCTGCTCTTTACCTTTCTGGCGGTTCGCTTTGTCAAGCGCGATGAGGCCCTGGTACGCTCTGCTGACCGGTTGCGGTGAACGGTTAGGGCTCCAGCGACCCGCGTAAACCGATTTCGACAGCCTGGAGTTCCCGGATCGATTTTCCATCGACAACGAACTCCAGCAGGGTGCGGACTTTGTGAAAGCCGTGCTTGCCGGCTGCTCCCGGATTTAAATGCAGGTGACCGAATTTTTCATCCCGTTGTACTTTCAGGATGTGGGAATGACCGCAGACGAACAGGTCGGGGCGATGCTTTTCCAATAATGTTCGGACGCTGGCCGGGTAATGACCGGGTGTCCCGGCAATGTGCGTGATCAGCACCTTCAGCTCTTCGCATTGAAAGATCGCATGTTCCGGGAATCGTAGCCGCATCCGGTGATCATCAATGTTACCGTACACCGCCCGGACCGGGCGTTGATGTTCGAGTTGATCGGCCACCTCCATGGATCCGATATCACCGGCATGCCAGATCTCATCAGCGAGTTCGACCCGGCGCATGATCCGATCGTCGATCGTACCGTGCGTATCACTCAGTAGCAAGACCCTGCGCATCCGTTCAGATCGCTTCCAGGACGTTCAAGGTCACCCAACCGACGGTTCCATTCGCCAGGCGGATCTCCTGCCAGTTGCCGACCTGATCCTGCAGGGAAACCTTTGTTCCTTCGTGCAGGATGAACAGGTCGTTACCTTTTTCATCGGGAGAGCTTTTAACATATACGCTGGGAGACAGGATGATCGCCTCATCGTGTCGGCTCACCTGCCGATTACTTTCGCGACCCGCCAGGGTTACGACAAGGGTGATGAAGAGCACCATGACCCCGGAAAGGAACAATACCTTTTTCCAGCCCGGAGAACGGGTGATGATAAATCCGAAAATGATCGAAGCCAGCAGCCAGGACAAGCCGATCAGCCATGCGCTCCAGGTGTCCGGACCGCACCAACCGCTAATACTGTTGATCCATCGGCGGTAAAATACAGCCGGCATCGTTTCAATCTTGTCGACGACCTGGAGGTTGGCAATGCGCAGGTTGTACCGTGTATCCTCATCATCCGGCGCAAGTTTCAGCGCCCGCTCGTAGTTGAGGATCGCCGCTGCGATGTGCCCCGCTTTGAAATGGGCGTTCCCGAGATTGTAGTAAAGGTCGGCTGCGCGATAACCCTCCTGCAGCAATTGCTCATAAGCGGTAATCGCGGTCCCGTAATCCTTCTTTTCATAAGCCTTACCGGCAGCGGAATACCGTTCATCCACACCGGATGCCAGTAGCTGATCGCTGATTGCCAGCAGCCCCAACAGACAGAATAGTTGAAGCAGACAGGAAGAGAGGCGTTTGGTCCGGATCATGCTTGTTCCTCCATCTGGGTGATACTTGCAATTCCCCTCCGGTATAAGTCGTCGGGTAGGGAAGCCGTTCCGCCTGCAAACCTGGCGAATTCACAGGCATCCAGAACGGAAAGCAATTCGTTGATCATGGCTTCTGATGTTCCGCGCTGTTGCAGATGTGTTTTCGCATTATCACGGTTGAGTTCCGACACCGGCAGTTGCAGCTTGTCGGAAATATAACCCCACAAGGCGCGGGAAAGCTCTTCGAGAAAGGCCGCATGATCCTGTTTGCCCAACAACTCCTTCGATCTGGCGAGACGACGGAGAGCGACCTTGCTGGCACGTTGACTGCGGATCAAGGCCACATTGGTCATTCGTTCAGCGAGTTTTTTCCGCCATTGCAAGGCGATGAGCAATAGCGCGAAGGGCATGAACAACAGTACATAGAACAGCCATGAGCCGCGCAACGGCCGTGGGTTCAGGGCCAGTTGCGGGTCGGCAGTCTTGAGAAAACGAATGTCCTTCCCGAGTAATTGTACATCCGATTTGTTCACGCCGCTAACGGTAGTAGTGACTGTTTCGTTGCCTTTTTCCACCGCGAGGTCCAGGGTCGTACCGGATAGTTCGAGGTAGGACTTCTTATCCAGGTCAAAGTAGCTGAACGGATCTACGGTGATCTTAAAATTACCGGCATTGCGTGGGATGATCAGGTACTCGAAGGTCTTACTACCGCTTGCGCCACTGCCACCGGCGGTGACATTCACCGATTCTTTCGGATCGTATAATTCAAAATCAGGCGGGAAGTTGACCTTAGGTGCATCCACCAGTTTGATGTTCCCTTTGCCGATGACTTTTATCCGAAGCGTTACGGCTTCATTCGTTTTGGTCTTATCCTTATCAATAGAAGTTTCAAAGGTGAACTTACCCACGGCCCCGGTAAAGCCGGCAGGCGCGCCGTCCGGTAATTCTCGTACGTTCACCCGGACGGGTTGGCTCTTGAGCGGCACTTTGACGTCCTGCAGTCCTCCGCCGAAGAACGAACCGAACGGATCGTTCCCGAAAAACTGATCGAACGGGTCGTTGCTGCGCTGGCGTTTCACCTGTACACGGGCAATGACTTCGCCTTCCATCGGATCCAGTTCCAGGTTGCCGCTTCGTTGTGGAAACAAGACCATTTTTTTCAGATCGGCCACCTGGTAGTTGACCCCGTCCACATTCTCGTTATGGAATTGCAATTGTTGGGGCAACTGGATTTCCTGGCTCCAGAAACCGTTCGGAGCAGGCAACTTGCTGATGGTGTAATTGACGAGGGTTACGCGGGTGTAAAGACGGTACGTCACCACAAGACCTTCTCCGCGAAACACATTGCTCTTATCCACCGAGGCGCGGATGAAGACATTCCTGGTCATGGGCTCGCCGCCGCCCGAACTGCCGCCGGAAGAACGCGACGTTCCTTTGGTCACGGTAAGCGTGACGGGATTGCTCAGTACTTTTTGGTTATTCAATACGATCTCGGCAGAACCAATCTTGAAGGTGCCTTCTTTCACCGCCTGTAATACATAAGTAAAACTGAGGGTTTGCGAAAAGCTGCCGTTGATCATTTGGATATTGCTCGACTGGCTGGGCCCCATCAGCACGTTGAAGCCTTCAAAGGAGGGGGCTTTGAAGTTCCGTCCACTACCGTTGAGCGTAAAGGTGATCTGCACCTGATCGCCCACGGCAACCGAATTGGAACTGAGACTGGCCGTGAATACATCCGCCGTAGCCCGGGAATGCACGGGCAGGAGCAAGGTGGCCAGCAACATCGCCAGCCAGCTCCGGAGTCCAAGGACCCGCGTTAGATCAATTCCGACCGATCGGGAGTTCATGACGTTCTAAGGCGTATTCATCGCAAAGGTAACCGTGCGCCGTAAACGACCGCACGGCCTTGAAACCGAGTTTCAGCAGTACATGGGAAGCGCCGATGTTCTCGCGCGCGCAGCGTGCCCGTATCCTGATCAAACCGTATTGTCCGAACGCTTCCTCCATGACGGCTCGTGCAGCCTCTGTGGCGTACCCTTTTCCCCAGGAGGTTCGCTCCAGGCGAAATCCCAGGTCGAACACCTGATCCTCGTCGTCATAGCGAAGGCCGCACCACCCGCTTTTCTTTTCTTCGCCGACAATACTGATCAGATAAACCGGCGGATGGGAAGCCGGCATCGCAGTGCAGCGATCCAAAAATTCGCGCGCATGCGCTTCATCCCGCAACCGGGTTTCTCCGGTATACCGGATCACTTCCGGATCCGTGTACAGGTCGAACAGAAAGCCGGCATCCTGTGCGGTTAACGGACGAAGCTCCAGACGTTCCGTCAACAATACGTTCGTTCTGTCTTTGATCACCATTGCTTATCGATCCGAACCCGAACCGCCTCCTTTTTGTTCAACTTTTTTTGCGTTTTCTTTTCGTCGTTGTTCAGGGCTTGCAGAATTTTTTCCGCGTCTTCCTTGCTGATCCGTTCAGGTTTTTGCTGATCCGGTTTTTGCTGATCTTTTTTCGCCTGATCCTGCTGCTGATCCTGTTGCTGCTGGTCCTGCTGCTGCTTGTTCTTATCCTGCTGGTCTTTATTCTGTTGTTGCTGCTGGTTCTGGTTCTTCTGCTGGTCCTTTTCTTGCTTGTCGTCTTGCTTGTTGTTTTGATTCTGTTGGTTCTGTTGTTGCTGCAGCTTGGCCTGTGCGTAAGCAAGGTTGTAACGCGTGTCGTTATCGGCGGGATTTATGCGCAGCGATTGTTTGTACGCGTCGATGCTTTCCTGGTATTTTTCCTGTTTCAAAAGGCTGTTGCCCAGGTTATGAAACGCCTTGGCACGATCCGCCGCCGGTGCATTTTTCAGGTTGGCGGCCTGTTCGTACTGGCTCTTCGCTTCGTCGAGTTTATCCTGCCGGAACAGTGCGTTTCCGAGGTTGTATTGTGCCGGGAGGGAAGTCTTGTTCTTCTCCAGGGATTTCCGGTATTGTATTTCCGCCTGGTCAAACTTCTTCGCTTCGTAAGCGGTGTTCCCTTCACGAACAAGTTTTCGTTCTGATTGAGCCAGGGTATGGGTAGGAGCCTGGAGCATTAACAGGCTCATGGCAAGCAGTTGAAATCGCAGTGTGATGGAAGCTATCATCATGATGATCGTTCCTCCTTGTTTTTATTCTCTCCAAAGATGTCAAGCCGGTACAGCACTTCGCTTCTGCGGTCGCTGAAGAGCGATTCCAATACAAGGAGCAGCAGCGAGAAGGCAAGCAGATACTGAAACCGGTCTTCGTAATCGGAATATTGCTTGGTGCCGAATTGTTTCTTTTCCATCCGGCCGATAGCGTTGATCACGGTCGTCAAGCCGTCGTCGCTGTTTGTGGCCCGGATGTATTCCCCTTTCGTCTCTGCGGCGATTTGTTGAAGGGTCATTTCATCCAGCTTGGTCAAGACGGTATTTCCGTCACGGTCACGCAGGTAGTCGACCTGGCTGCCGTTTCGATAGACCGGTACCGGTACGCCCTCCGGAGAACCCATGCCGATGGCGTGGACGATGACTCCCGCTTCTCCGGCTTTTTTCGCAGCGGTTATCGGGTCGTCTTCGTGGTTCTCGCCATCCGTAATCAGGACGATGACTTTGTGCTTGTTGTCATTGCCTACGAATGATTCCTGGCAAAGATCAAGTGCTGAACCGATGGCCGTACCCTGGGTCGGAATGATATCGGTGTCAATCGAGTTGAGGAACAACTTAGCCGCCGCATAATCGGTCGTGATCGGCAACTGCACATAGGCTTGTCCTGCAAAGACCACCAATCCGATGCGATCGTTTTCCAGGCGATCGATCAAACGGCTGATGAGCTGTTTGGAGCGTTCCAGACGGTTCGGCCGTATGTCTTCCGCCTTCATGGAGTTGGATACGTCGAGCGCGACGATCACGTCAACCCCTTCGCGTTTCACTTCTACCAGTCGGGAACCGAATTGCGGATTCGCCCAGGCCAGGACAAGCGACAACAGCGCGAAGAGTACGAGGAACATCCGCAACCACGGCTTGTTTACGGAAGCGAAGGGTAGGAGACGTTCCACGAGTTTGCGCTCGCCAAAGCGGTAGAGGCGTTTCCCGCGAGCGTCCCGTGCGAATAAATAGAACATCAGCAGGACCGGTACGACGGCCAGTGCATAGAGATGTTCAGGATGTGCCCAGCGAAACATATCAGGGGAGGGTGCGGAACAAGGTCTGACGTAAGAAGTACTCGAGGCAGAGCAACCCGATCGCGACCAGCGCGATCGGGTAATACTCTTCCGAGCGATGACGGAACTCGGTCACGTCGATCCGGGTTTTTTCCAGTTTGTCGATATCCTGGTAGATGGTCTTCAACTGGCCGGAAGAAGTAGCGCGGAAGTATTTTCCTCCGGTCGAGCCGGCGATCTTTTGTAAGACGGCTTCGTCGATCTGTACCGGCATATACTGGTACTGGGTACCCAGCGGGGTCTGTACCGGATAGGGCGCCATGCCTTCCGTTCCCACGCCGATCGTATAGACCCGGATACCAAAAGCCTGTGCAATGTCGCCGGCGGTCTCCGGCGCGATCGCTCCGATGTTGTTTACGCCGTCGGTCAGCAGGATGATGACCTTGCTTTTCGCCGTGCTGTTGCGTATGCGGTTCACCGCGGTTGCCAGTCCTTCACCCAGGGCGGTTCCGTCCGCCAGCATTCCGCTTTGAATTCCCAGCAACAGGTTCTTCAGCACGGCATGGTCGGTCGTCATCGGACACTGGGTGAAGCTTTCTCCGCTGAACACGACGAGGCCGATGCGGTCATTGGGTCGCTGGTCGATGAAATCACGGGCGACTTTCTTAGCAGCTTCGATGCGGTTGGGTTTCAGGTCCTCGGCGAGCATGGATGCGGAGATGTCCAGCGCCATGACGATGTCAATTCCTTCGGTCGTAATGTTCTGACTGCTGGAACTGGATTGCGGCCGGGCCAACGCGACGATCAACGCGGCGATCACCAGGCTTCTCAGGATCACCGGAAGGTCTTTCAGTTTGGTTCTACAGCTGTTCGGAACGTTCGAGAAGCCCGTCAGGCTGGAGAATCGAAGGGTGGGTTGCCGCTTCCGCAGGTAGAAGAAATGAAACGCCAAAACGGCCGGAATGACCAATAACAGCCACAGCCATTGCGGGTGAAGAAACTTCCAGCCCGGGATCATGGCAGCACCTCCTGCTTATCGGTCATATCTTCCGCCACCACAGGCCGGTTAAGTTCGATGAACTCGCGGCATTCGCGCAGTAATTGTTCGTGTTCGTCGGGTAGTGGATGCGCTTTGGCGAACTTGACCAGATCGGCCAATACCAACATGGAACGGAGCAACTCCTGGCTCCGGATATCGCGGATCTTTCTGCGCATGCGATCGATCAATTCATCGGTCGTCATCTCAGGAGCGGGTATCCCGAAACGTTCTTCCAGGTAATTGCGCAGCACATCGGTCACCCGGGTATGATACTCCTTGATCTTACCCTGTTGCCAGAGTTTTTCGGCGGCGATCCGTTCCAGTTCTTCAAATGCCCGGACGTGAGCCGGAATCGCCGGCGGGATGATGCGCTTTTCGGGTTGCGGTTGTTTCTTTCGTTGCTTCAGGTATCGATAGATCCCGTACCCGATCAGCAGAGCGGCGAGACCAATGGCGACATACGGTAAGGCATCCTGCCAGGTAAACGGAACATCGAGGATCGGTTTGATGTCCTTGATGCCTTGCGTCGTATCAACCGCGAGTGTCGTGACGCTGATCAGTTGCGCTTCCGTGGTCAGGCTGTCGATCGCGCCGGTTGTCGGATCGGCGACGACAAAGAGAAAGGGCTCCAGTACGACATAACCCGTATCAAAGCGTGTGAGGTAAAAGCGCTGAGAATAAGTGATCGTCCTGCCGTCAGGTGAGCGCAGGGTGTCGGATGAATCACGTTTCACGATTTCCAGCCCAGGCAAGGTGTCACCGATAACAGGAAACTGAACACGGGCGTTGGACGGGCCGGAAAGAGATAGGTCGAGTCGAATTTGTTCCCCGATTCGAATGGTGTTCGTATCGATCCGGGCTTCCGCATGGGAAGCTATTTGCGCAGCCACAGGCCGTGTCATGGCCAGCCAGAGCAGACACGCGATCAAGAGTGTAGGGAGAATCGACCTGCTCATGCTCACTTGCTTCCGCGCTTTTTAAACAATTGCATGAGTGGTTGAACATAGGAGCGATCGGTGCTCAATCTGACTGTATCGACGCCGGAACGTGCAAACAGGTCCGCATTTCTGCGTGATCGTACGTGCATGTTCTTCTGGAAAGCTTCCCGTACGGCGGGATCCCCGGTATCGATCCATTGGGACGTACCCGTTTCCGCGTCTTCAAATCTGACCAGGCCGATATCGGGCAACGATTCCTCCCGCGGGTCGATGATCTCAAGCGCGACCAGGTCGTGTTTCTTGTTCGCGAGTTTGAGTTCACGTTCGAAATTCTCCGTGTAGAAATCGGAGATCAGGAAACAGATACTGCGTTTCTTGATCGCATTCGTGAGGTACTGCAAAGCGACGGCCAGGTCGGTTTTGCGGTTAACGGGTTTGAATTCGATCAGTTCCCGGATGATCCGCAGAATGTGGGTCTTTCCTTTCTTTGGCGGGATGAACTTCTCGACACGGTCGCTGAAAAAAATGACGCCGGTCTTGTCGTTGTTCTGAATGGCGGAGAAGGCGAGTACCGCGCAAAGCTCCGTCATCAATTGGCGTTTGAACTGTTGCTTCGTGCCGAAGTCTCCGGAGGCGCTCACATCTACCAGCAGGATGACGGTCAGTTCCCGCTCTTCCTCGAATACCTTGACATACGGATGTCCGAAGCGGGCGGTGACGTTCCAGTCGATGGACCGGATGTCGTCTCCCGGTGTATATTCCCGCACCTCGCTGAATGCCATGCCACGCCCTTTGAAGGCGCTGTGGTATTCGCCGGAAAAGATGTGCGCCGACAAGCCGCGAGTCTTGATCTCGATCGCGCGGACTTTTTGGAGCAGGGTGGAGGTTTCCATGTGTACAGTTCAGGTTCGCTCTCGGGGGAGACTTAGGGAACTTCGACTGCGTTGAGGATCTCGTTGATGATCTGGTCGGAACTGATGTTCTCCGCTTCCGCTTCGTAGGTCAGCCCGATGCGGTGCCGCATCACGTCGTGGCAGATCGCGCGTACGTCTTCGGGAATCACATAGCCGCGGCGTTTCACGAAGGCGTAAGCCTTGGACGCCAGCGCCAGGTTGATGCTCGCGCGGGGCGATCCTCCGTAGCTGATCAGTTGTTTCAGCTTGCCGAGTTTGTAATCCTCGGGTGTACGGCTCGCGAAGACGATGTCGACGATGTAACGCTCGATCTTTTCATCCATGTACACGTCGCGCAGGCTTTTGCGCGCGTGAAGGATCTCTTCGGGTCGCACCACCGGCTGCACCGGAGCCGGCGCTTGCCCGATGTTCTGACGGATGATGAGTTTTTCATCTTCCTTCGTCGGGTAGCCGATAACCACTTTCAGCATGAAGCGGTCGACCTGTGCTTCCGGAAGCGGATAGGTTCCTTCCTGTTCAATGGGATTCTGCGTAGCCAGGACCAGGAATGGTTCTTCGAGCGCGAAGGTCTGTTCGCCGATGGTAACCTGTCGTTCCTGCATGGCTTCCAGCAAGGCGCTTTGCACCTTGGCGGGTGCCCGGTTGATCTCGTCGGCCAGCACGAAGTTGGCGAAGACAGGTCCCCGGCGGATGGAGAAACTCTCCTGCTTCTGATTGTAGATCATCGTGCCGATCAGGTCGGCAGGTAACAGGTCCGGTGTGAATTGGATCCGGTTGAACTTGGCGTGAATGGCTGATGCAAGCGACTTGATCGAAAGCGTCTTGGCCAGTCCCGGGACTCCTTCCAGCAGGATGTGGCCGTTGGCCAGTAGGGCGATCAGGAGCCGTTCGGTCATTTGCTTTTGTCCGACGATCACTTTCCCCAATTCGAGTTGGAGCAAGTCAACAAAAGCAGATTCGCGCTGAATGCGCTCGTTGATTTCTTTAATGTCCATCATGTTGTTTAACTACGAGGTACTGGTACCTAAACCGCGAAACCGTGGTTTAGAAAGTGTAACATTCGGAAAGGATGGCGGTAGCCGGAAACCTTCGTAACGAGGAGCAATTTTAACTAAAAAACGATGAATCCGCTGTGAAAAACGAGGTTAAAGAATGTTAAGAACCGGTGGTTCTTCGCATGGACTGAAGGCTGTTCAAGAGCAGGAACAGGCAGCAACCCGGAAATACCAGCACCCACCACGCCTGCAAATCCTGTCGACCTTCCTGCAACAGGCTTCCCCAGGTTACGATATCGTGCGGAACACCGGCACCGAGAAACGACAAAGCGGACTCGGCCAGGATCGCTCCGGCCATGTGATAAAAAAAGATCAGGACCAACAGGGATCCGAAATTCGGTAACAAATGCCGGAAGAGGATCCGTACATCCCGCAAACCCGCGGCGCGCGCGTTTTCCGCAAACCCGGATCCGCGGAGTCGCAGGGTTTCCGCTCTGGTCAGTTGGGTGAATTCCGCCCATCCGGTCAATCCAATGGTCAGGATCACCAGCGAGACCGATGGTGTCAGCGTTGCACCGATCAGGATGATCCAGACTAGCCGGGGTACTGCAAGGAAGACGCTCATGACCGCACGGACCATTGTATCAATCGGCAGTCGCAGGGTGGCTTTCTTCCCGCGAACGCGCAAGGTCAGTAACATTCCGATCAATGGTAATAACCACCAACCAAGGCTTGCTTGAAGCCCGTAACGGCCAGGAATGAAACTGCCTTCGAACCAGGCGATAAAGAAAAGTGCCAGTATTAAGATGAACGATCCCGGATGCACCAGGAAGTGACGATCACCAAAGTATCCGGCGAATAACCCCAGTGTAATTCCAATCAGGGCAGAGAGGAGCGCTGCCAGAAAGCCGATCAGCAAGGCATACCGGGTGCCATGGATGAGGGCGGATAGCAGGTCTCCACCTGTCCGCGTTGTGCCCAGCCAGTGACGGTAGCGCAATGGGAGTTCGATCGAGCCGGTGTCGGATGCCAGAAACTGTTTCGAGAAGGGTGATTGAAAGTTCGCGTTGGCGGGATCCAGGTCGGCAGGAGCATACGGGATCGGAGCAAGGAGGGTGAAGCCTCGTTGAAACGTGCGCCAGTCGATATCGGCGGCTAGTACTGCTTTCCATTCTCCGTTTTCCTGCGGTAACTCCACATACGGATTTCCGCTCAGTGCCGGGAAACTGGTCTTGCCGTCAATACGAAGCATCAGTGGATTACGGTTGGCCAGAACAGGAGCCAGCAGCGCCACCAGGATGAAAACACCAAGCATGCGAAACGCCCGCCGTTGATGTTTCGAGCCTTTGAACACGGTAAACTCCGACAACCGAATACTCATGATACCGTGCTTGAAGTTGAAGGCGAATGAATCCGGGGGTCGGAACGATACACGAGCAGGTCGGAGATCAGGAGCCCGATCAGCGTAAACAATCCGCTCAGCAGAAAGACCGCATTCATGACCGGAAAGTCGCGTGCATCGATCGCTTCGTAGATCGTGAATCCCATCCCCGGAATTCCGAAGATGGACTCAATGACGATGGAACCTCCGATTGCTGCCGGGAAGGCGAAGCCAAAAAGTGCGAAGGCCTGGATCCAGGTGTTGCGAAACGCGTGGACGTAGAGGGCTTTTTTCTGATCGAGTCCTTTTGCAAGCGCGGTCTTGAAATAATCGGACTGCATTTCTCGGAAAAGTGTCTCTCGGAATTGACCGGTGAGAAATGCCCAACTGCCATAGCAATAGGATACAGTCGGCAGGATGAGGTAGGGAATCGTGCCGTACAATCGTGAAATCCAGGAAGCGGATGCCGGCCATCCGCCGGCAGGCGAAACACCGGTGACCGGAAAGATTTGCACGATGGAAGGATTTGCCAGCAACAGCAAGAGCATTCCGCCGACCCAGAACACCGGCAGTGAAAGGCAGATGTGTCGCAGTCGAGTGAAGAAATGGTCGAACCGTGAGCCGGGGTATTGAACAGCACGCAGGGCTACCGGATAACTCAACAGATAAGCGAGCATCAGGGAAATGAAGGTCAGCAAGATGGACCAGCCGATGCGATGTGAAAGCAGATCGGCGACGGGTTGTCGCGAATTCCAGGATATGCCGAAGTCGCCTCGGATAATACCGCGCGAGAAAGCGGCATCACCGAACAGCCAACGGTGAAAACGATTGTCAGGGTGCCACTGTAGTACGGGAACATGGTGACGCCAATTCGAATCGGTTTCGTCACGCAGTGTCGGGGGAGTAGCGGTTTTCGAATGATCCGCAAGGGTTCCGAGTGTGAGATAGAAGACAGGAAGATCCAGTCCAAGCCGTTGACGCCAGGCCGCCCTTTCCTGCTGTGTACTCGCGGAATTGTCATTTTCCCGGAACCACTGATCCGTCGGATCACCGGGCAGCGCGTTCTGCAACACGAAGGCAAGCAGCAAAAGGCCCAGCATCACCAGGCAACCCGACAACAGACGACGAAACAGGAAGCGCCCCATCGATTTCAAAGATAACCGGCCACTACGATCAGCCGGAGGGCGTCAGGAAGGGTTTTTCCGAGTGCTTGTGAATAAACGCAATGAGTCGAGACGAATGCCGGGACGTTCCGGAAAGATGATCGCGTTTTCGTAGCGTTTATGTACAATGACCCTGCGCAGGGAAGAATAAAGAAAGACCATGGGTTGTTCCTCCCGGATGGTTTGTTGCAAGCTGCGGCTATACCGGTAGTAATCCGAAAGACTGACCGATTGCCGGATCGAATCGATCAAGACGTCGGTTGCTGTCGATCCGAATCCGCTGAAGTTGGATCCATGATTCTGCCAGGAAGCGGTTCCCCACAATTGCCCGTAGTCTTCGGGAAGGGAAGTGGCTGACCAACTTCCTAACAGCAGATCGAAGCGGTGGGAGCGGGCCGTTTCCTGAAAGCGCTTCAGTTCCATCGGAACCAGGTTCAGCTTGATACCTGCGCGTGCCCATTCGTCACGGATCACTTTGGCCATGTCGCGCCAATCCGGACTGACACTCAGGTAAGCAAGTTCCGCTTCGAATGGGACGGTCTTGCCATTGACTGTCCGTTCGAGCACGCCGTCGCCGTTCGTGTCGAGCCAGCCAGCTTGCCGGAGCATTTCCCGTCCGCGACTGGGATCGAATGGTAAGGGTGTGAGTGTGGTGTCAAACTCCGGCTTCAGGCCAGATACATTGCCCGACATCCGGTGACAGGCACCTGCATAATCCGAATAGATCAGCCTGATGATCCGATCGACCGGTGTCATCAGGGCAAGCGCTCGCCGGGTAGCTGCGTCATTGAACAAAGCCGGTCGATCGCCTGAGTCCGGACGCATGTTGAAGCAGAGATAAGTGTAATTATAGGTGGGCGAGACAGCGAATCGATAGTTTTTACGAAGTTCCGGATCGGCTTGAAGGGAAAGGAAAGCTCCCATCGAGCAATTGGTGGACACGTCCAGTTTCTGTGAGCGGAATTCCAATGCCTGGGCGTTTTCATCACGGACCACCCGGAAGAGTATACGTTGAGGTCCTTCCGGTTTTCCAGACCAATGGTGTGCTTTCCGTTCGAGCGTGATGGATTGTCCCGCTTCCCATCGGCTCACCTTATACGGCCCAAGACCGTTCAGAAAGTTCGGATCCCGACCATAGCGGTCGTTGTTGAACTCGGCTGCCCATTCCGTTAAGGCAGAGGAAACAAAGGTCGGATCTTCGAGCTGCGAGAAGCTGACTTCCTTCAGCACATTGTCGGGGTCATGGAATTTACGTTCCATAATCGGGAAGCCACTGAGGAAGGCCACGTTTTGAATATTGGTCTTCTTTAAAATCACGCGGAAGGCACGCGGGCTTCCAGTTACCGCTTCCACGGAAGCGACATTTTGCCAATAGACCTTCACACCCGGATTCAGGGTCAGGGAGCATTTGTTTGCTTTGGCCGTGAAGACCACATCGTCGACTTGCAGGGGTGAGCCATCATCCCATCGGACATCTCTCCGAAGCTGGTAGGTGAAGCTCGTTCCGTTCAACGCGGTATCCGGCAGACGTTCTACCAAAACCGGCATCAGCTGGCCCGTGCGGAGATCCGTCTGGACCAGGTATCCCTGGGTGTACAGGTTGATCTCGCTCCGTTGGGAGGAAGTCCCATTGGTAGGATGCAGGTTGTCCGGCTCCGCCGTAAAATGTACCAGTAATTGGTCGGTCGTGTCCCAGTCAGCCGCAGGTTGACCGGCATCCGGTAAACGAACGGTCCCGTACACCGGGCGTTGGTTTTCCTGCCGGACAATGTCCTGACAGGATGCTGCCAACAAGATTGCCAGAAAAAATGCAACACGCATAGCGGATGCAAGCTAAGGATTCAAGATTGATTTATTTTCGTCTGGCTCCGGAATACTCGAGGTTCGTCTGTGTTTTCGGCTGCCGAGGAGGGTCCCGAGGGTCATGATCAATGCGGAGAGCAGAATAACCTGGAGCAGCAATGACTGACTGATGCTGCCCGTCTTTTCATCTGGCAAGATCGAGAGGAAGAGCAAGATGGTGATAAGGCCTCTTGGAGCGATGAATAGCAGAGGGCGAAGCGACAATCCGGTGAGGAGGAGTAGGACTGCCCTGATACTGAAGATTACCCCGACCACAATTCCGGACTGCAACAACGTATCGACATTCAGTAATCCTTTGTCATCGATCAGAAAACCGAACAAGATGAAGAAGGATGCCCGGATCAGAAAGGCCCCCTCTCCCGTGATTTCCCGAAAGCGATGCGCTTCACTTAAGAGTGATTGCGGTCTGAAATATTCCGCCCAGGAGTATCGAGTCAATTTGTTAAAATTTCCTACAAACAATCCGAAAATCATGACGAAGATCAATCCTGGAAGATGCAGGCTTTTTGTGATGCCATAAATCAGCAGCACCATGAGCATTATTGGAACGAATTTTACATGATGGCCGATCCGGCTGAGCAGAATCGACAGTAATAATGTTGCTACGACCGAGATGGCGATAATAAACACGAGATCAAGCGCGAAGTAGCCAAATGCACCGAATGTCAATTCCTGGTTAATGGAAATGAAATTGAAGAATGTAACTCCAAGAATGTCTGAAAAGCTGCTCTCGTAGGTGACGAATTCCCGTTCTGTTTTCGAGAATAGACGGACACTGGGAATTGCCACGGCGCTGCTGATAACGCAAAGTGGAAGGACATTCAACAGGTGATTCCGAAGGGAACCTCCTTCCTGATACTGGAACCACCAGGTCAGGACTCCCGCCATCAACATCATCGGGATGAGCGCGACGAGGAATGAACGCATGATCAATGATCGCTTCTGATGGTTCAACTCCAATTCAAGCGAACCTTCTAAAACGATCATGATCAGACCGATGGTTCCAATAACCGGTAGTAAGGGAGATAATTCAGGTAACTGGATATGCAACCACGAAACGAGGTGGCGGACGAGCCAACCAGTCAACAGTAAGAGTATGACTGAAGGGATCCGAGACCGTCCTGCGGTTAGATCAAAGATGTAAGCCAGAAGAAACAGGCAGCAAAACGTAATCAGGATCGCAGAGGTCATACAAATATCCCTTCAGTTTTTTCCCCACAAAATGTGCTAGTCATCTTTCCGTAAATTTAGATCATTGGGGGATTTTCTGATAGTCGTCATGGTGGGAATAATGAAATAGTTGTCACTTTGTAGTTGAATTGTACGTGACAAGTCTCAAACTTGAAATTAAACCACAAATCGTATGAATCAATTGTCCAATCAAACCGCGATCATTACCGGAGCCGCTTCCGGAATGGGTAAGGCCATGGCCATTTTATTCGCTGCAGAAGGTGCCAGGGTGGTGGCAGCGGATCTTCATCAGGCGGAACTGGACACGGTAGTCGAGTCCATTCGCCAATCCGGTGGTACGGCTATCGGCATTCCGTGTAATGTCAGCCTGGAGTCGGATATCCGGTCCCTGATTGCGGGAGCGATGGAGCATTTCGGTAGTGTCGACATTCTGGTGAACAATGCCGGCGTCATGGATGACTTTCACCCGGTCGAGCATGTTTCAAATGATGTCTGGAACAAGGTGCTCCGCATTAACCTGGACGGACCCTTTTACGCTTGCCGCGCAGCGATACCGATCATGTTAAAACAAGGTAAAGGGGTGATCCTGAATATCGCGTCCGTCGGCGGGCTCCACGGAGCGCGGGCCGGAGCTGCTTATACTACTTCCAAGCACGCTGTGATCGGTCTGACGAAGAACATTGGATACGTCTATGCCCAAAAGGGAATACGCTGCAACGCGATCGCGCCCGGTGGTGTGAATACCAACATCGGCCGTGATATGCATCCGGATCCGTTCGGCTATGAGCGCAGCCTTCCGGGCATGGGTACCATGCCCCGGATGGGGGAGCCGGAGGAGATCGCCCGAACGGCACTGTTCCTGGTCTCCGACGCTTCCAGTTTTGTCAATGGAGCTGTGTTGACCGCCGATGGCGGATGGACGGCCTACTGATCCGATTCAGGGAAAGCTACTTCAACGCCTGAGGAGCTTGAATCCGATTTCCCTGCCGAGTCCCTGCATCATCGCGAGATTGATCCAAAAAAAGGCGAATTGCTCCATCAGTTGGAACTTATCGTTGCCACCTGCATCATAGCATTCCGCGAATCCGGCGTCGATTGCCAGTTGACGAGCAATCGCTTTTCCCCGGGCGCTGTCGCCCGCCATGAAGAGATCGATCGGCATGCCTTGGTAGATGGGGTCTTTCATGTTGTTAAAACCGGTCGTATTGAAACACTTCACCACATCCCGGCTGGCAGTATGAGCCAGGATGGCGTCAGCCGTATTCGAAAATCCTTGCGGACCGCGCCCCATCACGACGTTCATCGCATCAAGGATGACCTTGCCGGCTGTGTCGCCCAGCGATTGTGCCACCTCTATTGCGGCGGTAGCGGGTGTCGCCAGTAGGATTGCCTCGCTCTGAC
>ERZ724526.685-NODE-685-length-18927-cov-4.910396_pt1 | contig 18927 bp, 18 predicted proteins | sample MGYA00376059_ERZ724526 | MGnify/ENA primary metagenome ERZ724526 (study PRJEB28724, sample SAMN07190883) | activated sludge metagenome | isolation source: activated sludge of sewage treatment plant in Hong Hong | place: Hong Kong | collected 2016-03-17 ...
ATAAAAGTGATAAAAAGTATTAAAATCTGTGTCAATCCATTCAATCTGTGTCATCAGCGTGCTATAAACTCTTCTGCGTCAATCAGCATAATCTGCGTCATCTGCGTGCCATTTGCTATCAAATCATGTCCCGCAGCATACCCGACCTGTCCAGGACAATCCTGCCGCCATCATCCCGCACCGTACCGCATTCCACCACAGGATCGTGTTCAAAAAAGAGAATAAACCGCCTGCGAACCGCTTCTGACAGCATGGCTGCTTTCTCCTTCAGCGTCACGAGTGGCCGCACATCGTAGGCCATGATATACGGCATGCCGATATGCCATTGGGAAGGCATGGCATCGGCACAATACAGCAAATGGGTATCGTTTGTTTTCAGCAGCGGCGCCATCAGGGCTTCGGTATGACCATTGTAAAAACGTACACGGAAGCCCGGCATAAACTCGATGTTCTGGCGCACATCCAAAAACCGCATTTTGCCCTGTTCGTACAGCGGCAGAAAATTTTCTTTCAGAAACGAGGCTTTCTCCCTGGCATTGGGCTTCATCGCCCAGTCAAAATGCCGCTTGTTCGACCAGTACACTGCATTGGGGAACGATACTTCCGATACTCCGGTCTTTTCGTTTTTCCACAAAGCGCCGCCGCAGTGGTCGAAGTGCAGGTGGGTCAGGAACACATCGGTGATCTCTTCGCGTCCGACGCCTGCCTGCTCGAGCGATCCGAACAGGTTTTCCGGTCCGTGCGGCTCGAAAAAAGACCAGAATTTCTCGTCCTGTTTGTTGCCGCAACCCGTATCGATCAGCACCTTGCGGTTGCCGCTTTCCACCAGGAGTGCCTGCATCGACCAGGTGCAAAGGTTTTTGGCATCGGGCGGATTCAATTTCTCCCACATGCGTTTCGGCACGATGCCGAACATGGCGCCGCCGTCGAGTTTGAGGTATCCGGTGTGGATGGTTGTAATCTTCATAGGTGGGATAACGGCAGATCAGAAGCCGATTTTGCGTTTGCCGTCTTTGGGTGCTTTTTTCAGGGCGGCCATCCGGATCGCCGTTATGGCCGCCTCGATGCCTTTATTGCCGTGTTTACCGCCTGCGCGGTCGATGGCCTGTTGTTCGTTGTCGGGTGTAAGCACGCCGAATATGAACGCCCTGCCGCTGGCAATGCTCATGTTGACCAGCCCGGTAGCGACAGCATGGTTGATGTATTCGTTGTGACTGGTTTCTCCTTTGATCACACAGCCGAGACAGATCACGGCGTCGGGGTTTTCCCGGCCGGCGAGCATACGGGCGCCTGCAGGCAACTCAAAAGAGCCGGGAACCTGGATCGTGTGGATGTTTTCCGCTTTTGCGCCGTGTTTGATGAGGGCGTCATAGCAACCCTCATAGAGCGCATGGGTGATGCTGGCATTCCATTCTGCGACGACAATGCCAAAGGTCATGTCGTCGGCAGCGGGAATGGTGCTTTCGTCGTACTCGGAGAGATTTTTCAGTGCACTGGCCATTGCGTTATTTTTTATCGGCTTTTTTGCGCGTAAACCTGAATACTTCGGCGCCGACGGTATAGGCGCCTTTTTCTTCCGGGTTCTTGTTGATGAGTTGGAAAAGGCTCAGGGTTTGGTTTTGCCCGTCGAAGCGGTAGCCGAACATTTTTTCAGAACCTTCCTGTTTGGAATTGGACAAGGTGATCACGTCAATCGCATCGCCCGTAACAAAACAATCGCCGGCCACACAGAGTTCATAGCGATCGAAGTCTTTCAGGCCCTGAATCGTTCCGGCAGAGGCAAACAGGACATCACCGGTTACGCCTTTGGATGCGGAAGTGAAAACGCCATCGAGCACGTTGTGGTTGAGGGCGATCAAAAAGGCCGTTTTGCCCGATTTTGTGTCGGCTTTGGAGCGAATAAAGCGGTCCATCTGGGCGGTGCCGGTAGTCACGTCGAACATGGTCATGTCCTTGTCCCCTTCGGAGTTGTAGATCAGGAAGACCGATTTTCCGGGCCGTGCATTGACGAGTTCCAGGGTATCGACGTTGTATTTGACTGCCAGGCTCCATGTTTCCATGCCATTGTCGCAAATGGCGCTGTCGGGGCGCGCTGGATCGAAGGTAATGGCATAGGCATAAGGCAGGTGCGCATTGTTCATGGCCTGCAGGACGGAGCCGTACTGGTTGGCACGCGCACAGAAATCCATGGCGATCCAGTTGCCGGTCAGTTGTTTGGGACTTGCATGAAGATCGGTATCCTGTTGTTCGCCGGTGTTTTTCCGGTCTTGTTTGCAGGCGCCGAGTAAGGATGAAATCAGGATGAGGATAAAAACTACCTTTTGCATTGTTAATCAGTGTTTTACAATATTTTTTCGCAAACGATACCGGTTGGTGCCGGTCATCGCGGCGCAAAATTAGCCCCCTATTTCAAAAACTTGACCTTTACGAAAAATTTCGGGTCGCGGGCGCCGATCTTTCTAGCTGCCTCGGGCGATAAAACCACTTCAATATTGCGCTCGTATCCATCCGGAATCCGGCCGATCACCTTGGCATATACCGTACGCCCGCCCATCGGGTTGATGATCATAATAACCGTACCGATGGCCGCTTCGCGGTGCAGTGCATAGAGATCGCCTTTCTCCTTGCTGTCCTTTTGCCAGAAACAAACACCCTGGGAGTCAACTTCCTTGCGCTTGAGTTTGTCTTGCTCATATTTGGTCTTCAGGGCGCCGGATTCTGCGCTTTGCCGGGCGGGGCGCCACTCGGGTTTTACCCCTTCCGTGCCCATCCAGGCGACGTGCAGCAGTTGACCCGGTTTTATGTTGTTGTTTTTCAGATTGTTGCGTTTGACAATCGAATCGACCGGCATGCCGAAATTGCGCTTGCATATCTGGTACAGGTTGTCGCCTTCCTGCACGACATAATAGATCGAGACATTTTTAGCCGAAGCGAATTTTTTGGTTTTGTAGCGCTTGATGGCCAGGTTGGGGAGCGGTATTTTGACATGTGTGCCGATTTTCAGCGTAGGATCGGTCCGGAACTGCGGGTTGTACTCATACAGTTCTTCGAGACTGATGCTGTAATACCTGGAGATGGAAAAAAGGGTTTGCTTGGCTTTGACCGGATGCTGAACAAACTTTTTATTGTTGTCGATCGTCAGCAAAAGCGTGTCTTTAGCGGTGAGAAGCGGTGTTTGTTGTTCCTTTGTCTCGCTTTGTGCATGGAGGTTATGGGCAAATGCCAGCAAAACGGCTGACAACAGGATTTGGATTCGGCTCATAGTAACAGGTTTTTTTGTTTCCTTCTGGGCACAAAAGTACATTGTCAATCAGCAAGTCACAACCGAACAGCGCAAAAGAAGCAGTCCAGATATGATTCTCGCCATAATTCCGGCCCGTTACGCCTCCACCCGTTTTCCGGGCAAGCCGCTTGTCGACATCGGCGGCAAAACGATGATCCAAAGGGTGTACGACCAGGTGTGCCTGGCCGGCAAAGTCGACCGTGTGGTGGTGGCCACCGACGACGAGCGCATTGCGACACATGTGCGCGCTTTCGGCGGAGAAGTGTTGATGACCCGTGCGGAGCATCCGAGCGGAACAGACCGCTGCGCGGAGGTGGCCCTTCAATCTCCGGAGGCGGAATGGGTGCTGAATGTACAGGGCGACGAGCCGTTTATCCAGCCGCAGCAGATCGACCTGCTCGCCGAAACACTTGTCCGGCACCCCCGGCACAGGATTGCCACGCTTGCCAAGCCGGTCACCAATGCGGAAGACCTGGCCAACCCAAACCTGGTTAAGGTCGTATTCTCGGAAACTGCAGGCGCCATTTATTTCAGCCGGCACCCTATCCCGTTCGTGCGGGGTATCGAACCGGCAGAATGGTGCGCGCACCACACTTTTTACCGGCATATAGGATTGTACGGCTTCGAACGGGAAACGTTACTGGCCCTGGCGGCGCTGACGCCTGCACCGCTGGAGCGCGCCGAATCGCTGGAGCAGTTGCGCTGGCTTGAACATGGCTACGGCATTGCCGTCGGCATCACGGAAATGGAAACGCTGGGCATCGACACGCCGGAAGATCTGTTGAAAATCAATAATCTGTGACAATTTTAGTTCAAAACCTCGTAAGCGCCCACCTTGGGAATAAGTACCTGTGCCAATCCTTTGTCGTTTCTGCCGATAATAGGAAGGAAACGTGCATTCCAGACGATCTCTTCGCCCACATAGGAATGCCGCGCATGCACCAGCTGGTGGTTGGCTTCATCCATGCCTTTAACCAGCACCATGAATTCCGCATTGGCATCCTGCAATTCTTCGGGAGAAAATCCGGATACCGGGCTGCTTTCGCTCAGGGGATGCACGATCGTCCAGGACAGCGAAAAGAAGGAAATCCGGTTGAGTTCCAGGTCAAGTGAAAAAAACTTGCGCTCCAGCACCCCTTCTGCACTCATCTGGTTGATGGCCATGATGACCTGCACTTCCGCTTCAATGATCTCGCTCCGGCGCGCATTGCCCATCCTGAACATCAGACCCTGACCATCTTTGTAAGGCGATACGAGCATGTTTTCGCTGAAGACGATTTTCGCGCGTTGCCGGGAGAAACGGCCGTATAACAAACCGGAAACCAGCGCAAACGACAACAACCCGAGAAAAGACTCAAAGGAGGCGGCCATGTTGGCGACAAGGCCATTGGGGCTGATATGGCCGTAACCTACCGTCGTCAGGGTCTGGCTGCTGAAAAAATAGGCCTGGGTAAAATTGTGTATAAACCCGCCCGGCTCGATACCGCTCAGGTGCTCCACCCCGATAGCGCAGTACAGCAGCGCAAACATGCAGTTCATGGAAACGAATGCAGCAAGCGTCAGTACGAAAAATTGCCACCAGGGCATGGTAACCAGGTTGAAATAGGTGTTGTCCCAGACGCTGGTCCGCTGTCGTTCGACATTAAACTGGCCGTCGGGGTTCATCATACGGCTGGTGGTGGTGATAATTCGACCAAAACCCAACTCGCGCTCCGGCGCGCGATTGGTGATATCACGGGGTTTTTTATTGAAGTTGAACATCAGGACGGCAGGATATTGTCGTTGCGTGAATAGAGGAAACCGTTATCGGTCGTTTGCGGCGCAATTAATTTCTGCAAAAAAACTTCGATCCAGGCAAACAAAAGCCTTTTATAAAAGTTTAGCATGGCATTCCCAGTCACTACAAGGTATGAAGCGTCGCGCAATAGTTTGGTTCAGGCAGGATTTAAGGCTCCACGACAATGAGGCCATCAGCACTGCCCTTCGCATGGCAGAAGAAGTAATTCCTGTTTACGTCTTCGACGAACGGGTTTTTTCGGGCCAGACGAGGTTTGGTTTTCCGAAGACGGGCAGGTTTCGCGCCCGTTTTATCATCGAAAGCATCGCAGATCTCCGCGAGAACCTGCGCCAACTGGGGTCCGATCTCCTGATCCGTGTGGGAAAGCCCGAGTGCCTGGTGTCCGAACTGGCGAGGGACTTGAAAGCCTCCTGGGTGCTGTGTAACCGGGAACGCACGCAGGAAGAAGAGTTCGTCCAGGATGCGCTGGAACAAAAACTGTGGTCGTCGGGCGTTGAACTGCTCTATACCCGGGGCAAAATGTTGTACCACACGCAGGATCTTCCGGTACCGGTACACCACACGCCGGATATCTTTACCCAGTTCAGAAAAGACAACGAACATATCACGCCTGTGCGGGAGCCGCTGCCGACCCCGACCTCATTGCCTCCCCTGCCCCAGTATATCGAGCGGGGCGATTTGCCGGTGATAACCCAGTTTGGCCATACGGATGCGGAATCCAGCTCCAATGCCGTGTTGCCTTTTAAAGGCGGCGAATCGGAAGCCCTGCGCAGGCTGCGCTACTACCTGTGGGACAAAGACCTGGCAGCCACTTATAAAGAAACCCGAAATTGTCTCACCGGTGGAGACTATTCCACGAAATTCTCGCCTTGGCTGTCGCAGGGTTGCCTGTCGCCAAAACTGGTTTACCATGAACTGAAGCGATACGAACGGGAACGTGTCAGCAACGAAAGTACCTACTGGATTTTCTTTGAGTTGTTGTGGCGCGACTATTTCCGGCTGATGGGAAAAAAGTACGGCAACAAGATATTTCTACGGGGCGGTACGCAAGGGAAACCGTTGAAACACCTGAAAAACAACAGGGATGCATTTCTGGCCTGGGCAGAAGGCCGAACCGGCGTTCCCTTTATCGATGCCAATATGCGGGAGTTGAACCAGACCGGCTGGATGAGCAACCGCGGCCGTCAAAATGTAGCCTCTTTTTTGGTTAAGGACCTGAAAGTCAACTGGCAGATGGGCGCCGAGTATTTTGAAAGCATGCTGCTCGACTACGATCCCTGCAGCAATTGGGGCAACTGGAATTATGTGGCGGGTGTGGGGAGCGACCCCAGGGAAGACCGCTATTTCAATATCCTGACCCAGGCGAAAAACTACGATCCGCGGGGCGAATTCGTACGGGTCTGGTGCGAGGAACTGGCCCGGGTGCCTGCAGACAAGATACACCGGCCTGACTTGTTAACGGAAAAGGAACGCCAGGAATTTGGCGTCAACGGGTATCCTAAAGCGCTGGTGCGTATCGAGAAATGGGTTTCCTGAGGATTTATCCTATCCTCCCGACTGTGTAATATTCCACTTTTTCTTTCTGTACGGGCAATGCCTGCAACCGCTGCCACAGCATGTGCCGCGCTTGCGCAGGAACGATTCCGTAAAAACCCAGTATCCCCGCTCTATATAGTAGTCTTCGCCTTCCACGAGTGGACGGGGCGTCTCGGAATGCGTGTGTTGTGTGTTGTCCGTATCCCACATATACGGGATTGAACGCAAAAGGGCAGGAAAGGTTGAAAAATAAAAAAAGCGGGCGGAATCATTTTTCCGTCCGCAGTAAGTGCGTTTAAGCAATACTGCGAGGCTGCAGTATCAGTATTTGGGAACACACTATTAAACCTGTAGGATTAAAAAGGGGGGATTACCAATTCAGGTGGCGGGTAGATTAATAGATGTATTTTATGCTAGGGACACAAGGATTAACAGAGTAACAAAGGTAGTAATGTGTTTGTAGCGTCCGACTGGTTTAACATTTCATTCTAAATTCTTTTCCATTTTGAAATGCGGGATGCCGACTTCCTCAAAGCGCTCCCCGATAATGGTGTAGCCCAGTCGCAGGTAAAACGGGACCGCAATTTCCCGGGCATGCAGGCTCATCACCGAAAAACCGAGCCGCCTTGACAGTTGTTCGGAGGCGGCAACAAGTTCAGTACCTACTCCCCTCCCCTGCCATGCGGGGTCGACAGCCACTTGTCGCATTTTTATGGTATTGCCGTCAAGTGGTGTCAGGATCAGGCAGCCCGTTAAGGCGCCGTTGGCATCGAATGCCCCGAGGTGGATATCGTTGTATTCGGCTGCGAGTTGCTCCGGTGTGTATTCGAGTCCGAGCGGGCGGCGCAGCACTTCGTACCGCAGCCGAACAGCAGTATCATATTCGGGTGTTCCGAATTCAAACTGAAATATTTGCATGACAAGATTTTCTTCTAAAGGCATTCATTTGTCGATCGGGGACGATTACCTTCGCTACCCAACACCGACATTATTCATAAAACGAATTATCAATGGAAGACCAAAACCAACCACTCGACGCCGGCATGGCATCCGGTGCATCCGATCCCGGGCTTGTGATTACCGAAGCGGTCAGAAATGACCTGACGGAAATCGCCAAATGGGCCATGTTTTTTGCCGTATTGCTTTTTATCATTTTAGGGCTCGTAGCATTTGCCTCGCTCGCCATTGCAGTTGCCGGAGGGGCAGGCGGTATTCTGGCAGGCATTTTTATTGCCGGAATTTACGGAACATTATTGTTTTTCCCGGCCTGGTACTATTACAAATTTGCAACACTGACCCGGCAGGCTGTTGCACTCGATGACAATTCCATGCTCGATGAGGGCTTTTTGTACCTGAAACGCTTTTATCGTTTTGTGGGCATTCTGGTAGTCGTTGTACTCAGTCTTTACGCTCTCTTCCTGCTGATTGGCATTTCCATGATGGGCAGTCGAATGGGTTCGTTTTAATGTTGCTTACCTCCTCTCATTTCACAACAATAACCACTGCAGTATATGGAAATTCTGGATAACCAATTTGCTCAGGAGCCCGGTAACAATACAGGACTCCACGTCACACGCGCCATGCGTTACAACTGGCGTTCGACCGCCAAATGGGCGCTTTTTCTCGCAATTGTCGGGCTGGTGGTTGCCGGCTTGTCGTTGCTTGCGCTCGGCACCATGATCCCGATGATGACCAATATGATGGAAATGGCCGGCAATGAAGAGGCTGCTGAATTGTTCCGGTCGGCAGGATCATATATTTCCATCATCGCCGGTATAGCCACAATCGTCACTATTGCCATTCATTATTTACACCTGCGTTTTGCCAGTGACCTGCAGCGTGCCCTTCAGTTCAACGATCAGGACAGGTTCGAGTCCTCATGGCGGCACCTCCGCTATTATTTCAGGGTGCTCGGGATACTTACCATTTCCTATATCGTGCTGTACGTATTTGTGCTCCTTTTTATGGCAAGTTTTATAAGTGGTAAGGGTTAAGTGGTAAGTGATAAGGGTTAAGTGATACGTGATTATCACTTAACCCTTATCACTTATCACTCAAAGAATGTGCTTTACCCGGGGGCGGTGCGGTGTAATATCGCCCAGGCGGGCCTTCTTGGCCTCCTCATAGTCGGTAAAGTTACCTTCGAAGAACACCACTTCGGCATCGTCTTCAAAAGACAGGATGTGCGTGGCCAGGCGGTCGATAAACCAGCGGTCGTGGCTGATGATGAGCGCGCAACCTGCAAAATTCTCGAGGGCGTCTTCAAGTGCCCGCAAGGTGTTCACATCGATATCGTTGGTCGGTTCGTCGAGCAGGAGTACGTTGCCGCCTTCCTTGAGCGTCATGGCCAGGTGGACGCGGTTGCGCTCTCCACCGGAGCAGACGCCCAGTTTCTTTTGCTGGTCGGCGCCGGCAAAATTGAACCTGGACAGGTAGGCGCGGGCATTGACCGACGCATTGCCGACCTGGATAATATCGTTGCCTTGCGACACAATTTCGTACACTGTTTTTTCCGGCAACAGCGCTTCGTGGCTTTGATCCACATAACTCATCTGGACCGTATCGCCTATGGTGACCGTGCCGGAGTCTGCCTTTTCCCTTCCGGTCAGAATCTTGAACAGGGTGGACTTCCCTACCCCGTTCGGGCCGATAATACCGACAACGGCGTTCTTGGGTATTGAAAACGTCAGGTTTTCAAAAAGAATGCGGTCGCCAAAGGATTTGCTCAGGCCTTTTACATCAATCACGTTATCGCCAAGGCGCTGGCCGTTGGGTATCCAGAGTTCGAGTTTGGCTTCCTTTTCCCGGGTTTCTTCGCCGGCCATTTTATCATATGCGTTCAGACGGGCCTTGCCCTTGGCCTGCCTGCCTTTGGCGCCCATGCGCACCCACTCGAGTTCGCGTTCGAGTTGTTTGCGGCGTTTGTCCTCCTGCTTTTCCTCCTGGGCCAGGCGTTTGGCTTTCTGATCAAGCCAGGAAGAGTAATTGCCCTGCCAGGGAATACCCTCGCCGCGGTCGAGTTCGAGAATCCAGCCCGCCACATTGTCGAGGAAATAACGGTCGTGGGTTACGGCAATAACGGTACCGGGGAAATTCTGGAGGTATTGTTCGAGCCATTGCACCGACTCGGCATCGAGGTGGTTGGTCGGCTCGTCGAGCAGCAGGATGTCGGGCTGGCTGAGCAGGAGCCGGGCAAGCGCCACACGGCGGCGTTCACCGCCGGAACATATTTTGATCGGACGGTCGTCCTCCGGACAACGCAGGGCATCCATGAATACACCGAGGCGGTAATCGAGTTCCCAGCCGCCCAGGTGCTCGATCTGTTCCAGTACTTCCCCCTGGCGATCGATGAGTTTCATCATCTCGTCGTCGTCGGTGACTTCGCCGAGTTTTGTGCCGATATCTTCGTTTTCCTGGAGCAGGTCAACGATATGTTGCACGGCCTCCTCCACGATCTGGCGGACGGTTTTCGAGTCGTCCAGTTCGGGTTCCTGGGCGAGATAGCCAATCTTGTATTGCTTCTCAAACTCGATCTTTCCTTCGTAGTTCTGGTCGAGGCCTGCGATGATCTTCAGCAGCGTGGATTTACCCGAGCCGTTGAGGCCCAGTACGCCGATTTTGGCGCCATAGAAGAAGGACAGCCAGATGTTTTTTAGTACCTGTTTGCTCGGCGGAAAGGTTTTGTTCACGCCGGACATGGAAAAAATGATCTTTTCGGACACGGATATAAATTATTAATGAATGGTGTGTGGCCTTCTGCAACCAAACCTGTAAGGTTTTCAAAACTTACAGGTTTAAGTAAGGCAGGCGCAAAGGTAGGTGGAAGGCATGACGGAATATATGAATGGTAAAAATTATCTCCCCAATACAATTCAAAAAAACGCTGTCGGATACCTTGCCCCAACAAAACTGCCGTATCTGCCATTTCAAGGCTTCTTCAAAAAGTGTTTATAGGAAATTGTACAGGAAAGATCGGCTGAGGAAAAAAAATGATAATTTTGAATTGTATGTGACTCTGCCACGCCGTTTTAAAAGTCTTCCGGTAAGACGGGTTGTACCGGAAGATATGGCACCCACGGGATTTCAGCCGCTGTGGCTACTGCGGGGTTTACCTCATTCGGAAGGAAGGAATTAACAAATTGTGGATGGCTACAACAGATTGCAACCCTGAAAACTGGCCGATGGTGTATGCTGTCTTTAGCGCAGCGGAAATCAGATAAGGTTACGGTACTTTCGTACTCTGCCAGTTCACCAGCAGCCATTTGCCTTTTTTCTTGTGATACACAGCCGTGTAGGCCAACGGCAATTCGAAGTCCTTGCCGTTCAGGGTTACCTTCACGTGCACCAGCCCGTTGGTCAGCGCGATTTTACCGTATCGGCGTACGGCCACTTTTTCCCGATTCATCGAATGATACACCAATCGCCCGGTAGAAATAGCCGCGATGTGTTCGTTCTTGTTTTCCGTCATGGTGTTGGAATGGATATACACCAGATCGTCGGCGATCGTGGTCCGCAGCGCGGCAGTATCCCCGGCTACCATCAGGTTGAAGCGGCGTTGTTCCGTTTCGAGCACGGCGCGATCACATTTGTTTTGGGCAATGGCAAGGGCCGGAAGGGCCAGGAGCAGGAAGAAAAAGCATCGTTTCATCGGGCAAAAATATCTTTTTTCGGATTTAAAGAAATTTTAACAGGCCTTCCGTTGGATATCTGATCATAATGGGCGGTTCTTTGCGGCGATGAAAATCAATTACGCAAATATCAATCCTTGTTCGTTCGGCAATGCAGTTGCTTGCATGTGTTGTTGCTGTGCTTTCCGGCATTCAGGCCAGGGACAGGGATTTTCGCGTAACAACACAGACTGACGTTTTTCTGTAAACTTCAGTTTTCTGCGAAAGAGACCTTCCGGGCCATGTGCCCGGAAGGTCTCTTTCTTTTTGCCCTGTTCGCATCATTTATCACTTAACGCTTATCACTTTTTCAAATCTATGGCAAATCAAGCACTGCACTTCGACACCCTCCAACTGCACGCCGGCCAGGAACCGGATTCCGCTACCAACAGCCGCGCAGTACCCATTTATCAGACCTCGTCCTATGTGTTCAACAACGCCGAACACGGCGCCAACCTGTTTGCACTCAAGGAGTTTGGCAACATCTACACCCGAATCATGAACCCTACCACCGATGTGTTTGAAAAACGCATCGCGGCACTGGAAGGCGGCGTGGCAGCATTGGCCGTTGGCTCCGGTCAGGCGGCGCAGTTCATTGCGCTGAACAATATCCTGGAGACCGGTGACAATTTCGTGAGTACGAGTTACCTGTACGGCGGCACATACAACCAGTTCAAAGTGGCCTTCAAACGCCTTGGTATCGACGTGCGATTTGCCGACGGCGACAAGCCCGAAAGTTTTGAAGCGCTGATCGACCACAAAACAAAGGCGCTTTATCTGGAAACAATCGGTAATCCCGGGTTCAATATCCCCGATTTCGAGCGCATTGCGGCCATTGCTGCCAGACACGACCTGCCGCTGATTGTAGACAACACCTTTGGCGCGGGCGGTTACCTGTTTCGCCCACTCGAACATGGCGCGCATATCGTGGTCGAATCGGCCACCAAGTGGATCGGCGGCCACGGCACCAGTATCGGCGGCGTCATCGTCGACGGCGGCAACTTCAACTGGGGCAACGGCAAATACCCGCAGTTTACGGAACCGAGTGAAGGGTACCACGGGCTGAAGTTCTGGGATGTTTTCGGCGCCGGCGGTCCGTTCGGGAACATTGCTTTCATTATCCGGGCCCGCGTGGAAGGGTTGCGCGATTTCGGCCCTGCGCTCAGTCCCTTCAACTCCTTCCTGCTACTGCAGGGGCTCGAAACGCTCTCCCTGCGCGTACAACGCACCGTCGACAATGCCCTGGCACTCGCCACCTATTTTGAAAAACACCCCAAAATCGAATGGGTGAACTACCCCGGCCTGGCTTCCAGTCCGTACAAGGTTCTGGCAGACAAGTACCTGAAAAACGGCTATGGCGGCGTCCTGAGCATTGTCGTAAAAGGAACCAAGGAGAACGCTACGGCCGTGATCGACAACCTGAAACTTGTCAGCCACCTGGCCAATGTAGGCGACGCCAAGACGCTGATCATCCAACCCGCTGCTACCACCCACCAGCAACTCAGCGATGCGGAACAACGCGCTGCCGGTGTGGTACCTACCCTGCTGCGCATATCGGCAGGCATTGAACACATCGACGATATTATCGCTGATTTCGAACAAGCCTTGGACAAAATCGATGTCGGGGTGTCGGCTGTGGCCGGGCAAGGGTAGTCTAGATCAAGACCTATAAGGTTTTTAAAACCTTATAGGTCTAAACAACCATTTAAACACGATTTATATGAGCGCAAAGCAATTTGAAATAACGGCGGGTTTACATCTGGAAAAGGGCGGCTTTCTTAAATCACCGGTGGTCGCATACCATACCTATGGTGATCCTTCCAACCCCGTGGTCTGGGTATGCCACGCCCTGACTGCCAACTCGGATGTGTTCGACTGGTGGGCAGGGCTGTTTGGTCCGGACGCGCCGTTCAACCCCGACGATCATTATATTGTCTGCGCGAACGTGCTCGGCTCCTGTTACGGGACGACAGGACCGCTGACCGAAAGCCCGGGAACCGGCGGTTATTACTTTCATGATTTTCCGGAAATCACCATAAGGGATATGGTGGCAGCGCATGAAGCGTTGCGCCAACACCTGAATATTGAAAAAATTCACCTTCTGGTCGGCGGATCGCTGGGCGGTCAGCAGGCATTGGAGTGGGCCATCCTTCAACCGAAATTAATCGATCACCTGGCGCTCATCGCCACCAATGCCCGCCACTCCGCATGGGGTATTGCTTTCAATGAATCGCAGCGCATGGCCATTGAGGCCGACAGCACCTGGTACCGGCGTTACCCCGAAGCAGGTGATGCCGGTATGCGTGCAGCACGCGCCATTGCCCTGCTTTCGTACCGGCACTACGGCACATACGCCGAAGCCCAGACCGATCCGGAACCGGTGCTCGACAACTACAAGGCGGTAAGTTATCAGCAGTACCAGGGCGAAAAATTGTCGCGTCGTTTCAACGCCTTTTCCTATTATCGGCTGTCACAGGCTATGGATACGCACCATGTCGGGCGCGGGCGGGATACGGTGGAGGCTGTACTCGGTCGGATAGAAGCGCGGACGCTGGTGGTGGGGATCAGTACCGATGTGTTGTTTCCTGTCCCGGAGCAACAGTACCTCGCAAGGCACATACCCGGTGCTGAATTCCGGGAAATACATTCCATCTACGGCCACGATGGCTTCCTGGTTGAAACGGACAAACTGGGCGACCTGCTCGACGACTTTCTCCGGGGCAGTCAATTGCAATCATCTGCACTAAAATCGCTCTTTGCTGCCTGAATATGAAGAAAAAACCGCTTACTATCGGACTTTTTGGCCTGGGGGTCGTTGGCTCCGGACTGCTGGATGTGCTGGAAAACAGTGGGTATCCGGATGCCGTTATCAAGAAAATATGTGTCAAAACACCGGGGAAATCCCGTGCCGTCCCGCAGGAATTGCTGACATTCAATCCATCCGACATTCTCGACGATCCGTCCATCGACACCGTCGTGGAAACCATTAACGGATCGGAAGATGCCTTCGGTATTGTCAGCCGTGCCATGCGACAAGGTAAAAATGTGGTCACAGCCAACAAGATGATGGTTGCCGGCAACTTTGAAGCATTGCTTGAACTTCAGGAGGCAACCGGGGTGTCGCTGTTGTACGAAAGTGCCGCCTGTGGGAGCATTCCCATCGTTCGCACGTTGGAACAACACTTCGGGACAGAACCGCTGGAGCAATTGTCCGGAATTTTCAACGGTACTTCCAACTACATCCTGAGCAGGATGTTTGACGGCGGCCTCGATTTTGAAACAGCGCTTCGGCAGGCGCAGCAGGCGGGCTTTGCGGAGGAGGATCCGGCCAGCGATATCGATGGACTCGATGCCAAATACAAACTCATCCTGCTTACGGCCCACAGCCACGGCATGGTGCTGTCGCCGGACCAGGTGCCGCACTTCGGTATACGGCACCTGCGGCAGGAAGACATTCGTTTCGCCCGGGAACGGGGACTCAAGATCAAATTGCTGCCGGTGTGCCGGCGAACCGGACCGGGTCGACTGGCAGCGTATGTGATTCCGGGACTGGTACGTGAAGCAGACGAGTTATTCCGGGTGGAAGACGAATTCAACGGTGTGCTGCTGCAGAGCGATTATTCCGGAACACAGTTTCTCCGGGGCAGGGGCGCCGGAGGCAGGCCTACCGGATCCGCCCTGTTGTCAGACCTGCTATCGCTACAACAGGGTTACCGGTATGCGTACCAGAAACACCGGATGAACGGCTCGACCGTACTTGACCAGCAACATACCCTCCGGATCTATGCGCGGGTGCCTTCTGAAATTCCCCTTCAATCCCTGCCATTTCCGGCTCCGGAAAATATTACCCGCGATGGCAATACCTATGTGCTTGAGAGTGAGATTACCCTGGCCCAACTCGGCAAACAAGCCCGGTGGCTGCAAGAGAATGAGGTTTTTGTGATGCGGATGCCCTGATTTTTGAAAACTGACAGGAAGCCGACAGTTGTCATATTTTTTGTGACTAAAAGAAAAAGATGCGTTTCTTTGTGTACACTTAAGTTTCAATCCGCATTGCCATGAACCGACCGATTTATTTCGCACTTTTACTGTGCTTTGCATCCGGCGTATGCTTTTCGCAGGATTACCAGATTTGCACCCAGGTAATCGGCTCAGCCGGAAAATCCGCCACTCAGGGCGGTCTTTCTTTTTCCTATACCATCGGCGAATCTGTCATCACTACCCTCTCCGGGAACTCCCGTATTCTTACCCAGGGATTTCACCAGCCGGAACTATGCATGCCCGTTTCCACCCATAACCTGGACCTGGTTGAGTGGAATATCGAGGTGTTTCCCAATCCTACTGTGGATATACTGACCGTAAGGTATGCTACCGAAAAAAGCCGTCCGCTTCATGCGACGGTATTCAACCTTTACGGACAGGTGCTGATTGCCAACCAGATACTCAGCCAGCCCGATGGTACGGTCATTGATTGTGCCGGATGGCAACCCGGTGTGTACCTGCTCCAATTACAGGACGGAGATACTGCCGCCAGTGCCACCGTTCGTTTTATCCGGCTCTAATCCGCATTTCCTGCCGTTCGGCCAACCTGTAAGCCTCAGGTGGTTGTTTAGTCAAAATTTCCAAAACTGGTTTTCCATGAAACATTATTTATCCTTATTGCTGTTTTTAACAGCACTGTCCCTTTCCGCTCAAAATGCGCCACAAGGTTTTAATTATCAAAGCATTGTAAGAGACGCGAACGGCAATGCACTGGCCAATCAGACGGTCGTTCTCCTTTTTTCCATTCGCAGCGGCGCACCGAACGGTCCGGTAGCCTATTCCGAAAAGCAGGTGGTATCATCCAACGATTTTGGCCTGGTCAACCTCGTTGTAGGCCAGGGCGGCACACCCTTGCAGGGATCATTTGCCACCATCAACTGGGGCGGCGGCGCCAAATACCTGACGGTAGCGCTGGAAACTTCGCCGAATGTTTTTGATGAACTCGGCTCCTCTCAACTCATGAGCGTCCCTTATGCCTTGTATGCGCAGAGCGCGGCAAATGCAGGCGGTGGCGGCGATAACTGGGGTTCTCAAACCGTGTCGACAGCGCCCTCTCTGAGCGGAAATGGCACCGCGGCCAACCCGCTAACCATTGCACAGCAAAATGCCCAGGCCGGGCAGGTGCTCAAATGGGACGGCACTAAATGGACGCCGCAGAACGACGGTTCCAATAGCGGGACAGTTACGGAGATCAATACAGGCGCCGGACTCACCGGAGGCCCGATTAATAACACCGGTACGATCAGCCTGAGCAATACCGGTGTTGCGCCGGGCATCTATGGCAGCGCCACGGAAATTCCTGTTGTCACGGTAGACGCCCAGGGCCGCGTAACCGACATATTCAAAACCGTTGTACAACCGGGTACGGTTGGTATAAACGGCGGTACAGGGATCGATGTGCAGCAGAACGGTTTCAACTTTGTGGTTACCAATACCGGCGATACCAATGCCGGCGACGACGTAACGAATACAAGTCAGGCTGACGGCGATGTGAGCGGCACCTTCAGTAACCTGCAAATAAAGTCGGGTGTGGTAGGCGCTCCTGAACTCGCCAACGGCGCCGTAACAGCAGCCAAATTGAACGATATGAACGCCTCCAACGGCCAGGTGCTCAAATGGAACGGCACCGCGTGGGCGCCGCAAGCCGATGCAGGCATCACCAGCGTCGGACTGACGGCAGGCGCAGGCATTTCGGTGACCGGCTCCTCGCCCAATTTTACTGTCGTAAATACCGGCGATACCAATGCAGCCGACGATCTCACCACTTCCAGCATTGCCAATGGCGATATCAGCGGCGCATTTGCCAATCTGCAAATAAAACCCGACGTAGTCGGTACGCTGGAACTCGCCAGCAATGCCGTGGAAACGGATAACCTGGTCAACAAGGCTGTTACCGGCGCCAAGATCAGCGATATGGGCGCTTCCAGCGGCCAGGTGCTCAAATGGAATGGAACTGTCTGGGAACCGCAAACCGACAATACGGGCGCTGTTACCATCAATGCCGGCCCCGGTATCGATGTCACCGGCAACGGCGTACTTTTTACCATATTCAATACCGGCGACCTCAATCCATTCGACGATATTACCGGTACTTCACAGGCAAATGGTGATGTAACAGGCACTTTCACTACCCTGCAACTCAAGCCCGGTGTGGTGACCAACGTAGAGATGGCTGCCAATGCAGTCGGCACAACCAACATCATCAACGGGTCCATCACCGGCAACAAACTCAATAATATGAGTGCAGGTTTCGGCCAGGTGCTGAAATGGAACGGGAATACCTGGGGCCCGGCAAATGACGATACCGGCAGTGGCGGCGATAACTGGGGCGCACAGGTAGCCTCAACAGACGGCACCCTCGCAGGTAACGGCACGCCCGCCAACCCGCTCAAGATTGCGGCACAGGGCGCCGTAAACGGCCAGATACTGAAATGGAACGGCTCTACCTGGTTTCCTGCAGCCGATGCAGGCGACAACTGGGGCGCACAAACGGCAAACACTACAAGCACCCTGACAGGTAACGGCACGGTTGCCAATCCGCTTTCGATCGCCCAGCAGGGTGCAGGTGTCGGCCAGATATTAAAATGGAACGGCTCCAGTTGGGTGCCTGGCGACGACGACGGCGACAACTGGGGTTCTCAGGCCGTCTGGACCGGCCCCGCTCTAACGGGCAACGGCACACTCGGCAGTCCGGTTAACCTGAATCAGCAAGGTGCTACCCCGGGGCAGGTGCTGAAATGGAATGGCACAGCCTGGACGCCGGGCAACGACACCGCCGGCGACGATTGGGGCGCACAAGTTGTGTCGGTGAACGCCACACTTGGCGGAAACGGCACAGCAGGTAATCCGCTGCGACTCGCCCAGCAGGGCGCCGTAAACGGCCAGGTGCTGCAATGGAACGGTTCTACCTGGACGCCTGCGACTTTTACGGGCGACGACTGGGGCGCACAGGCGGTCTGGACCGGGCCAACGCTGACCGGTAACGGCACGCTCGGCAGCCCGGTCGACCTTGACCAACAAGGCGCTACGCCTGGCCAAGTGCTGAAATGGAATGGTACGGGATGGACGCCGGGCAACGATGCCGTCGGTGGCACAGGCGATATTTACAGTGCCGGTACAGGTATCGCTATTGGCGGCGTTTCGCCGAATTTTGTGGTAAACAACACCGGCGACCTGGACAATACCAACGAAATCCAGACCCTCGGACTTGTCGGAAACCAACTGTCGCTGTCCATCGGCGGCGGCACCGTTACCATACCGGATTATACTGCCGGCACAGGTATCAGCGTCGGTGGCGCAGCGCCCAATTTTGTGATCAATAATACGGGCGACCTGAGCAATACCAACGAAATCCAGACCCTCGGGCTTGTCGGAAACCAGTTGTCGCTGTCGAACGGTGGTGGCAATGTGATCCTGCCAACGGGCAATGATTACACTGCAGGCACAGGTATCAGTATCGGCGGCGTGGCGCCGAATTTGGTGATCAACAACACCGGTGACCTGAGCAACACCAACGAAATCCAGGCCCTCAGTATTCTGGGTAACCAGTTGTCGCTGTCGAACGGCGGCGGCACCGTAGCCCTGCCTGCCAGCAATACCTA
>ERZ724526.687-NODE-687-length-18890-cov-5.559331_pt1 | contig 18890 bp, 15 predicted proteins | sample MGYA00376059_ERZ724526 | MGnify/ENA primary metagenome ERZ724526 (study PRJEB28724, sample SAMN07190883) | activated sludge metagenome | isolation source: activated sludge of sewage treatment plant in Hong Hong | place: Hong Kong | collected 2016-03-17 ...
GATATGGTCGAAGTTCATGCCATAGATGCCTGCCACAAAGGTGAGGGGGATAAAAATGGTGCTGATGACCGTTAGTACGCGCATCACATCGTTAAGCCGGTTGGCGGCCTCGGCGTGGTAGAGGGCTTCCATGCTGTCGAGAATATCGCGCTGGTTGTCTATACCGTCAAGAATCTGGGCAACGTGATCGACAACGTCGCGCAGGTAGGGCCGGTTGGAGTCGTCGACCCATTCGCTTTCCGTGCGGTAAAAGCGGGACACGGCATCGCGAAGCGGCAGCAGCCTGTGTCGGAACTGGTTTACTACCCTCTTGAGTTCAAAAATCCTGGCCTTGCACGTGGGGTCGGCGCCATTATTGTACATGATTGTCTCCAGATCGAGCACCTGGCTTTCCACCTCATCCAGAAAAATATAATAGCCGTCAACAATATTGTCGACCAGGGCATATGCCAGGTAGTCCGACCCTTTCTTCCGCAAGCGGCCGATCCCTTCCCGCGCACGAATGCGTACGGACTCAAAGGTATCGTCGGGATCTTCCTGAAAGGACAGCACAAAGTTCTTCCCAAAGAAAATAGCGATTTGCTCGCTGCTGAGATCGAGGGTATCCTGCTCGAGTTTTAAATTATGCAGGATAAAAAACAGGCCGTTCTCGTATTCGTCGAGTTTGGCACGCTGGTGGGTATTGAGTATGTCTTCCAGCGCCAGCGGATGCACCTGAAAATCGCTGCCGATCTGTTCGATGTGCGTCGTGTCCGTCAGTCCGCGAATATCGACCCAGAACAGTCCGCCGGTGCGGGAACGCCATTCCGACAGATACGTTTCCTGTTCTTCATAGTTTTGCTCATTCAGCCAAACGGAAGAGATCAGGGAGGGGTTTTCCATCCGGTCGCCCGTGTAAATGAGCGTCCCAGGCGGCAATCCCCGCTTGCTAACCTTGCGGCGGTGCTTCTTTTTTGACATTTGGCGAAGGTACTGGGATTTGGTTATTGGGGAATCGGGGTCTTTTGATGTTATGACATTTTTTTTCCGGCGGCACAGAATTTTTTCCGGCAAATCCCTGTTTTGAGCACCTGATATCCATTTCCGGTTATACTTTGGTCCCTCACCTATGCGAAAAATTGCCATTTCCGATATTCACGGCTGTAAAAACACTTTCCTGGAACTGCTGGACAAGATAGCGCTGACCCAGTCTGATGCGCTGTATTTGCTGGGCGATTATGTGGACCGCGGGCCGGACTCCAGGGGTGTGCTGGATGAAATTTTCAAACTTAGACGGCAGGGATACAACGTGCATTGCCTGCGCGGCAACCATGAAGAACTGATCCTGCAGGCCGCATCGAGAGATTTTACCGGGCTGGAACGATGGCTGCTCAGTGACGGTAAAAAAACCATGGATAGCTTCGGCGTGGAACACTGCGCCGATATTCCGGAAGAATACCTCGACTTTATGCGGGAACTGCCCTATTTTATGGAAACCGACGGCTATATCCTGGTGCATGGCGGCCTGGATTTCAACCTGAGCGATCCGCTGGCCGACACGTCGAGGATGTGCTGGATCAGAACGTCTGCCTGGTACCCGGCCATCCGATACGACTGGCTGGGGTCGCGCATTATCCTGCACGGACATACGCCGACGGCCACTGAACATATTGAAAATCAATTTCTCGGGCTGGAAATAGATCGCTACCTCGATATCGATGCCGGCTGTGTGTTCGCCGAGGAACGATTCAGCGACCGGGACGGCATGGGTGCGCTGTGTGCCTTCGACATGACCAACAGGATGCTGACCTTTCAGCCTTATCGCGAATAGGCAGAAGCCATCTCAAAAATACAGGAACAAAATTATTGCAATATCTCCACATCACCTGCCACCTCCAGCCCTGCATTGCGGCCGGTACCTTCAAAAATACGCCGGCCATTTTGCAATAGTTCGACGCGAACGACAGCCTGCAGGCTTTCGTTGATCTTGCCGGTCATTTCACCTGAAATGGGCGAATGCAGGGCTGTTCCGGCCGCCTGCCGGGCCAACAGGCGCAGTTCGGTCTTAGGGTTCCTGAAAATCAGTTCGACCTGTTCATCGCTGATTTTCAAATATTTACGCGCACCGGTATAGGTTGCAAAGCGAAACAGTCGCCCGTCGAGCCAGAACCCGCTGATGAACCCGATAAAGTAACTGCCCAGCCAGGGAATATGCGCAACCGACGCCATCAGGGACGCGCGATCGTGCGTATCAAAATGGTTGGTCTGCATCCAGACGTAAGCGCGAGGAAAGGAGCGCCCCCAGTCCTTCTCGATGTATCCTTTTCCCCCGCTGAAATCAACGGCAGCATTTCCGATTTTCAGCGCGCCTTCCAGCACGTGATTCATGCTCACAATACCGTGAAAGCACTCCATAAAAGGCACAAAGGAATACCAGCCCATGATACCGGGCGCGCCGAGCATTTTCGGCCAGGGCGTTTTGTCGGAAAAACTGATCTCGCCGGACAAGTTTGGCAGGTCGAGTTTCAATTTTTCTCCGGAAAACACGCTTCCGCCAACGGACACTTCGAAATGCCGGTTCGCCGGCTTGAAATCCCCGGCAGAAAACCGGTGATACTGTGCCTGACAGCGTTTGCCATCCATGACCTGTACAAAAGCGTGCCGCACACCGTCAGCCCCCATCGAAATACCGGGAATAAAAGCCAGTGCCTGCTGCTCGTCGGGTGATACTACCTTGAAGTACCAGCCCTCGAAGTAACGCTTTGTACGGCCCCAGCCGTGGAATTCATCGGGGTACCAGGTTGCGCGCAGGCGCTTGAGGAAGGACATGTTTTTTGTTTTGTCGGTGTATCGGAAAAGAACTACAGCCTGTCTATACGGGCGCGCAAGAGGTGATCGGCCAGCACGAGTGCCGCCATCGCTTCCACAATAGGGACTGCGCGCGGTACAACACAGGGATCGTGACGGCCCTTCCCTTTGATGACTACCGGATTGCCTGCCTCATCCACCGTGTCCTGGTCGCGCATGATGGTTGCTACCGGCTTGAAGGCCACCCGGAAGTAAATATCCATACCGTTGGAAATACCGCCCTGTATACCGCCGGAGAAGTTCGTACTTGTTTTCGGGGTGGCACCTGGCGCCGGGGCGATAAACAGGTCGTTGTGCTGGCTACCCAGCATTTTAATCCCTTCAAAGCCGGAACCGTATTCAAAACCCTTCGCTGCATTAATGCCGAGCATGGCCTTGCCGAGATCAGCATGAAGTTTGTCAAACACGGGCTCGCCGAGTCCGGGAGGGCAGCCGCGCACGACGGCAGTGACCACCCCGCCGATGGTATCGCCCGCCTTCCGCACTTTTTTGATCAGACGGATCATCTTGTCGGCCATGAGGGGATCGGGGCACCGCACATCATTGGTCTCTGTGCGCGACAGATCGAGTTGACTGTAGTCGGGGTTGGTTGCCAAATGCCCTACCTGACTAACATAGGCCTGAATATCAACGCCGTAAGTTTTCAACAACAGTTTTGCCAGTGCGCCGGCGGCAACGCGGGCTGCCGTTTCACGGGCGCTGCTGCGTCCGCCTCCCCTGTGGTCGCGATGGCCGTATTTGGCCTGCCAGGTATAATCGGCATGGCTGGGTCGAAACGCCTCGGCCAGGTGCTCGTAGTCGCGGGAGCGCTGGTCTTCATTCGGGATCAGGAAATGAATGGGCGTGCCGGTTGTTTTACCCTCGAAAATGCCGCTGAGTACCTGTACCGTATCGCTTTCCTTGCGTTGGGTAACGATAGCGCTTTGTCCCGGCCGGCGCCGGTCGAGATCGCGCTGAATAAACTCCGGGTTAAAAGGTAATCCTGCCGGACACCCGTCGACGATGCATCCAATGGCTGCGCCGTGCGATTCGCCGAAAGTAGTGACGCGAAACAGGGTACCGAATGTATTGCCGGGCATGGAGCGATCAGTGGTTGATGTATGTTGCAGATGCACAAAAAACATGAGCCACCCCGGAAATCAGGGACGGCTCATGCAGAATATGGTATCAGGAATCAATCCTTTTAATCCTTTTGCTGGTGATTAAAACTTTTCTGGTACGACTCCCAGGGTGTTTTTTTATGACTGTCGGTACCAAAATAATTCAGGATGGCTTCCATTTTTCCGGCATCCTGGTAACCCGGCAGCGGCTGAATAACGCCCTGGTTTTCATCCAGGAAAACAACGGTCGGATAGGTCAGCCGGTTATTGAGCCATTCCGCTGCAAGTTCGTGGCAACCGCGCGCGCCGTTCTTTTTGAACTGATAGGTCTTATCCTTGTAAGTGATTTCCTTTTGTTCCTCCGCGTTGAACTTTACCGGATAGTAATGTTCATTCAGGTATTCGATCACGGCCGGACTCATAAACGTAGTGGAATCCATTCGTTTGCACCAGCCGCAGCCATCGGTAAAGACATCGACAAATATTTTGCGTTTGTCCGTTTTACTCTTTTCGAGGGCTTCTTCCAGGCTCATCCATTTTACGCGGACCGGATTGACCTCCTCCAGCGCATTGGCCTGTTTGGTTGCGGAGGGTACCGTTTTTGCCGTTGTACTGCCGTTTGTTACAGGGGCAAGAGCGGGGCGTGTTGTACCCGTTCGCGCACCGGCAGCGCCGGAGTTATCCAGACCGGGTGCAAGGGCCGAAGAGGCGCCGCTACGGTCCTGCGCCGGCGGCCGGGTGCTGACACCCTGATCCCGGGAATTGGCTTTGCTGTTCCCTCTCTGACCGGAGGTTGAGGGAACGAGGGTTGTTTTGACCGTATTTTTAATACTGGCGCGGGGGGTCGGTTGCGCGGCAAGGGAGCCGGCAATAAAAGCGATTAAACAAGTTATGAGGAGTCTGCGCATATCGATCACGTTCAGGTCTGATTTAATTAGAACAAAAGTACCACTCATAAAACCGAAAAACAAAAAACCGTCACGCCCGGGGCACCAGTTTTAAAAGAACTTTAACCCCGCATTTTGGTTTAGAGCCATTTTTCGAGCGCCTTGTACTCGTAGGCGGTCATTTTTTCCAAAAGTTCGGAAACGGTGGGCGCGTCGATGCAAAGATTGCGGTTGTCGGGTTTGAGAAATCCGTTTTCCACCATGACGTCCATCATCCGGATCAGCGGGTCGTAATAGCCGCGCACGTTGAGCAGGCCGATCGGCTTGCGGTACTGACGCAATTGTGCCAGGGTAAGGGCTTCAAAGTGTTCATCCAAGGAGCCGTATCCCCCGGGCAGCGTGATAACGCCGTCGGTATTTTTGAGCAACAAAACACGCCGCTCGGACATGGTCTCGACAGAAACCATATCGGCGACGCCGGAATGGCCGAGTTCGAGCCCGTTCAACTGGTGGGTTATAATACCGGTGATCTGGCCGCCATGAGCCAGCACGGCATCGGCAAGAACGCCCATGAGCCCGACGCTGCCGCCGCCGAACAATACCCGGATACCGCGTTCGGCGAGGGTTTTGCCCAGCTCCGTAGCGGCCTCTTCAAACCAGGGCTGGTTGCCTTTATTGGCTCCGCAAAAAACTGAAATCGAATGCATGCTAAAATAATTTTAGGGCTAAAGAACGGTGAATCCGCTATTACATGCTTTATTTGAAGCAAATTTCTCTTCATGGACGCACAAACGCCACTCGATGAGGGTATGCAGCAACCGGCCACCGACAACATGCCGGTGGAAGCCGAAATACTGGAATACTGGACCGAAACGATACCCTGGATCATGGGTATTGCAACAATGCTGGCTTTTTATTTCCTCTGGACATTTCGAAATGTACTGTCGTATTCCGGGTTTCTGCTCTCCGGAAACCTGGAAGAAACGGCCGGATACTGGTTTGGCTTTATCGCGATGGCCGCTCCGTGCATTTACATGGCTTATTCCCTGTACCGTTTTGCAGTTCTGCTCCGCCGGGCCGTCCAAAACAGGGACCAGGACGCCGCAACACAAGCCTTCAGACCGCTGCGCCATTTCTTTACCCTGCTGCTTTGTTTGTCCCTGATTACCGTTTTAGCGCTTGTGGCCGGCCCGGCGCTGGCACTCCTGCTCCATTAAACCTGCCTCCTTCCAACTGTACTATCAAAATCTATCGACATGGATCATACAGATGCCGAAACACTGTATCCGGAAGAACAATCCGAACGGGAGGAAACAGGCCTGGAGTGGAGCGAAGCCTTGCGCTATGCGATACGCCGTTGTGCGCGTGTGGGTGAATGGACTATTCTGGCCATCCTAATTTCTTCAGTAGTGCTCACCCTGATTACACTATATAACTTTTATGTCTGGCTCGATGACTATCCCGGCGACTTCTATCTTATGGAAGGGAACAACAAACACCGCATATGGGGCTTTGTTACAAGCCTTACCGCTGTGGGATTGAACCTGCGTGCCGCCTGGCAGTTGCGAAATGCCATGCGCTACCTGCGCTGGGGCGCAGATGATTACGAAGACAGTGAGACCCTCGCCGCCGGGTTTTACGATTTGCGCGACGGCGTGCGTTGGTACGGCTATTGGTGCATCTTTCTGCTGGCGTGTTATACGCTGGAGGCGATTGTTTCACAAAACAACTGACCCGGTGAAAAATAAGGTGCGGCAAAAAACTGTTGAGAGGCTGTTACAGCCAAAAACATATACCCTATCGTTATGAATGTCCTTAAGCAAATATTGCCAGCATTGGTGGTCCTGCTGACAATCGCGGCCTGCCGGAAAGACCCCGCCCAACCCCAGCAGGGCGATCCTGCATACCGCATTTCGATAAAAAATGAATTCAACGTGTTGCAGGCACGGCTGGCGGTGTTTCTTTCCAACGACGACGGTAATGTAGTATCCTACCAGGAACTGGCGGGCAACGCCACGACGCTGGTGGAGGTTCCGGGAACAAGGGCCGGCGACCGCTTCGACTGCACGATCGTAAAAATCATCACCCGGGATGCGCCCGGAACCGGCATGACCGATACGCTGGTAAATCTGACCACCTATACCGGGCTGAAAAGCGGTGAAACCATCAACCTGCGCGACCTGTTTTACAAACAGACGACCGACCTCAACCTGACTTTTACCAACGTCACGTCTGTCGACTCCATCGTTGTGCCCGATGGGTTCACCTTCGTCAGGCCGACACCTTCCAACAATTTTAACGGTCAGTACCGGGTCTACCACACGGGAAAACTGTGGTTGCGGGTCAAGATAAACGGGCAATCCATGTGGCGGTTTATTCTGTTCGGCAACATCGACGGCCCTACCCTGGATGCCACCATCGATGCCGGCCTGATGCTGCCCATTTTTGCCACGCCCAAGAAAATAACCCTGCCCTTCACGGCAGCCTGGGATTTCAGCGTCGAAGGCATCGTCGATACGGCAGGCGCCAAATACCTGGCCATGGGCGACCAGTTACCCGTACCAGGCGGCGCCATACCCGTATACAGCACCCTGGACATCTTCGAACCCATATCGAACGACGTATTCGACCCGGCCCCGAAACCCTACAACGGCTTCCGGGTAAGGCTGAGCGGCGCCGATCCCACACCCGGAAGTTATACCTACAGTTCCGATCGGCTGTATCCGGCTATTCCGGCAACATTGCCCGTCCCCGCTTTCGACCTGCAACCTACTGTGCTGGCCGATAACCGACTGGTGGCCACCCAATGCATCGGGTCGTTCGATGTGCTGGCATTCACACGCAGCCACCCGGGAACGCTTGGCATCACCTGGGAGGTTTTTATGCCACCGGCCAACGGAATCGTATCGTACAGGCTCCCCGATGTGCCGGACGACCTGAGTGCGCAATTCCTCCCCTTAAAGAATTATGATTTTGGCGGGAAGGTGAAAGCAAGAGCGGAAGACTACCAATACCTGAACGGTTACGAAACCATTATCCGCAAACGACTGCTCAACAACGATCCGGTCTGGCAGGCGAAAGCCGGTTATCTGGGAAGGGAGGAAGTGCAGTAGACGGTGGACGGTGGACGGTGGACGGTAGACGGTGGACGGTGGACGGTGGACGGTAGACGGTGGACGGTAATGACGACAATGACAAATAAAACTATGCAAGACCATGAACAATATTTTGAGTCCAACCGCCAGGCCTGGAACCTGCGGACGGAAATACACAAAACCTCGGCATTTTATGATGTCGAACAGTGGAAGAATGGAGGCAACAGCCTGACAGCCATTGAATTGAAGGAGCTGGGCAACGATGTGTCAGGCAAAAAGATGTTGCACCTGCAGTGCCATTTCGGGCAGGACACGATGTCGTGGGCGCGGTTGGGCGCGGAAGTGACCGGTTGCGACCTGTCCGATAAAGCCATCGATTACGCCCGGCAACTCGCGGGCGAACTGAATATCCCTGCGCAGTTCGTGTGCTGCAATGTGTATGATCTTCCGGAAAACCTGGACGAACGCTTCGATATCGTATTTACCTCGTATGGCACCATCGGCTGGTTGCCCGACCTGGACCGGTGGGCAGGGGTAATCGACCATTTCCTGCGGCCCGGCGGTTTCTTTTACATCGCGGAATTTCACCCGGTCGTCTGGATGTTCGATGAGGAAATGACTGCTTTCAAATATCCATACCACAACTCCGGCGTCATTGAGACAGATAATACCGGGAGTTACGCCGACCGTTATGCCGACATCAGTTACAAGGACTACGGCTGGAACCACAGTCTTTCGGAGGTCGTAAACAGCCTGGCCCGGCGGGGCATGCGCATCGAATTTCTGAACGAATACCCCTTCTCTCCTTTTGATTGTTTCAGCAATACGGTAAAAGGCGACGACGGCAACTATCGTATCCGCGGGCTGGAAGGAATTATTCCGATGGTTTATTCCCTGAAAGCAATTAAACCTTGAAATTCCGGGAAAGCCCTACTTTGGACGCTGAAAACATTAAATAAGCATCCGGTATGGCCTTACTTGACAATCTTTTCCGCAAAAAAAATGTTGACGACGCAATCGCATCCGCTGACAGGGAATCTGAACACGGCGGTGGTCTGCAAAAAAGTCTCGGCGTTGTCGATCTGACTGCGCTCGGCATAGCGGCTATTATTGGTGCGGGTATTTTCAGCACCATTGGTTCAGCCAGTTTCAATGGCGGTCCGGCGGTGGTATTCCTGTTTATATTCACAGCCCTGGCTTGCGGTTTTGCCGCCTTTGCCTATGCGGAGTTTGCCTCGCTGATACCCGTATCGGGCAGCGCCTACACCTATTCCTACGTGGCCTTTGGCGAACTCATCGCGTGGATCATCGGCTGGGCGCTCATCATGGAGTACGCTGTCGGCAACATCACAGTGGCCGTATCCTGGTCCGGTTATTTTACGGGCCTTTGTGCAAGCGCAGGCTGGCATATCCCGTCCTGGGCAACGATCGACTACGTATCGGCGCGCGACGGCTTCGAAGCGGCCAATGGCTTGCTGAAGGCAGGCACGCCACTGGCCAGTTTTACCGATGCGCAGCGGGAAGCCTATGATGCGTGGTCGAATGCCCCGAATATCGGCGGCCTGCGTACTATTCTCGACCTGCCTGCCATCATCATGTCAATCCTGATCACGGCACTTGTTTATGTTGGTATAAAAGAGTCCAAAACCACCGCCAATGCCATGGTGGTGTTAAAACTGATTGTCGTATTGCTGGTCATTATCGTAGGCGCATTTTATGTAGATACGACGAACTGGCATCCCTTTACCCCCAACGGTTTCGGCGGAGTGATGGCCGGGGTGTCGTCCGTATTTTTTGCCTACATCGGTTTCGATGCGCTGTCTACCACGGCTGAAGAATGCAAGAATCCGCAGCGCGACCTGCCCCGGGCGATGGTGTATTCCATTGTGCTTTGCACGGCGCTGTACATCATCATTGCGCTGGTGCTGACCGGCATGGTGAGTTACAAGGAACTGGATGTAAACGACCCGCTGGCTTATGTTTTTTCAAAAATCAACCTGAAATGGTTTTCCGGTATTATCGCCGTAAGCGCCGTGGTTGCGATGGCAGGGGTATTTCTCGTGTTCCAACTCGGTCAGCCGCGTATCTGGATGACCATGAGCCGCGACGGACTGCTGCCCAGGCGTTTTTCAAAGATACACCCCACCTTCCGCACCCCGGCATTTTCAACCGTGATCACCGGGTTGTTCGTGGTGGTGCCCATGTTGTTTATTCCCAGCGATACCGTGCTTGACCTGTGCAGTATGGGTACGCTGTTTGCCTTCGTGTTGGTGTGTGCCGGCGTGCTGAAACTGCAAATGACGCCCGGTTCGCCGCGCGGAAAGTTCCGTACCCCCTATGTGAATGCCAAATGGGTTTACCCCGCCATGCTGGCCGGTATGGCATTGTTCCTGTCGATGCAGTACCAAAAGGATACAACCGACTGGATCACCAATGCCCGGGAGATGTACGATGCTGAAACCATGTTTAGCCGACTGTCGGAAAGCGAGATCGCAGGGGTGAAAACCTATTTTGCACAGCAGGATAGCGCCGGCTTTGCCGCTGCGGGCGGCGACCTGGCCCAATACCTGGATGCCATGGACGCAGGGGCCTATGAAACGGCGATTGAAAACATGCCCATCCCGGAGGAGGAGAAATACGCGTCGGGCTGGGACCTGTTCCAGCATAAAATACCCATGTGGCTGTTTATTCTAACCTGCCTGTGGCTGGTAGTATTGAGTTTCCGCCACAACCTGTCTCTGATTCCGGTACTGGGCCTGGTGTTCTGCTTTTACATGATGGCACAGATTCCGGCGAAAAGCTGGTTCGGCTTTTTTATCTGGCTGGTGATCGGGCTGGTGATTTATTTCGGATATGGGTATGCAAACAGCAAACTGGCAAAGTCGGGTACCGGGTAAACGTCACATGATTGTTGCAAACCGTAGTGATAATCCAAACCTGTAAGGTTTTGCAAACCTTGCAGGTTTCTATAAAAGGGCTTATTACTTTCGAAAAACCCTCAAACTGGTTTATTCATGAAAAAAGTCGTCGTGCTCACCGGCGCCGGCATATCGGCAGAGAGCGGTATCCGGACTTTTCGCGACAGCGATGGATTGTGGGAAAACCACCGTATTGAAGACGTGGCCACGCCTGAGGGCTGGCAGCGCAACCCGGAACTCGTGTTGGAATTCTACAACCAGCGCCGCGCGCAACTCTTTGAAGTCGAGCCCAATGCGGGCCATCGCGCTCTTGCCGATCTCGAGAAGGATTTCGAAGTGGATATCGTGACGCAGAATGTCGATGACCTGCACGAACGCGCGGGAAACACGCACATCCTGCACCTGCACGGCGAGCTGCGCAAATCGCGTTCGGCGCGTTATCCCGATCTGGTATATCCTTGTGAGGGCGATATTTGCCTGGGCGACAAATGCGAGAAGGGCTTCCAGCTCCGGCCGCATATCGTGTGGTTTGGCGAAGCGGTACCGATGCTGGAACCGGCGGCACAACTCGCCGCGCAGGCCGATATATTTATCATTGTCGGCACCTCCCTGCAGGTCTACCCTGCCGCCAGCCTTATGATCTATGCCAACGCCAATATTCCATTCTATTATGTCGACCCGCGCCCCCAGATCAATCACGAACTCTCGCGCATGCCCAACCTGACGGTTATCGCGGAACCTGCGTCTACCGGTGTGGCCAGGGTTGTCGAAATGCTCCGGGGACGTTAACATAATCGGCCCCGACTACCCGATATGCAAATACGTGCCCGACTGACATTGCTTTTCCTGCTTATCGCCGCGAGCATTCTCGCCGGGGTATTGGTCGCCGTGTATTTGCTGTTCAAGAAAAATATGGAGGAATCCTTTTTTCAGGGGCTCGATTCCAAGGCGGAAATGACCGCCCGGACAGCCCTGCGTGACCCCAACCTGTTCCGGCCCATGACCGGGCTATGGAACTCGCCTGAAAATGACTCCCTCCCCTACCGGGATAATATCAGCGTTTTTGACGACGCCTACGAGCGCGTTTTTTCCGTTCATACCGACGCGCCGCCCGTATCCTTCAAGGAGTTACAGACCATCTATACCCAACGCGAGTACCGCTTCCGGCATTACAACCTGCATGCCCTGGGCAGGGTAGTCAGCAACCCGGAAGGTCGCCCGTATGTCGTGGTCGTGGAGGGGTTCTGCGACCCAACCGAACTGCTTCAACTTCGCAACATACTGATTATCAGTTTTATTGTGGGAATGGGCATGATCTCTGCTTCCGGCTGGTACTTTGCCGGCCAGGCGCTCGCTCCTGTGTCCCGCATCATGAACGAGGTAGACCATATCCAGCCCTCCGATCTGAGCCGGCGCCTGATCACCAGTCCCAACCGCGACGAACTCAACCGGCTGGCCGAAACCTTCAACCGCATGCTCGACCGCGTGCAACAGGCCTTCCAGGTGCAACGGATGTTCCTGTCCAATGTATCGCACGAACTAAAAAATCCGCTGCAGGCCATCCGGACCCAGCTCGATGTAACCCTTTCCCGCGAACGCGATACGGGTACCTACCAGTCTGCCCTGCAAAGTGTGCTCGACGACGTGAACGCGCTGACGGAAGTGGAGGAAAAACTGCACCAACTGGCCCGTATCTACAACGACCCGGCGGCCATACCGCTCGACGATGTGCGGCTTGACGAACTGCTGTGGCAGGCCAAAGAACTGCTCCGCAAACGCAACCCGGAATACAAGGCAACACTTGAGTTCGGCGAAATGCCCGAACGCGAACAGGACCTGCTCATTCGCGCAAACGAGGCCTTGCTCCGCACGGCGATCCTCAACCTGATGGACAATGCCTGCAAGTATTCGCCCGATCAAAGCGTCCGCGTCCGTGCGTATTTTCGACCCGGCGGCGCGCACGAAATCGAGATATGCGATAACGGGCCGGGTATACCTGCTGAAGAAATACCCCTTATCTTCGAGCCTTTTTTCCGCAGTTCGCGACACCGCCAGGTAAAAGGCACCGGTATAGGACTTTCACTGGTACAAAGTATCCTGAACCTGCACCGGATCGGGCTTTCCGTCGAAAGCCCGGAAGGGGGCGGCACTATTTTCCGGATGGTTTTTTCACCTTTGGCGCGGGAGTACGAACTTTCGAACTGATACCATTCACTGATCTATCAAACGCTGTTTTTGTGAAACACTTTTTTGCTTTTTGCTTTTTCGCCCTATCCGTCAGCTGCAACGCGCAATCCCAAACCCGCACCTTGCGCCTTGATGACGGCCATGTGGTTATCCTGCTCGACAGCGTCGCTGCGGGACCGGTCATCACCACCGACCGGCACGACAACTATTTCAACCTGGTGACGGCATCCGAGATGTCGATCCAGATGAAGCAACCGCTGGAAACCGGCCAGACACGCGAAACCATGTTGCCGGGCTATATCGGTTTCCTGAAAAGCGATGTGGAAGGCTTTACGGCTGCAGATGCGGAGTTTACGGAATCCGTGATGAAGAAAGTCTTCAAAACCGCCAACAGCGTCAACCCCGGTATCTTTCCGGATACGCTTATCCTGATCAAAACGAAAGGCAGGCACTATGGCGACGGCGTATGGTATACCCGCGACAACTGTATTATCATCCCGGCAAACGAACTGGAAGCGCGCAAGACGAATCCTTTTACCTCCACGATGTACCACGAACTGTTTCACGTGTACTCCCGGCTGAACCCTGCCAAAAGCGCTAAACTGTACAGCATTATTGGCTTTCAGCATGTCGGCCTGGAGAAACTGCTCCTTCCGGAAGGACTTGCTTCCCGTGTGCTGTACAATCCCGACGGCGTGGATTTCGGACAAAAAATAACCCTTGCCACGGCTGATAATACCCAAATCGAGGCTATTCCGGTTATCTATTCCAATAATGTCGGAGCCAAGACAGGCCAAAGCGAGTTCTTTGGCTACCTGGAGTTCAACCTCTTCCAGATAAAGCCCTCAGGCGATGGCGCCTGGGAGGTCATTACCAAAGACGACGGTTATACCAGCACGCTCAAACTGGATGAGTTGCCCGATTTTTTCCGCCAGATCAAAGACAACACCGGCTACATCATCCACCCCGACGAAGTGCTGGCAGATAACTTTTCCTTTGTCATGATCGGCAAAAACAGTCCGACCTACACGGCAAAGTTTTCGCCGGAAGGCAAACAACTGCTTGCAGATATAGAAGCGATCCTGAAAGAAAAGTGACCTATTCCACCTTCACCCGCGAGGTTTCGTCATCAGAACCGGTCGAACGGCGGCGGGCGCCTTTGAGTTCGGTATTCCCGAAGCGGTAACTGAACGTGAGGCGCGCATTGCGGGAGTCGTTGCGCTGGAAAAAGTTGACCAGTATGTCGGAATAATCCACCCGAACATTCGAGTTCTGGGTGTACAAAATATCGTTGAACGACAGCGAGACCCGTCCCCGTTTGTCCCAAAACGTCTTGGAAACACCGAAATTAAGGCCGCCCATTGGACGAATATCAAAGAACTCTTCCAGGAATTTGGTCATGTACCAACCGCCGAGTTCGAGTTTAAAGTCCGCCGGAAGGCTGACATTGACTTGCCAGTAGGCCAGCCAGTTCCATTTTTTGCGCGTATACCTGGTATCCAGATACTCCGCATCGTAGGAGTTGAGGATGAACTGGTTGCCGCCGAAGCCGTCGATGATATTTTTATATTTCAGCGGGAAGTTCAGTTCGAAGGCCCAGCGTTCGTATTGCGCCAGGTTGGCCGATGTGGTGAAAGTGCGGGTACCCTCCAGCCGCGGCGCGTTTTCAATAATGACATCTGAAGTCTTGCCGTATGAAACGCGGATAAACGGTTGATTGTCGTACGTGACCGCCAGTTGCATGTTATTGCCTATTTCCGGACGCAACTGCGGGTTGCCCTGTTGGTAGGTAAGTGAATCGATAAAAAATGCAAACGGATTTTGCTGCTGAAAGCCCGGGCGGTTCACCCGACGGCTGTACGACGATTGCAGGGCGAAGTGTTTGTCCACATGGTACAGGGCGCTGGCGCTCGGAAACCATTGCAGGTAATTGCGGTCGAGCACCCGGTCGCTGTTGGTTTCGCCCGTAACGATAGTCTGCTCGGCACGCAGGCCGGCAATCAGATCGAAACGCGCCAGTTTTTTCGACAGGTTGACATAACCCGCATTGATGTTCTCCTTGTACAGAAAGTCGTTGGATTGAAGCGGATCGATCGTACTGCCTCGCAGGTACTTCAGGTCGTTGTCGATAGTGGCGAAACTCGCCTTGGCGCCCGTTTCAACCTTAAAAGTCGAATCCAGCGGGAGCGTATAATCCACCTGCCCCACGTAAATATGGATAGGCTGTCGAAGGTTTTGTTCCGACCGCGACTCGGGACTGTTGGGTTCATTCTGGAAAATATTGAGGTAACTGATGTTGCTGATATCGTACGCGCTGTAGTCAAAATCAACATTAAGCGTATGGCCCGTAGTGGCGTTGAACTCGTGCTTCAGGTTGACATTGCCCAAAAAATTGGAGCGGTCGGATTGCGTGTTGTTTTGCGTGGTAAATGAACCGATCTGCTGGGTCTGCGACTGGTCAAAAACATCGGTTACATTGAGGGACCGACTCTCGCCGCTGCGGTTGAAGCCCCGCAGCAGGACGCCCACGGTCGTTTTGGACGTAGCAAAAAAATCGGCGCCGAATCGATAGTTGTGGATATTCCACTCGGAAGGATCATAGTTGCGCTGTACATACGTCTCCGCTCCGATAAAACGCTCCACCCGGATAACGGAAAACGAGGTGCGGTTTAAAAAACTGTACGAACCGAACAGGTTCCAGCGGTTTTTACGGTAGTTGAGCGAAAGAGAAGGATTCAGGCGGTGGTAAAACCGGTCATCCGTACCTGCTTCCGTCTGGTCGTACACGCTCCCGCCGGCAGTCAGGGCAACCGTTCCGTTGAAACCGAGGTTGGCATTGCGTTTCAGGATTATATTGATGATCGAGCCGCCGGCAGCATCGTATTTGGCGCCCGGCTGGGTGATCAGTTCGATGCGTTCGATCTGGTCGCCCGGCATATCGCGCAATACGGCGTTCATGTCGGCATACTGGGAGGGCTTGCCGTCTATCCAAATCTGCACGCTGCTGCTGCCTGCCAGCGTCACCCGGTCCTGCACGATTAGCACGCCGGGTATCTTTTGCAGCATCTCCAGGGCAGATCCGCCGCTGGCCACCGGACTGTCCGATACATTCATGATCAATCGGTCGGCCTTTTGCTCGAAGAGCGGGCGTTTGGCTACTACAAGCGCTTCACCCAACAGGTTGTCGGCCGCCCGAAGGGTAATGTCAACACTAACATTCTTGCTGTCGGGCAGTATTGTGAAAACATCTGTAAACCGGTTTTCAAAGCCGATCAGGGTTGCCAGTACCCGATAGGTTCCGGCGCGCGCATCGGCAATGGAGAACACCCCGGAAGAATCGGTCAGAGCCCCTTTGATCATCTGGGAGTCACGGGCCGTCACCAGCGCAATGCTGGCATAAGAAAGCGGCTGTCCTTTATCATCGGTTATTTTACCCGAAATGGTGGCTTGTGAAAAAAGTGTAAAAGCGGAAAACAGCAGGCTAAAGAGTAAAGCTGGTTGTTTCATAAATTTAATAAGGCAGAAGTCTCTGGATTGGGTTAGCGGTAATTGATGTCTATTGCAGACAAACCACCCGGCCCACAAGTTGCCTGTGAAAAGGTTAAAAAAATCAAAATGTTTAAAATATTGCCTCGTTGGCACTTCCAGCCCCGCATAGCAGGTGCTGCGTCGAGGGAAAAAGTAAACCTCACTGCCTCAGGGTTCCCGCCGGCGGTCCGCCGGAGCCGACACCCGCCGGTGGGGTGGATGGTGTTTGCCCGGGCACTTCTTTGTTGCTGTCCATGAAGCGCCAGGATATCCCGAAGCGGATAGCGCCGAAGGGCTGCGGATAACGCGCCGTCTGATAAACTACCCTGGTGTTGTCCCACATGGTGGACAGGTTTTCGTAGCGAATAAAAAACCGGAAAGACTGGACCTTGAACGCCGCAAACAGGTCTATCCAGGGGTATGGCTTTTGCGTAAGAGAATCCTGCAGGTAGAACTGCCAGGTGACCGGCTGGTATCCGTCCGGACGAAATTCGCCGTTCATTCGAAAATCTACACCGGCATCGATCAGCAGGCGTTTCTTGAACAACAGGCCGGAAAAGTAGAGGCTGTTCTTGGTGAACCAGCGCGGCAGACGCAACACTTCGGAGCGGTTGGACTGCTGCAGGGCAACCGTATTTTCAAAGTGCAGGTGGCCGAGCCTGATATTTTCCGTAATAATAAACTGCGCAACCTGCACGGAGGCGCCTGTTTGTACGGCAACACCTTTCTGATCGTAATACAGATAGTTGTTGAGCAGATGGGTTCGGGCCGTCAGTTCGAGGCCGGCGAGTGGAAGTGCGTATGTCGCAAAAAGCGTGTTTTCCACCGGCTTCTCAAAGTCGTTGTTCCAGACCTGCCGCTTGCTGACAAACAAGCGATAGTGGAGCAGGGAAGGGGGGTATCGCTGGCTCAACACGCCGAGGCGCAGGCGCCCGACCTTCCCGAAACCCAGTGCCAGTTCGCCGTTCAGGTGGTATTCGCCAAAGTTGGCAAGCACACCCAATTCGCCCTGCGCTACGAAGGCAAACCTGTCTGAGGGTGTGATACCGATATTGCCCGTGAGAAAAAGGTTGGAAAAGGCAGAGTCCCGCGGCTCCTGGTTCAGGTCGAAGAACGTATGAGTCAGACCCACGGCAAGGATATCCGAAGGGCGCCCCCTGGTTTTTGCCTTAAAGGTGCTGATGGTAAAGGCATTTTCGATCCTGTTCAGGGAAGTGAAATGCCGGATACCACGCAGGTCGACCAAAAAAGTATCGAAAAAAAGAGAGTCTGCTTTTAATCCGGCATCGGCAAACTTAAAATCCTGTTTGGTCCATGCAACGCTGTGGGTCGCACGCAGCGCGCGCTTGCCTTGTTCGCTGCCGCCTGTAAATTTGAGGTGCTGTGTGAGTTGCAGGGTCTGGTCGGCCAGGCGGGTCAGGGCCTGCTGGTCGGGCAACCAGATCGGGGCGCTGATAGGGCCGGAAAAAGATTCCTTGCCAAAAATGGTATCGGTCACAATACCGCCGTTCTCCTGCTGCCGGATTACATTTTTGGCAAAGATGAGAAAGCCGTCGTAACGTGTGCCGACAGGCAGCCAGACGCCAAATGTCAGGGCATTGTGTTTATCGCGCTGGTACCGGTATGCCCCGAGGTTATTGACGGACCGGTAATCGAGCGAGAAATTGGCGCCGCCTTCAAAGGTGCGTGCGAAGCGCGCATTGAGCATACCGTCGAACTGGGTGCGCCCCTGGGAAAAAAACACCTCACTGAATGACCGCCGGTTTCTGTAAAACTGCAGGTCGTTCGGCTGCAGGTTGTACAAGTCGAAGGCGTGTACCCCCGTATCGAAACCCCGCCGGTGTCGTGTCTCAAACAGCAGCGGACGCGCCGCGGAGCCGAGATTGCCCAGGTGCCCCCAATCAATCTGCTGTCTCCGCACCGGGTCATACATGCGAAAGTTGCGGTCGGGCAGGGTATCATCGCCCGAAAATGCCCGCTCGGGCATCAGCGCAAAGGTGTACGTCAATGCGGTCGAGTCCTGTTCGATCACCCGGCTGGTGCTGCTGGCGGCCGCGGGCAACTGGGCATACAAGCTATTGGTAAGGATGCCGAAGACAACCGTCCACAGCACATATATTAGCCGCCACCGCCGGGGTTGGGGCAAAAAGCAGGATTTCCGGAGCCGGAAAGGCCCCGGAAATCCGGATCGCGCATGATGCTTGTCGTTGTTTGCCAAAACAGGATGAATTTATTCAAAAACGCTCCAGGCGAACATCGCGTTGCCCGTCCTCCACAAATACTGTGTGCGCCGGCTGAAGCCGGCGGTACCCTGGTACCCCGGTATCC
>ERZ724526.688-NODE-688-length-18865-cov-5.187613_pt1 | contig 18865 bp, 16 predicted proteins | sample MGYA00376059_ERZ724526 | MGnify/ENA primary metagenome ERZ724526 (study PRJEB28724, sample SAMN07190883) | activated sludge metagenome | isolation source: activated sludge of sewage treatment plant in Hong Hong | place: Hong Kong | collected 2016-03-17 ...
AATACCTGCCGGTTTTCCGCGGAAAACCGGCAGGTATTACACATGTGCCACCACTTGGTATTCAGTTTCCCAAACTATTTTTGAATTTACAAAGGGCAAGGCCACTGATGATACACTCACTGTGATTTTCACTTCACTCTACCCTGAACACCGTTGTGTGTTTGCCCACTACACCCCGCGTATCGGTCGCCGTTACCGTTAGTTCGTAAAAAGGCAGCGCAGGATCGAGCGTAGAGGTGTTGATCGTCACTTCTCCGGCTGCGGGGACTTTATCGCCTGAGTAAATTGTCGTGCCGTTCAGTTCCACCAACACAGATTTCAGTTCGAGCGTGTTCAGCAGGTTCACCTTGAAATCCACAGCGATGTCGCCGCTTAGAACAGGAACATCGATATTGGGCGGAGCCGGTTGAATAAACAGGATTTGCGGCGTCGATTGCATTGCAATCGGAACCAGAGTCTGTTGAGGTCCGTACAGGTTATCGTACACCCAGACATTGCCGTCGAGGTGCACTACGGCCTGCGCCGGATCGCTGTTCAGAAAAATATTATGGTGAAATTCGGCCAGCACGCGCGGTACACCCCGAACCTCAACATCCAGGGAGGTCAGGACTGAAGGGTCGCTGCCGGCGTGGTTGATAAATGTATTGTGGTGCACGTTCATCATATCGCCCGCAATGTGATGTCCCCTTTCCTGCAATACCGGCAGGTAGTCGTGCATATCTATCGCAAATGACCCGTCGTAGGGTTGCCAGGAGTCAGGCGCAGGCTCGCGAACGATCAGGTTGTAACGCGCTTCATAACCCGTACCCGGTGCGCCGCTGCCCGCAGTCGCGTGCCATATCCAATGGATTTTGTTTGCCTCGATAAGCACCGGCAATTCGGATTTGTTCAGCGCGATAACGGGATAGGAGTGAATATCGTGCAGGTAGCAATGGTGCACATGCACGTTTTTTCCCCGGGGGTATACTTCTACCCCACCCCGGCTGAAATTGGATATCTCGCAGTTTTCCACCTCGATATTTTCCCCTTCTGCGGCAAAACAAAGGACTTTTGACTCCGGCCGTACGGCATAATCGATATCCGCGTAATTGTCGTCGGGCCCCTTGAACCGCAATCCGGTGATGCGCACGTTTTTCTGGACATAAAAAATGGCGCTCTCGAACGGAGTGGATGTGGAGAACAACAATGGCCCCGCAGCGCCGTTATGCCCGCGGTTGCCGGCCAGGGTAATACCTTCCGGGATTTCGACATTGGTTACGCCGGACAGATCGATGGAAGCCCCCGGCGCGACATAAATGACATCGCCCGGTTGGGCGCTGTTGAATGCGGAAAGCAATTCCTGGACATTGCTCACGATGAAATCGCCGGTCAGGAGAATTTTGCTGTAGCCATTGCCGCCGCCAATGGAATCGCCGGTCGGGTTTGCGGCTGCGCCGTATTCCGGCAAGGGAGCGGGTGCTTCTTTTTCCTTGCTGCAGGCAAAGCAAAGAGTACAGGAGATGAAAAGCCCGAAAATAATTTTAGAGATATACATTGTGACCGATAAAGGATGCAAGTACTTTGACAAAATGATCTGGATAAACTTGTCGCAATACTTAGTGTTTGTTAATGCTGCAAGATTAGCCAACTCTGCATACAAAAACCAGTCCAATACCCCGCTAAAATCGTCATATTTAGGCAACAACAGGGATTATTGCCCCATCGCGTTTTCAAGATGGAGAACTTTACCCGATTCATGAATTCCAGCATCATAAGCACCGCATTTATCTCCGTATTTTCTGCCCGGCCGGATATTGTCGTCCGGGCGCCCGGACGCATCAACCTGATTGGCGAACACACCGATTATAACGGCGGCCTGGTATTGCCCGCAGCCATCGACAAGGCAATCTGGTTTGCCGCGGGAAGGCGCAATGACGGGCGTTTTGCGCTCTATGCAGCAGACTTGAACGAGCATTTCATTTCGGAACACCAGCCCCTGGTTTTTCAAAAACAGTTCAACTGGGCGAATTACCTGTTGGGCGTATTCAGCGAAGCCCGGAAAGACGGCCTTGAATTTGGCGGACTGAACCTCGCCTTTGGAGGCAACGTACCCCTGGGGGCGGGACTGTCGTCGTCTGCAGCCCTCGAAAGCGGCGCCATTTTCGTTCTTGACGCCATTTATGGGCTCGGATTGTCACAAATGGATATCATCCGGCTGGCGCAGCGCGGTGAAAACAATTTTGTCGGCATGCAGTGCGGTATCATGGATATGTTTGCCTCGGTTATGGGCAGGGCCGACAGTGTGATCAAACTCGATTGCCGGAACCTCGACTACGAATACATTCCCCTCCATATGCCGGATCATAGTCTCGTCCTGTTCGACTCGGGCGTAAAACACGCTCTTGTGGCCTCGGAATACAACACCCGCCGCCGGGAATGTGAAGAAGGCGTGGCCGTTTTACAGCGCTATTATCCGGACATCTCCAGCCTCCGCGATGTATCCCCTGATCTGTTGAAAGCCCATGAAAATCAGTTCCGGCCGGTGGTATACAAACGCTGCCTCTACGTAGTCGAAGAGATTGCCAGGGTCGACCAGGCTTGTATTGCCCTGCGGGAAAACGATTTACCGCAACTCGGCAGACTCATGTACCAAACGCACGATGGCCTGGACCTCGCATATGAGGTGAGTTGCCCGGAATTGAACTTTATGGTGAGCGCTGCGCGTGTTAACGGTGCTGTAATCGGCTCGCGCATGATGGGTGGCGGCTTCGGAGGCTGCACGATCAACCTGGTAAAAAACGAGGCCGTCAGTGCTTTTACCCAAACGCTTGATGCGGATTATCAACGGGTGTTTGGCAGAAAAATGAACAGTTACGTTGTTCGCCCTTCAAACGGAATTGAAGTGGTTGATCAGAAGATATAGGGGTGTTTATCCTCAATGCCGCCGGTAAATTGTTCGCTGCACGACAAATGATAACGCCTTGTCACCGGCGTTAAACCCAAAGCGCCCTTCAGCCGTTGTATGTGCCTGCAAAACCTGCTGTTATGAACAAAACCATCGATAGTACTACCATTGCTTCAACCCCGACATCCGACCGAACCGAAGTAGCAACGCTTGGCGGCGGCTGTTTCTGGTGTGTGGAGGCCGTTTTACAGGACCTGACCGGCGTACTGTCGCTCGAAAGCGGGTATTCCGGCGGCCATACGACCAACCCCGGTTACCGCGAGATATGCACCGGCCAGACCGGGCATGCAGAAGTCGTACGGATCACCTTTGACCCCGCTGCCATTACCTACCGGGAATTACTGGATATTTTCTTTACGACCCACGACCCGACCACGCTCAACCAGCAGGGCAACGATATTGGAACGCAATACCGCTCTGTCATTTTTTACCATACTCCGGAGCAGCAAGAGATTGCAGAAGCGGCCAAAAAGGCGGCAGGCGAAATTTGGGACCACCCTGTGGTAACGGAGATCAGCCCCGCTCCCGAATTTTACAAAGCGGAGACCTATCACCAGAACTACTATAAGGAAAACCCTTACCAGCCCTACTGCAGCATTGTCATCGCCCCCAAGGTGAGAAAGATGCGGGAGTTGTACCGCGACAAACTGAAACGCTGAGTATGTATATATCGCAGGGCGCTATCAACAAATGCCCGATTTTCGGGTTACCTTTGCATGAAATTTTGGAGAATGAACGATAAACAGGAAATGCTCGATCGGATTGAAGATGCCCTCAGCTTGGTCAGGCCTCATTTGCAGGTAGACGGCGGTGATGTCGAGGTGGTAGAACTTACCGACGATATGCACGTCAAAATACGCTGGAAAGGGATGTGCGAGTCCTGTTCGATGTCGGCCATGACCCTCCGCGCAGGTATCCAGGAGGCTATTCGGGGCAAAATCCCCGAAATTGTCGGCGTAGAAGCCATTAATTGATTTTCCATGCAGGGTTTCAGAACCGAAACCGGGCCTGCACTTTCCAGTATTTTTCCCTGCCCGTCGTCCCGCTGCCGGTTACAGCCTTTTCCTGATCCGTCTGTTCGTACCTGGCTTCCAGGCGCATCCAGTCGTTGACCCGCCATTGCATGTTCACATACCAGCGCGTGCCCCTGCCCGAAAACGCCGGGATGGATATGGAAGAGAACAAATCGTTCTCAAAGGCAAATACGCGGGTATCAAAGTTTTCCGTATCAAATATGGCATATCGCAGTGCGCCGGATAACCGGGAGCCTACAGGCCGGACAACTGCCTCCTGGTATGCAATATATCCCTTGCTCCTGTTGCCGCTGTCAACCCGAAAGATGGTCCATTCAATTCTGCTTCGCATTTCCACTGCCGGTAGTACCTTGTATGTAGCATGCAGCCGCAGGCGGTCGCGCTGGTTTTCCACCAGACCGATTATACCTTCCAGGTCGCTGTCGCGCTCCTTGGTTTCACTTTGCCAAAGCAGGTAGGCCGAAAACGTTTTGCTTTTTGTCCACAACACCCTTGCCAGGAATTCCCTTCCGCGGGATGGAGCGCTTACCCCGAATCGCAGCCAGGGGTGCCGCCATACGTCGGCATAAACATTTATCTGCCAGCGTCTTATGTATCGAATATCCGCTCCGAGGTAGAGCCCCTGTTCATTGGCAGCGCCGGAGGTTTCGGCAAACGGCAAGGCATAAACGGATTGGTAATGCTGTGGAAACGAACGGTGCAATGCGGTCAGCGTTACATGCCGGTCGGGCGAAAACAAAACACTGTTCAGGGTAGCTACGGCGCCGTTATCGCTGCGCGCCGTTTCGCCGAACAGCACCCAGTTGCGGCGTCGCCAGGAATAGTCGAGGCTGAGTCCTGTCAGGCTGCTGCCGCGGAAGACGAACTGGCGGTATGCCGCCGGCGCCGGATTCCAGGGTTTGTCGTATTGCAAATGAAGGCCGTTGACGGCGATATGCCCCATTTTCCAGGCCCACTGGGCAGAAAACCCCGCCACCTGCTCGCGCAATGCTTTCTCGTCTGCAATTTCGGAGGCGGTGCGGTGGTATCCCGAACTCTGCACGGAGGTAAACACGATCTCCGGAAATTCCAGGTCGGCGGTATCGGGGGTCACGACGTTCGCGTCGCGCAATCGGTTGGAGTACAAGGCAGTGATCTCCAGGTGTTTACCGGCCTGGATGGTCGCAGCGCCTCCGCGAAAAAAGAATGTTTCCCCGAAGGCGGAATAGGCGTTCACCTTGCGCCCCCCACGGGCGACGGATACCGTTTCGGCCGATTTTCCCGGAGAAAACCCCGTTTGCAACAACAACCCCTGGCCAAACCGCGCCGAGAAGTCGCCCAAGGCAAGTGCTTTTACCGTATTGTTCAGGTTCTGGACGAAGAGGTGGGCGCTGTAAAAGTCGAAGCCGTGCTTGTTGCTCTTGCTGAAAAAGGCTTCACCGGGGTCGGTTTCCGCCGTAAAACCAAAGCGCAGTCGATTGTCAAACGTATGCCTGTACCGGAATGCCCATGCATTTGGCTCGCCTTCGGCGGTACGGACCACATAGTTTGGCGGGTCGGGGCGACCCCAGCGCAGCAGCAATTCGTTGTCGCCTTCATATACGCCGTGCAGGATATTGACGTTTCGGGTATCAAGACCGGTGACGACCTTTGCAAACAACAGGATACGGCGGATGTCTGCCAAACCCCAGCCCGGTACAGCCTGCAATTCATACTCGTTGAGCAGGGGCCCGAACCGATCCCGGTAGTCCATAAAATTATCTACCTGGATGTCATTGAGCAGGCGCAGCCCCAGCAGGTCGTCGCGTGTGGCGCGGTTCAGGTTAAGCGGCCGGGAACGGTAGTTCTCCAGGTTTTCAAGAAATATCTGGGCGTCGGATTCGGTGGCCTGTTCGTTGTCGCGAAAAAAATTCTCCAGCAGTTCGCCCGTAGACGGGTCCTCCGTTTGAGCCAATAATCCATTTCCGGTGAAGCAAACAGCGATAGCCAGTAATATCCTGTTGAAAAAAAACATACCTGTATATTGTGCAATTACGCCATTACCGCGCATCCTGCTTCGGATTGATCGACGGTAGTTTTGGAGAAACAATGATAGGACGAAATTGCCGTTTATTTATCCACAGACGGATGGGAAAGATCAGGCCTGTAATATTGCGGACGCCTGGCGGACCATAATTTTTGCGGCCATTTGTACGATCATTCCATGCATCTGCTCTACTTTTGCACAGTAATTTCTTAACTAACAAAACAATTCTTAACATGAAAAAAACTGTCTTGGGAATTCTTGCCGGGGTCGCTTTGGCGTTCACCATGGCTTCCTGCGGCGAAAAACTGCTCACACAGGAGCAGTTCGACGCTGAAGTTCAAAAAGGTGTTGAAGCCGGGCGCGCCGCTGTAGAAAGCGAAATGGCCGCCAAATGCGACGCAGAATTTGAAACACGTGTTCAGGAGCGGGTCAACCAGCTTGACCTGGAAGCTGCCGCAGCGCAGCCGCAGGTGCAGTAATCCCGCACCCGGCAATTACCATCACTAACTTTTCACAGTAAAAATTCAATCACGATGAATAAAAAACTGCTCATGCTCGGCATTGTAGCCGTTGCCGGCTTCTTCGTTTTTTCCGCATTCGACGGTAAAACGCTGGAACAACAAAAGGCTGAAATCGCCCAAATGGTGACGATGAAGCTCGACGAGATCCGCATGCAAAAAGATCAGGAATGCTCGGAGAAAGTAAACGTAGAAGCACAGCGTCGTTTCGACGAAATCCTGGCCCAGCGCGCTGCCGATGAGGCTGCCGGTAAAAAGCCCGCCAAAGCATCCAAACCGAAGCCCAAAGCTGGCACAGGTGGCAAAGGCCCGGCTGTAGACCCGCTTCCGCAACCTGCTCCCGCTCCTACCGATCCTAAAAAGAGCAAAATAGAGGGCGCTCCCAATACCCAGGAAAAAGCAGACAAAATGCAGGGTGCACCACCGAATACGGACAAGAAGAAAGCAAAAATGCAAGGCGGCGGCGGTAAATAATCGCCTTCCGATCCAGCATCCACATACTGTCCCGGGTTTTTCTGACGAAAAATCCGGGATTTTTTTTGTCTGTTACTGTCTGCTCTGCCAACCTCCCGTTGGCAGTACCACAACCTATTCGTACCGATAAAAAAGCGGCAGCACTGAAACCAGTGCTGCCGCTTTAACTATTGTATCAGTGCAGGATCAGATCTTGATGTATTGCGTCGACGTGCAATTATCCGTCGTAATGTTGTTCGGATCGGTCTCGTCTGTTACTTTGTAGGTAATGTTGATCACGATGATATCATTCTCCTGGCTCAGGGTACCGGAACCTTCAACAAAATATTTGTCGTTGTCGGGCTCCTGGCGCGGGATGTCGATGAAATCACAGTCTACATTCGCCGTAACTGCAGCCCCAAAGAGGCTCCAAAAGTTGGAAATCTTCACCTCGGTGTCGGTTGCACCTTTGGTGATCGTTACGGTATAGGCAGACGGTGCGCTGTTGGAACAATCTTCCGTAACGGCGAATTGGCCAACGAAATCTTCGATTTTAACTTTGCAGTCGTCACCGCAGGAGCTGAAGTACAATGCAGCAGAAACTAAAAGAAGAGCTGGGAGGAAAAACAGTTTTTTGCTCATGTTTTGGAAATTTTTGATAGTGATAAGAATGGATGTTTTGCAATTTTAAACTTCCGCAAAAGTAGTAAAATACTCGGATGTAAAATACTTCCGGCAGAAAGTGATCAATCAGGTTTAACGGAGCAGCAGTTTTCCGACCAGTATATTGCCGCTTTGGTCGTGTAGGCAAACCGCAACAAAACCGGGCAACAAGTCGTCCGGAACACGAAACCGCCATCGATTGCCTTCTATCTGGAATGGAAGACTTCTTAACGATTTCCCCTGCACATCGAGTATTTCAGCAGTCCATTCATTTGCGATAATTTTTTCCTGCAGGCCCGCTACAACCCACCCGCCGGCCTCTGCGGGATTGGGCGAAAGCATCAGCGGCTGGAATCCGGGGTCGTCTACCGGAACCAGGATGGTGAGACAGGTGGTGGTGCTGCACCCGGTAGCCATTTCCGTGACGGTGACGCAAAACTGACCGGGTCCCAGGTTGGTGATGCCGAAAGTGGTATCGCCCGTGCTCCACAGATAGGTAAACGCTTCCGGGTCGCCATTGACAAAAACACCGGCGACGCCACCGATCGAATCACCATACGGAACATGCTCGACTGAAGTAGTATACAGCGGCGCCAGGGTGGTCTGGAAAACCGTGCTGCACCCGGCAGCATCGGTAATGACCACCTGGTACTGACCCGGCGGCAGGGAAAAACTGTCCGCAGCGACAGTCTCCCCATTCCACTGCACGGAATACGGAGACTGGCTACCTGATATAGACTGCGTGACATCGACCATTTGAAGACAAAAATCGGGCGACTGTTCCATAAAAAAATCGGGCGGTTCGGGTGGCCCGGTCACATCCAGCAAAGCGGATACCGGCCCGTTCTGGCAGCCATATTGATCAGTCACAAATACCACCGGGGCGTTGATATCCGGGTAGTTAAATGCCGTGGACATTGCCGTGCAGGTATCGGCAGCAGAAACCAACTGCCCGTCGAGATACCATTTAAAAGATGCTCCCTGGGCATTGCTCGTCGCCGACAAAATGAAAACCGCGGTGTCGGCCTCGTAACAATTGGATAGGAACGACAGTGTACCCGAGGCAGACAAAGATGGCAGCGTAATATGCTCTTCCTGAGGGATCACCATGGTTGCCGTACAAACTTTGGTCTGTCCGGCCGTGCTGGTAGTGAGTGCGTATGCTGCACCGGGCGAGGTTAGCAGGCAAAGAGAACTGGAAACAACCGTACCGTTTACGGCCCACTGGTACGACGTACCGGCAACAGGGGCGGCACAAAGGTTAGCAACCGGCGCCAGGCAGGTAATCAGCGCAGTATCGGGCAATGTAGCAAACGCGGCCGCAGGGTTCAGCACATGAAGGCTTAATTGAAGCACCGTATCGCAGCCGCCGTTCAAGCCCGGCAGGTTCAATTCGAAATAACCGGATTGATCAAACTCCAAACCGCCGACGGAAAAGACTTCGCCACTGCATATTTCCACGTTTGCGCTGATCGTCACCACAGGTTGGGCAGGTATATCGACTGAATAAACAGCGCTGCAGGCATGGGCATCGGTGACGGTGACGGCATACATGCCGGCATTGACAAAAGTGGCCGTTGCCGTTCCCTGACCATTAGCCCAGACATAAGCATATGGCGAGGTGCCGCCCGAAGGTACCGCCGTCGCTTCGCCCGGCAGGCCTCCGCAGCCCACTCCGGCTACCGGAAAGAATTGTGTTATCAGCGGCTGGGGTTCAGCAATGTCGATTGTATCGCTTTCGGTATGCCCGCTGCCCGTGACGGTGACGGAATACGTTCCGGCGCCCAGGTTGGTCAGGATCGGAAAATTATTGCCCCCTGTCGACCATTGGTAAAACAAGCCGTTCTGGTTGCCGTACACGCTCACGCCGGCCACGCCATTGCTCTCCCCGTTGCACCGGACACCGATGTTTTTGGTGACTGCCACTGCGAACGGTGGCGCTGCCGGGCCGTCGTATCCGAAAGTAAAATGGTAATTCTGTCCGTTATTGTTCAGCAGCAGCCCTGTTTCCGGTATAAAATCGTCGCCAACCGTATCCACTTCGGCCAGGTAGTACACTTCAAGGACATAGGTTTTCCCTGCGGCAAGTCCGTTTGTGAGATCAATATCTGTGTTATGGCTGCGGTAGCGTGTCGTGTATGGCCCGTCCAGCGTATTGTAATCCTCCTCCAGGGAGAAACTTTGCCAGCCGCCTGCGGGCAATCCCTGCTCATACACCCGGTAAAAGAGTGACAGGCCGGAAACATTGTTCTGGCAACTTTCCCAGGTCACGCCGGTAGCCCTGGAAAGATGCAGCGATTGCAAGCGACCAAGCGTAAAGCCGTCAAACTGCAATACCCCTGGACAGGTCGCCACGGCAAAGCTGTCGATCGTGCCATTGATGCTCAGGGAAATACGGCTCGAACAATCGCCGACAAAATTGTAGCCGCAGGCATAGTTTTCGGGAATGTGTAAGAGGGTAATGAAAGCAAGGGTGACAAAAAAGCGGAGCATCATGCAGTAGTTTTGTGCAAGCAAAAATAGCCGAAGTGCTATTCGCCCTGACCGGCAAAACGGGTTTTGTCGATTAGGCGCTTATTTTTATATCTTCGGGCCTTCCCGCAAGATGCATTTACGATGGCGTATCAAAAAATTACCGTTTCCAAAACCGCTTATTACTGCCTGCTGGGCGAACCCGGCACACATATCCGGCAGATGTGGATCGTTTGCCACGGCTACGCACAACTGGCCTCGGAATTTGTGGAAAACTTCAGGCAACTCGACGACGGCAAAACCCTCATCGTTGCGCCGGAAGGCATGAATTATTTTTACAAAAAGGGATTCAGCGGTCCGGTAGCAGCCAACTGGATGACCCGCCACCACCGGGAAGACCAGATCGCCGATTACGCCTATTTCCTGCAAACGCTCTACAACCAGTTCACGGAGCTGCTGCCTTATGATGTTCGCATCGTACTGCTCGGCTTTTCCCAGGGCACTGCTACGATCTGCCGCTGGGCATTGCGCAACCATCCGCATTTTCACGATATGATCCTGTGGGCCGGCATGCCCCCGGAAGACCTCAATTATGCCGAACACCGCAATTACCTGCACGACAAGAACCTGTATCTGCTGTACGGCACGAGCGATCCTTTCCTGACACCCGACCACATATCGGCCCTGCAGGATATCGAAGACAAAAACGGTGTCGATTTCGAAGAAAAACCCTTCGATGGCGGACATGAGATTCCCGCCGATGTGCTGCGCAATATTTCGCAGCACATCAACTGAGTCAAGCTCCGGAAACATTTCAATACCTTCGCGCCATTCTTCTGACACTGATAGAAAACACCGTTTCTGCCACGCCATATTATTAAATGACATGGATTTCAAAAAAATCATCCCCCATCTGATCGCTGTCGTCATTTTGATGATCGTTTCAGCAGTTTATTTCGCGCCCAATGCATTCAATGGTAAAGTACTGAGCCAGCCGGATAACGACCGCGCCCGCGGTATGCAAACGGAGATACAGGAATACCTGAAAAAAGATGGCAAGGCGCCGCTTTGGACCAACAGTACCTTTGGCGGCATGCCGGGGTATCAAATATACTCGCCGGTAACGGGTAACCTCACCAAGCCCGTTTACAAAACCCTTTTTCTGTGGACCGATTATACCGCAGCCTGGGCGCAGGTGTTTGTGGCCATGTTCTGTCTTTATCTGCTGCTCTGCGTATTAAAGGCCGACTGGCGGGTCGCCCTGTTCGGCGCCGTGGCCTTCGGGATCACCTCGTACAACGTCGATATCCTGGAAGCCGGCCACTCGACCAAAATGGCAGCACTGGCGCTGGCGCCCGGTGTACTGGCAGGGGTGGTGCTCGCATTCAACGGTCGATTATGGCTTGGAGGAGGACTTCTGGCCCTGTTTATCGCCATGCAGCTGAACGCTAACCACGTCCAGATCACGTATTATACGCTGCTGTTGTCGGGTGTTTATTTTCTGGCCCGGTTCGCCGATGCTTTAAGGCACAAGGCATTTGTTTCCTGGGGTAAGTCGCTGGTTGTCAGCGGTCTGGCAATCGCGATTGGTTTTGCCTGCAACACCTCGCGGTTGTGGCCTACCTACGAATACAGCCAGGAGACGATCCGCGGCAAATCCGAACTCAGCAAGGATGCCGACCGCGGCGACGGGTTGAATCGCGATTATTTGTTTGGCTGGAGTTACGGTGTCGGCGAAAGTTTTACGTTACTCGTACCCCACTATGCCGGCGGCGGAGCCAATGAAACGTATAAAAATACAAGCCTGTACAAAACCTTTATCCAAAAGTACAGCCAGCAGTTGCCCCCCGAACAGGCAGACCAGCAAACCGCTGTGCTGATGTACACCGGCGACCAGCCTTTTGTCGGCACGGCCATCTATTTCGGCGCAATTGTGTGTTTTCTGTTCTTGCTCGGCGCACTGCTTGTTCCCGGCGATGTAAAATGGTGGCTGCTGGCAGGTGGCCTGTTTATGGTTTCCCTGGCATGGGGGAAAAACTTTTTCCTCAACCACCTGCTGTATGATTATTTCCCGATGTTCAACAAATTCCGTGCAGTCACGATGGCGCTGGGTATGGGGCAGCTTTGCTTTGCCGCACTTGCAGCCCTGGGGCTGCAAAAGATGGCTGATCCGGATATCACGCTCGACAGGAAAAAACGGATGCTGGGCATCGCTACAGGTGCTACCGTGCTGCTTTGCCTGCTGGCCATCATGTTTGCACCGGATGCCGGACAGCGCGACAATATGCTGGAACAGGTGCCCGACCTTTTGAGCGCCTTGAAAAATGACCGCTCCGCATATGTTCGCGGAGATGCCTTCCGCTCCATCGGTTTTATATTGGCTGCTGCGGGGCTCCTGTGGTTTTACCTCAAAGGCAGCCTGAAAGCCGGACTTGCCGTGGGCGCCATCGCCCTGCTGGGTCTAACCGACCATTGGCTCATTTGTAACCGCACCCTGGATACAAGCAATTATGAAAACAAAAAAACGGCAACTGCCCCTCCACAGGCGCAGCCGTTCGACATCGAGATCAAGAAAGATAAAGACATCCATTACCGGGTACTCGATTATGCCCGGGGCAAAATGACGGTCAATGCCGCTGCGTCGTACTTCCATAAAAGCCTGAGCGGCTACCATGCGGCCAAATTGCAGCGCTACCAGGATATGATCGACAAGTACTTCGGCGACGTTTATCCCGAAGATGAGCGATACCTGCCCGGAATAATGAAGATGGCGGGTTTGTTCAACGCAAAATACCTTGTCAAGCCAAACGGACAGGTGATAAACAACACCGCAGCCCTGGGTAATGCCTGGTTTGTAAAGGGATTTAAAACAGTTGATACCGGTGATGCCGAACTCGAAGCAATGGCCGGCCTGAATTTCCGCGACAGCGCCCTGATCCAACAGTCGTACGAAACGGCGCTCGGTGGTTTGAGTATCCGGCCCGACAGCACGGCCACCATCCGGCTTACGGCCTATCATCCGGACAAAATGGAATACGAATATTCGGCCCAATCCGACCAACTCGCTGTGTTCTCCGAGATATACTATCCCCCCTCCAAAGGCTGGAAATGTTTCATCAACGACCAGCCTGCCGCCGATTTTGTCAAGGCCGACTACCTGCTGCGCGCCATGCGGCTGCCCGCAGGTCAGAATATGAAACTCGAAATGCGTTTCGAACCGCGATCGTTCTATCTCGGCGAGACCATTTCCAGGGCAGCATCTGTGCTGGCCCTGCTGCTGTTCTTCGGTGGCCTGTTTCTGTGGTTCCGCAAACACCCGGTGGATGACCCCAACCGCCTGACCGATGTGGAGCCGGAGAAGAAAGAGCGTCCGGCACGTGCTGCAACGCCACCCGCGGCGGGCAAAGGAGGCAAGAAAGGGAAAAAATAAGGCGAACCGTTTTGTGTTAGCATAGCGTTAAGGTGTTCCGGGGTTGCAACCTTCCGGAGCGTCCTGTTGGTCTATACCTCATTATTCACCTTTTATTTCCAGCCAAGCTATGCTGAACAAACGCATGTTGAAAACAATCGCCTTATTGGCCTTACCCGCACTTTTCCTGTTTACTGCCTGTGACCCTACCGCTATCAGCGGCAATGGAGATATCGTGACGGAAACTCGCGACGACAAAGATTTTACCGGTCTGGAGGTGTCCGTCCCCGGCAAGGTAGTAGTGTTGTCGGGCAGCACATTTAATGTCAAAGTGCAGGCAGAAGAAAACCTGCTGCCTTACCTGAAAACCGATGTTGAACTGGGCAATCTGCACATTTATTTCTCCCGGAATGTGCGCGACGTGGACGGCCTCGTCGTGACGGTGACTATGCCCGAACTTAAATATGTCAATCTTTCCGGAAGCGCCATACTCGAATCAAACAGTACATTTACGGGACTGTTGCTCGATATGGATGTGTCCGGCTCCGGGGCGATCAAGATGAAAAATGTCAGTTATGACATGCTGATCCTGGAAGTCAGTGGAAGCGGACATATAGATATGGACGGAGACGCGACGGAAGTGAAAGCCACCATATCCGGCAGCGGCCAGGTAAACACACTCGATTGCCCCGTAAAAAAAGCAGATGTACACCTCTCCGGCTCGGGTAAAGTTTCGGTGAATGTATCAGACCTGTTGATTGCTCATATCTCGGGCAGCGGCGAGGTCTGGTACCAGGGGAATCCCGTGGTGAATGCAGACATCACCGGGTCAGGGGATTTGAAGAAGATTTGAACCAGAAACAGAGTAATCTCTTTTACCGGATACACACCAGTCCGGTATCTTTCCCGGTAGCGGGTAATGTAAAAACGAAACCGGCGAAGCCCGTAATGGACTTCGCCGGTTCTGTTTAAAAAATGGCTCACAAAAAGCTCAACTACCCTGTAATCGCCTTTATACCCGGCAATTCCTTTCCTTCCAGAAACTCCAGCATGGCTCCGCCGCCTGTGCTGACAAAACTTACTTTCTTGGCCAGTTTGAGCTGGTTTACGGCTGCCACCGAATCACCCCCGCCAACCATGGTGAAGGCGCCCTTTCTGGTAGCGGAGGCGCAGGCCTTGGCAACAACTTTGGTGCCGTTGGCAAATGCGGGCATCTCGAACACCCCCATCGGGCCGTTCCAGATTACCGTTTTGCTTTTGCGGATCACCGTTGCGAATGATTTCGCGGCAGCGGGACCGATATCAAGTCCCATCCAGCCGTCCGGGATCTGGTTGCTCGGACATACCTGTACGCCGGCATCAGCGGCAAACTTGTCGCCGCACACCGAATCGCGCGGCAGCAATACCTTCACGCCGGCATCTTTTGCCTTTTTCAGGAAATCCCGGGCAGTTTTCAACTTGTCGGCCTCTACGAGCGAATTGCCGACCGCACCCTTTTTGGCCAGAAAAAAAGTATAGGCCATGGCCCCGCCGATGAGAATATTATCCGCGTAATCGAGAAACTTCTCCAGCAGCATGATCTTGTCGCTCACCTTCGAACCGCCTGTCACGCAGGTGACCGGTTTTTCCGGATTTTTCATGGCGCGGGTCGCGTTTTCGATCTCGCGTTCCATGAGGAATCCGAAAGTTTTGTGGGCCTTGTCAAAATAGTTGGCCACGATGGTCGTACTGGCATGCGCGCGGTGCGCCGTACCAAAAGCATCGTTGACGTAGATATCGCCGAGTTTGGCGAGTTTTTCGGCAAATCCCGGGTCGCCGCTTTCTTCTTCGGCGTAAAAACGCGTATTTTCCAGCAACAGCACCTCGCCGGGCTTCAGCGCGGCGGCCTTCTTCACGGCCACTTTGCCGACGCAATCATCGGCAAAGTGAACTTTTGCCTTGAGTTTCTTGCGCAGGTGTTTCACCAGATGGTTCAGGGTGAATTTCTGCGTGTTGATGCTGCCGTCTGCGTTTCGTTTTTCCAATGGCCGGCCGAGGTGCGACATCAATATGGCCGAACCACCCTGATCCAGAATATAGCGTATCGTCGGCAACGCCTCCCGGATACGGGTATCGTCCGTAATCCTGAACTCCTTGTCGAGCGGTACGTTGAAATCGACGCGTACGAGGGCTTTTTTGTCTTTGAAATTTATTTTCATCGTCGGGATCAGAATTTTCAGAATTAAAGAATTAGCAGAATAATAATGTCGGGATCAGAATTTTCAGCATTAAGGAATGAGCAGAATAATGTTGTCGGGATCGGAATTTCAGGAATCAGTGCATTCCGATCCCGACTGATTTTAAACCATGGCGCACAGTTGAGCCAAACGCGCCGAGTAGCCGGCCTCGTTGTCGTACCAGCCCACGATACGGCAGGTATTGCCGTTGGCCTGGGTCAGCGGAGCATCGAAAATAACCGAGTGTGTGTTGCGCACGATATCGCTGGATACGATCTCGTCTGTGTTGTATTCCATGATACCTTTCAGGTGGCCTTCAGCGGCAGCCTTGAATACAGCATTGATTTCTTCTACCGTAGCAGCCTTTTTGATCGTGCAGACACAGTCGGTGATCGAACCGGTAGCCACCGGAATACGAAGCGAGTGTGCAGCGATCTTGCCCTTGAGGTGCGGGGCTACCATCGTCACAGCCTTGGCAGCGCCGGTGCTGGTAGGTACGATGTTCTGGGCGGCTGCGCGGGCGCGGCGAAGGTCTTTGTGCGGTGCGTCCTGCAGGTTCTGGTCGGCAGTGTAGGCGTGGATGGTGTTCATGAAGAACTGTTCCACTCCGAATGCCTTGTCCAGCGTCATGATCATCGGCACGAGGCAGTTAGTGGTGCAGGAGGCGTTGGAAATGATCAGATCGGTGTCCTTGATCTGGTCTGCATTGGCGCCGATCACGAAGGTGGGCACGTCGTCGGCCTTGGGCGGAGCGGAAAGGATCACGCGCTTCGCGCCTGCCTGCAGGTGCAGTCCGGCCTTCTCTTTGTCCAGAAAAATACCCGTGCATTCGAGTACCACATCCACACCCATGGCAGCCCAGGGGAGTTCGGCGGGATTCCTCACTGCCAGCCCGGCGATTTTAGTGCCGTTGACGGTGATCGAATTGTCGTCGGCAGATACAGTACCCTCGAAACGGCCGTGCATGGTGTCATACTTCAGCAGGTGTGCAAGGGTATGGTTGTCTGTGAGGTCATTAATAGCCACCACTTCAACATCCGGATTTTTTACAAGATTGCGGAAAGTGAGGCGGCCGATGCGGCCGAAGCCATTGATCGCGATGCGTTTTTTTGCCATGATTGTATTTGGTAATTTTTTACTGAATATTTTTCAAACCGGTAATCTGGTCTCGAATTGCGGCGCAAAAGTAGGGTTTTAGCCCAAAAGCGAGAAAGAAAGCACGGGATCAAATGAAAAGAAAAGCGTGTAGCGGAATTTATCCCCATCAGGATACCATTGCCGCCGCATTGCGGTGCAGTCGATAACCCTGTTCCCCTGCCAGCATGGTCAGGAAGCGGTTGAGCGCTAGCCATTTGGCGTCGTCCAGTTCGTAACTGATATTCTCCCGGAAATACCGCTCCACGTCGAAATCAGACATGCCGGGCAGTATTTTGGTCAGTTCGGGTATATTGTCCAATCCTGTTTTCAAGGCTGCGTTGAATCGCATAATCAGCGCAGGATCAATCGGTTGTACGCTGACCCAGGCTGCAAAAACAAAAGGCAGGCCGGTCCAGGTCGTCCAGGCCTCGCCCAGATCATACACGTAAGGGAATCGCTTGTCGAGCCCGATCGTCCGGTCGCCGATGATCAAACCAGCCACCGCCCCGCCGATCTGTTGTTCAAAACCCGGAGCGGCGGGGATAAATTCGGGCTCTATCTTCCAGTAATCGCTGCACAAAATCCGCGCAAGCATGACCGAGGTGCGCGAATGAAAGTCAAGTAAAAGACTTTTGACCTCGTTCAGGGGTTTTTCCGAATAAATACAAACGGTTTTTACCGCGCCGACCGAGCCGATGCAAAAGTCGGATGCCAGGTAAGCCTGCGGCAGGTCCGGAATGACGGCAACGGGCGTAAGCGCCAGGTCCACTTCCCCGGAAAGCAGTTTTTGCGCACAGACGGAAGGAATATCGAGACTGAGATCGATCATGCCAGAGAACTCGCTCCGGAACAACCCGTAAATAAAGGGCTTGGTGTTCAGGTAACTGACTGCGGAGAGGCGTAGTTTTGGCATATCGACAGGTATGGTTGGGTCACAAAGCGGTTGCGCCGAGGTGACTGATATCGTTTTCCCGTTCAAAAACAAATTGGCCGTCCCGGAAATGAATGACATACAAACCGGTATTAGCGTGTGGTACGCCTTCCATATCGGCGGGCCCCATGTTTTTGAGCAGGGTTATCAGGCAGCGCATCGTACGGCCGTGTGTGGCGATCAGGATATGCTGCTCTGTCCGGGTTTTTAGCCAGTCTATAAAACGGGCCACCCGTTCCCGGAGTTGATGTGCCGTTTCACCGCTTGGGAGCGAGGCGTGCAGGTTGCCCGATTGCCACTCCCTGATCATGCGCTTGTACACGGCAATGCGTTCGGGGGTGGATGGGTGCCCCTCGTGGTCGCCCCAACTGATCTCGTTGATATCCGGCGTTTGTATCCAGGGTATCTCCCGTTCCAGAAAATGAGCCACCGTTTGATGGGTTCTGATCAGTTTGGAGGTGACAACCAGTTCAAAATTAATATCGCCGTATGCCTCGAAAAAGGCGCGGGCCTGCTTGCGGCCGGTTTCGTTCAATTCAGCATCGACACCGCTTCCCTGTACGATATTCTGCCGGTTTAATTCCGTTTCGCCGTGCCGTAAAATGTATAAGGTCATTGTTGAAAGGTTAAATGGTTATACCGATACCCGCCCATTCATCATTCATCATTCATCATTCATCATTCCCCACTCACCACGGGAAGTTCAAAATACCCCCGCCATTGCTTGTCTTCTTCGAAAACCGTATCGGTGAAATCCTGTACGACATTGTACAAGGTGTCGCGTTCGATGGGCCGGCGACCGACACGGCGGATCATTTCCACCAGTTGCCGGGTGTTCAGCGTCGGATGTTGTTCTTCCGAGCCCGCCATGGAATATATTTTGGTAGTGTCGTCAATGGTGCCGTCGATATCGTCCACACCAAATGCCAGCGACAATTGGGCGGCGGTTCGGCCGATCATGGGCCAGTATGACTTGATGTGGTCAAAATTGTCGAGATAAATACGGCTTATGGCATAGTTGCGCAGGTCTTCCACTGTGGTGCTTTCCGGAATATGGCTCATCTGATTGTCCTTGTTGCGGAA
>ERZ724526.690-NODE-690-length-18855-cov-7.196383_pt1 | contig 18855 bp, 14 predicted proteins | sample MGYA00376059_ERZ724526 | MGnify/ENA primary metagenome ERZ724526 (study PRJEB28724, sample SAMN07190883) | activated sludge metagenome | isolation source: activated sludge of sewage treatment plant in Hong Hong | place: Hong Kong | collected 2016-03-17 ...
CTTCCTTGAAGGCCACCGCCTTGGCGGCGATCACGTGCATCAGCGGGCCGCCCTGCAGGCCGGGGAAAACGGCGCTGTTGAGCTTTTTGGCGAGGTCTTCGTCATTGGTGAGGATGACGCCACCACGCGGGCCGCGCAGCGTTTTGTGGGTGGTGCTGGTGACCACGTGCGCGTGCGGCATCGGGTTCGGGTACACGCCAGCGGCGATCAGGCCGGCGTAGTGCGCCATGTCCACCCACAGATACGCACCCACTTCATCGGCGATTTCGCGCATCTTGGCCCAGTCCCACTTGAGCGAATAGGCCGAGCCGCCGCCGATGATCATCTTCGGCTTCACTTCGTGCGCCTTGGCGCGCATGGCGTCGTAGTCAATCGTCTCTGCGGCGGTGAGGCCGTAAGCGTTGGCCTTGAACCACTTGCCGCTCATGTTGAGCGCCATGCCGTGCGTGAGGTGGCCGCCTTCGGCGAGCGAGAGGCCGAGGAAGGCGTCACCCGGCTGCATCAGCACGAAGTAGACCGCCGTGTTCGCCTGCGCGCCGGAGTGGGGCTGCACGTTTACAAATTTCGCACCGAACAGTGTTTTCAGTCGCTCGATGGCGAGCGTCTCCGCGACGTCAACATACTCGCAGCCGCCGTAGTAGCGGCGACCGGGGTAGCCCTCGGCGTACTTGTTGGTGAGCTGCGAGCCCTGCGCCTCCATCACGGCTTTCGACGTGTAGTTCTCGCTGGCGATCAGCTCGATGTGATCTTCCTGGCGCTGGTTTTCGGCGTTGATAACGGCGAAGACTTCGGCGTCAACGGCGGCGAGCGGCGAGGTGAAAAATTCCGGGCGGGCGTTCATGAGCATGTCCTTTCAAAACGATGATTGGTGCACCGTCGGCTGACATGAACACGCGGCATGGCGTGCGCTCAGATCAACCCGCACAGAGGCGCGGGGCGCAGACGGCACATGCCCAGGCGGACGGCGGATTTGCGACCGGTGCCCCAGCCGCAACAGCATGCTTCCTGAGGGTGGCTCCCTCTCAGACGACGCCCCAAAACGATGCTTCGGGATCGACGCTTACGCCAGTTACATGCCTGCCGCGATTATAGGTTGTGAGGGACGGCCAGCCTCAACAGCTTTTTCTGCAAAGTCCATCTGTAAAGGGAATTCACGCAGGAATCGCCATTTATCGACTTATAGCTAAATGCCCCTCTTAGCCCTGATCGAACGCCACCATTCGAGAAAAGCTGTATGCGCCAGCTGCCCCTGTTATGTCCCGAACTGCCGCAGCCTCCAGACCGAGACGATGGCGTCCCCGGTGGAGCCTGGCGCCGGGGCAGAACAGCCAGATTGGCCTGATGTGTTCGTCGTCGATGAAACGCTTCAGCATGGCGTCAACCGTCAGTCTGAACGGGATTGCACCATTGGCAACACGGACCGACCCGCTGCGCGGGTGCGAGCGGCAACCGCCAATCATCAATCCCAGCTTGGCCCTGCGCCCGGGCTGGCACGATCGCAGGCAAATTCCGTGAGCAGCAAGCGGGTCATCCCTGATATGCATTTGTAACAAATGCAATAGACTGGCGTACGTCCTCTTTCAGGAGGGAGGGCGGTCACAGTTGCCGCCCGCTGCGATGCGGGCGGCCTTTTTACGGAGCAGATGACCCCATGACTCGGCCAGCCCGACCGACGCAGAACCTGTTTACTCCTGTTGCGACGTCCATCGCCGGGAACGAGGGCACTGATCGCGTTGACGCCCAAGACACGATGGGTCTGCTGCGACGGTTCCGCGCATTGATGCAGGCAGCCAGAAACCAGTTTGTGGAAGCACGCGTGCAAACCGGGCTGACCGGTGCGGAGCTCTGGGCACTCGCCGAAGTGCGGCGGCGCCCGGCTATCCGGGTGACGGAGCTGGCGCGCAGCATGAGCATTCATCAGACCACGGCAAGCAATCTGGTCATGGTGCTGGTGCGCGCAGGCTTGGTGGAAAAGCAATCGTCGGCGTCAGACCGGCGCTGGGTGACACTCGCCGCCACCGCCGCCGGTGAACGTGTACTTGACTCAACGAGCGGCCCTCACCAGGGCATCCTGCCGGCGGCAATCGAGCGACTCAGCGACTGGCAGCGCGAGGCCTTGACTGCGGCGCTCGAGCCCTTGCTGGCACAACTTGACATCACAACTCTGGATTCCGCCGCAGATACTCCGCTGGCCGAAATTCTTGACACCGGCGGACGACGGCCGCGCGCCCGCCGGCAAAGTCGCCCACGATGACGTCCCGTGCAGGCGGCGCGCTGCAGCGATTGCTGGCGAGCCTTTCTGGCCTGCTCGCCGGATTGCGGACTGCTTTTGCACGAAGCACCGACGGCCGCAGCACACCGCCAACTCGCCCGCACGCGTTGCCGTCACCCGTCAGCGTGGTAATTCCGGCCTTGAACGAGGAACGCCGAATCGCCGACGTCGTGCGTTATGCATTGTCCGATACAGCCTGCACAGAAGTCATTGTGATCGACGACTGCTCAATTGACGCCACGCACGAGCTGGCTGAGGCTGCGGGCGCACATGTGCTGACCAGCTCGATGCTGGGCAAGGGCGAGTCAATGCTTGACGGGCTTAATGCCGCCGCACACGACATCGTGGTCTTCCTTGATGGCGATCTTGCCGGCATGCAGCCGGAGATAGTCAGCCGGCTCGCCGAGCCAATTCGCGCGGGCCGTGCTGATCTCGTCAAGGCCGCTTTCGGACGTGCGGCCGGTCGCGTTACCGAGCTCACTGCAAAACCGATGTTGCGTGTCTTTTTCCCGGAGCTGGCGCGGCTGGCGCAGCCACTGGGTGGCATCGTCGCCGCCCGCAAGGCGCTACTGCGTCAGCTCAAATTTGAGGCAGGTTACGGCGTGGACGTCGGCATTCTGATTGACGCGCATCGGTCCGGCGCCCGCATCGAGGAAGTGGATATCGGCACCATCGATCACGAGAGCCAGTCGCTCACCGCCCTCGCCGATATGGCGGTAGAGATTCACCGGGTAATTCTTGACCGGGCTGCGACGGCCGGCCGCGTAACCATCGATCACCTGCAGGCGATGTTCGAAGTGCAGAGGCAGGAGCGGGCGTCGTTTGAGCGCACCGTGCAACGCATCCGGCCCAATAGCCGTGTGGTTTTGATCGATCTCGACACTGCCATCTGCGCTGGCAACCTTCATGTCAATATCGCCAACGCCCTGGGTCTCCCGGCGCCGTTGGCAGATGCCACACGCCATGACGGGGGTGACACTGGTCGCTTGAACGCATCGCTGCTCCGCTTCGTCCCCCAGGAAAAACTGCTGGCCGTTGCCGGCGGTCTGGTAATTGACGTCCGGGCCATTGGTGTCATCAACACACTCAAGCGGCGTGGTTATGTAGTGGGTCTGGTGAGCGGCTACTGTCACTTACTGGTTGATACGCTCCGCAAACGCTTGTTCGCCGACTTCACGATCGCCAGCGATGTCACGTTCAGCAATATGGTCTGCGATGGCACCCCGCTACAAAATATTGCGTTCACCCGCATCGGTGGCGGCTGTTTACGTCATGGCGAGTGTGCGTCGAATGTCATCGCCCATCTGCGGGCACTCGACGATGCGCGGTTGCCGATGCGGCTGATCGCGGTGAGTGGGACGACAGGACAATGGGTGAACTGCCCGCCGTCCACGGTAGATGCGCTTATCGTTGTCGGCAGTGGGGTGCCGGATGGCCTGGCCAGCGGCCGCCCGCCGGCGCGCTGGATCAACTCGCTGGCCGACTTGCCCGCTGCGCTGGCGCCGTTTGACCAGCCTGCAGCGCTGGAAGATGCGGTCGCCTAGCGCAGCAAGCCACCCGCGGAATCAGGTCGGAAGCGCCCAGAAGCAGATGATTGCCACGAAAGTCGGCCCTGCCGCAGCAGCCAGCAGCCACAAGGGACTGATGTGTTCGTCGTCGAAGAAACCTTTGAGGATGGCGTAGCCTGCGGGGTTTGGCGCGTTGGCGATCACCGTGAGGCCGCCACCAGTGACGGCACCCGCGACCAGCATGTATTTGAACTCCGGTGTCAGCCCGGAGACCAGCGAGCCCAGGTAGGTCAGCGCCGCGTTGTCGGTGATGGCCGTCAGCGCCGTGGCGCCGAAGTACACCTGATCCGGGGACATCTTGAGCAGCAGCGGCTGCAGCCACCATTGCTGCATGCCACCGAGCACCACCAACCCGGCCAGGAAGAAGCCCACCATCAGTGCCTCACGCAGGATCAGGCGGTCCTGGTGCTGCGGGTAGGCGCTGGCGATACCCAGAAAGAGCAGCAGGATGCCCATGAACAGCGCCGGGTGGTGCGCGAACACCACCACGCCGGCAAGCAGCAGCACATGCGTGACACACACGGAAAACGGCACCCGCCCTTCGGACGCTCCATCCGACGTACTGCGCAGCGGCCGCAGCTCATTGAAAAACAGCGTCGCCGCCACCGCCGCGTTGATCGCCACCGCCAGTGCGGCACGCCAGCCAAATTGACTGATCATGAAGCCGATGTTCCAGTCCCACTTGGCAGCCACCATCAGCACCGGGGGCGCGGCGTAAGGAGTCAGCACACCGCCGATCGACACGTTGACGAACAGCACGCCCAAGGTGGCGTAGCGCAGCCGCGCCGAGAGCCCCGCCTTGTAGAAGCGGTCGCGCAGCATGAACGCGCCCAGCGTCATTGCAGCAGGCTCGGTAATGAACGACCCGAGCAGCGGCACCACGGTCAGGATAATCCAGTAAAACGCTACCGCCCGCGGCAACGGCAACATGCGCGACAGCCCCGTCACCGCCAGCTTGGCGACATGCAGCACCGGCTTGCTGGCTGCCACCACCATGATCGCGATGACGAACAGCGGCTCGGTGAAATTGCGCCCATCAATGTAGTCAGTACCGGCCTTCATGCCGCCGGTGACGAACAGAAAAATCAGCAGCGCACCAGACCACAGGCCGAACACCGCCTCGACTTCTCCGAGCAGGTGAAACAGGCCTTCATGCTTTGGAAACCGGTGGCCGAGCGACGCAATCTTTGGCGCCAGGAAGGTGTGCAAGATCGCCAGCACAAACAGCACGGCGGCAACGGTCTCGGTGGTGGTTGGATTCATCGGCATCCCGGTCGATCAACGAAGCATGAAATTGGTGCACGCTGAGCTGCCGTGCGGCGCCGCCACGCGCGCTTGCCAGCTACTTGGGCGACAAGATTATTGTAGGCATTGCAACAGCTCGCTCCCCATGCGTCAAAGATGGGGAAAACCCATGAAGTCAGGGTGTTTTGACAACCATACAATTCGGGCCAAGGTCGAAAAGAAGCAGTACGGACCGCAGCATTGCCCACCGTTCCGGTGGCGAGCCCAATCACTCAAGCACTCAAGGAGAGAGCATGCAACGTCGTGATTTTCTAACCAAGGCGGCAGCCAGCGCGGCCACCGGTGGCGCCATCCTCGGCGCCCCCGCCGTCATCGGCCAGGCGCCGGCAGTCCGCTGGCGTTTGACGTCGGCATTCCCGAAGTCACTGGACACGATTTACGGCGCTGCGGAAGTCTTCGCGCAGGAAGTCAGCAAGGCGACCGGCGGCAAGTTCCAGATCTCGGTGCACGCCGCTGGCGAAATCGTGCCGACGCCGGGCCTCGTTGATGCCGTGCAGAACGGCACCGTTGAAGCCGGCCATACCGCCCCGTATTACTACTTCGGCAAGGATGAGACGTTCGCCCTCGGCTGCGCGATTCCGTTCGGGCTCAACAGCCGCCAGATGAGCGCCTGGATGTTCGAAGGCAATGGCCTCAAGCTGATGCGCGAGTTCTACGCCAAATACAACATGATCAACTTCCCAGGTGGCAACACCGGCGCGCAGATGGGCGGCTGGTATCGCAAGGAGATCAAGACCGCGGCCGACCTCAAAGGTCTCAAGTTCCGCGTCGGTGGCTTTGCGGGCAAGGTTTGCGAGCGCATGGGCATGGTGCCGCAGAACATCCCCGGCGGTGAGATTTACCAGGCACTGGAAAAAGGCACCATCGATGCCGCCGAATGGGTCGGTCCGTACGATGACCAGAAGCTCGGCTTCAACAAGGTAGCCCCGAACTACTACTACCCCGGCTGGTGGGAAGGCGGCCCGCAGCTCGACTTCTTCATCAACCAGAAGGCTTGGGATTCGCTCAACGGCGAATACAAGGCGATCGTCGAAGCCGCTGCCTCGCACGCCCACGTGATCATGCAGGCGCGCTACGACGCACGCAACCCGGCGGCCCTGAAGCAACTGGTCGCCGGCGGCACCAAGCTGCATGCATTCAGCGATGAGATCATGAACGCGGCGTTCAAGGCATCGATGGAGCTTTACGCAGAAATCTCGGCGAAGAACGCCAACTGGAAGAAGGTCTACGACGACTACGCCAAGTTCCGCGCTGACCAGAATCTCTGGTTCCGCTTCACTGAAGCGCGTTTCGACCGCTTCATGCAGTCGCAAAAGCTGTAACCCGCTCGCGATAGCCGCACAGCCCGCACGGCGCAAGCCCTGCGGGCTTTTTGTTGCTTACAAACATGACGAACTGACTGGCTGTCCAAGCCACCGCCCGACGGATGCGACGTACGCTTGTCCAGATGAATTGACACCGCGCAAACTGCGGTCGCCGACGCTCCCTAAAATCTGTTGCAATGGCGCCCCTCGCATGGGGCGTTGTTGTTATCTGTTTCGCCGTGACCGCGTCACGGCAGTTTTGGAGTTGCTATGAAGCGTCGTGATTTTTTGAGCAAGGCAGCCGCGACTGGCGCCACGGCCGGTGCCATCCTGGGCGCCCCGGCCGTCATTGGCCAATCCCCGGCCGTCCGTTGGCGCCTGACGTCGGCGTTCCCGAAGTCGCTCGACACCATTTATGGTGGTGCGGAAGTGTTCGCCCAGCAGGTCAGCAAGATGACCGGCGGCAAATTCCAGATTTCGGTGCACGCATCGGGCGAAATCGTGCCGACGCCCGGCGTGGTGGACGCGGTGCAGAACGGCACCGTGGAAGCGGGCCACACCTGCGCTTACTACTACTTCGGCAAGGACGACGCTTTTACGCTCGGCTGCGCCATTCCATTCGGTCTCAACAGCCGCCAGATGAGTGCGTGGATGTACGAAGGCAACGGCATGAAGCTGATGCGCGAGTTCTACGCCCGCTACAACATGCTCAACTTCCCGATGGGTAACACTGGCGCCCAGATGGGCGGCTGGTATCGCAAGGAGATCAAGTCACTCGCCGATGTGAAGGGTTTGAAATTCCGTGTCGGCGGCTTCGCTGGCAAGATTTGCGAGCGCCTCGGCATGGTGGCGCAGAACATTCCCGGCGGCGAGATTTATCAGGCCCTGGAAAAAGGCACCATCGACGCTGCTGAATGGGTCGGCCCGTACGATGACCAGAAACTCGGCTTCTCGAAAGTGGCGCCGAACTATTACTACCCCGGCTGGTGGGAAGGCGGCCCGCAGATTGATCTCTACGTCAACCAGAAGGCATGGGATGCACTGACGCCGGAATACAAGGCGATCGTCGAGGCGGCCGCATCGCACGCTCACGTCGACATGCAGGCGAAGTACGACGTGAAGAATCCTGTTGCGCTCAAGCAGCTGGTTGCCAGCGGTACCAAACTGCATGCCTTCAGTGACGAGATCATGAACGCGGCGTTCAAGGCGTCGATGGACATGTACTCCGAGCTGTCGGCCAAGAACCCGGCGTGGAAGAAGATCTACGAGGATTTCTCGAAGTTCCGCAGCGATCAGAACCTCTGGTTCCGCTTCACTGAGGCGCGTTTCGACCGCTTCATGCAGTCGCAAAAGCTGTAACCGCTTTCACGATCTCTCCGCAGTTCACATGCAGCCCGCACGGCGTTCGCCCTGCGGGCTTTTTTGCGCCCGCCAGGCCTCGGGAGGGATACGAGTCAGAAGTTCTCGTCGGCTCTCAGATAGCGCCACTGGCCGATCGGCAAATCACCGAGCAGCACGCCGCCGATGCGGATGCGCTTCAACGCCACGACTTTCAGACCAACCAGTTCACACATGCGACGGATCTGGCGTTTCTTGCCTTCGCGCAGGATGAAGCGGAGCTGGTCCTCGTTTTGCCACCAGACCTTCGCGGGCTTGAGCGCCGCGCCGTCGAGTGCGAGACCGTGGTTCAGGCGACGCAGCTCGGCATCGGGCAGGCGTCCGCCGCGCAGCGACTGCACGCGCACGAGATATTCCTTCTCCACGCCGGAGTCCTCGCCAATCAGCTGCTTCGCGACGCGACCGTCCTGCGTCAACACCAGTAGTCCAGTCGAGTCGATATCGAGCCGCCCGGCGGGCACCAGGCTCTTCAACTGCTCGCGCTGAAAGCGTAGCGGCGCGCGATCCTCACGCCAGCGGTTCTCCGGGCGAACCAGGACGACCGCGGGTTCGTAGCCATCCTCCGCCTGGCCACTGACATAGCCGATCGGCTTGTTAATGAGCACGGTGACGCGACTCGCCTGCTCAGCGGCGGCCGCGCGTACGATGGATATCTTCTGATGCGGCAGCACTTTCTGACCGAGTACTGCGGGCGCACCATCAACATGCACCCAACCCTGCTCGATCCACGCATCGGCCTCACGTCGTGAAGCGAGCCCGAGCTCGCTCATGCGCTTGGAGAGTCGGACAGGTTCAGTCATGACGCGATCAGATGAATTGGGATGAGGAGATGGGTGGATCGTCGACACAAAAACAAAGAGCACCCGCGGGTGCTCTTTGTCAGGGCGGGAAGGTAGTCTACTTCTTCCCTTCTTCCTTTTTCACAGCGTCGAGGATCGCCTTCATGGCGTCGTCCTCGCTCTTGCCGCCTGCAGGTGCGGCGGGTTCGGCCGGAACCGCCGGCGCAGCGCCGGGCGCGGGGCTGTTGGCAGGGGGCGTGCCCTGCTTGAACAATTCGTCCATGCTGCGCTCCTTATCCTGGCCTTTTTCTTCCGCGGGCTGTTCGATCTTCACCTTGTCGAGATCGACCTTAACCTCTTTGTCGAGGCCGCCGGACACGATTCCGGGGAACGCGATGATCAGACCAACCATCACAATCTGAATCAGCACAAACGGCACCGCACCCCAGTAAATCTGCATGGTGGTGACGGGATGCACCAGTTTCTTGGTGATGCGGTCGGTGTATTCCTTCACCGGCGCCACACTGCGCAGGTAGAACAGCGCGAAACCAAACGGCGGGTGCATGAACGAAGTCTGCATGTTGACGCCAAGCAGCACACCGAACCAGATCAGGTCGATGCCCAGCTTCTCTGCCACCGGGCCCAGCAGCGGCACCACGATGAACGACAGTTCGAAGAAGTCGAGGAAGAACGCCAGCACGAAGATCAGGATGTTCACCACGATCAGGAAACCCACCTGGCCGCCCGGCAGGCCGGTCAGCAGATGCTCAACCCACTTCGGACCATCGACCCCCTGGAACACCAGACTGAAGATGGTGGAACCAATCAGGATGAACACCACGAAGCAGGACAGTTTCACGGTGGTATTGAGCGCCTGCTTGAGCAGGCTGAAGCTGAGGCGGCCGCGTGCGACTGCCATCACCAGGGCGCCGATGGCGCCCATCGCGCCCCCTTCGGTCGGTGTGGCGATGCCGAGGAAGATAGTACCGAGCACCAGGAAAATGAGCAGCAGCGGCGGGATCAGAACGAAAGTCACTCGCTCAGCCATGCGGGAAAGCAGGCCCCAGCCCGTCAGCTTGTTGACCACGGCCGCAACAAACGCGATCAACACACCAACGCACATTGCTACGACAATCGTTTCATCGAGCGGCACGGAGAGTGGCGGTTGCCCCTTCCACCAGGTCAGGATGGCGCCGTAGTTCTGGGCAAAGACAACCGCGGCGGTCGTCGAGATGATGGTCAGAGCCAACAACGAGGGCAGGCCGGACTTGCCGTTGTCTTCGCGGATGGTGCGGGCTTCCGGTGGCAACGCTGGCACCCAGGCCGGCTTGATGAAGGCAACGCCGATCACGTACAGCGCGTACATGCCGGTCAGAATGAAGCCGGGAATGAACGCACCCTTGTACATGTCGCCTACGCTGCGACCGAGTTGGTCCGCCAGAATGATCAGCACCAACGACGGCGGGATGATCTGCGCCAGCGTGCCGGAGGCGGCAATGACACCACTCGCCAGGCGCCGGTCGTAGCCGTAACGCAACATGATCGGCAGCGAGATCAGCCCCATTGAGATCACCGAAGCCGCCACCACGCCGGTGGTCGCAGCAAGCAGCGCGCCGACGAAGATCACGGCGAAGGCGAGACCGCCACGTACCGGGCCGAACAACTGACCAATGGTGTCGAGCAAATCCTCGGCCATGCCACTTCGTTCGAGGATCAGCCCCATCAATGTGAAGAACGGAATCGCCAGCAGCGTCTCGTTCTTCATGATGCCGAAAATCCGCAACGGCAGTGCTTGCAGCAGCGACTCGGGCAGGATGCCCAGTTCGATGCCGATGAAGCCAAAGAACAACCCGCAGGCACCGAGGCTGAATGCCACCGGGAAGCCGAACAGCAGGAAGACGATCAGGCCCGCGAACATGATCGGGGCCATATTGTTGATGATTGCTTGCAGCATGATGATGGGTTCCCTTACGCCTTGCTGCCTTGCGCGTTGGCCTCGGCCAGACGACGGATTTCTTCAGCCAGCTCTTCTTCAGCCGACTTCTCACCCTTCTTGGCGGTCGGGTCGTCGATCAAGCCTTTCAGAAAGGCGAAACGCTTGATCAGCTCGGAAAATGCCTGCAGCAGCAGCAGCGAAAAACCCAGTGGCAGCATGGCGTACACCGGCCACAGGATCAGCCCGCCGGCGTTCGCTGAAGTCTCACCGGAGCGCAACGCCTGCAGAAACCAGGGCATCGAGAACCAAAGCACCGCGAAGCAGACCGGCAGCAGGAAGAGCACGAAGCCGATGATGTCGATCCAGATTTGCCCGCGTTTGGAAAAGCGGCCCGAGACTACGTCGATGCGTACATGCTCGTTGTTCAGCAGTGTGTAACCCGCTGCCAGCAGGAAGGATGTCGCAAACAAATACCACTGCACTTCGAGAAAAGCGTTGGAGCCGATGTCGAATGCCTTGCGTACGATGGCATTGACACAACTGATGACTGTTGAAGCAAAGATCATCCACATCATCAACCAGCCGATCCCGGTGTTGAGCTTGTCGACGGCTTTGCTTAGTGCAAGCAGGCCCTGCATTTGTTAACTCCCCGTTTGTTGCATTGCAAGAAATTCTTGCCGGATTCAAACGCTTTGCATACGGCGTTTACCCGCGTGATGCCATGCACAATGATTTGATCGACAACAAAAAAAGCGCGGTCAGCGGTTGCACCGCGCAAGTTTGCGTTGTTTGGTCAGTACGTGGTCAGGTACCAGCGATCTGCATCGACTCGATCAGCAGCGAGCCCACCAGTTTCGAGCCGCGACGGTCAATGTCGTCGCCGATGGCAACGATACGCTGATACAGATCGAGCAGGTTGCCGGCGATGGTGATCTCTGACACCGGATAGGCGATCTCGCCGCCCTCGACCCAGAAGCCGGCGGCCCCGCGCGAATAGTCGCCAGTCACTGGATTGACGCCCTGCCCCATCAGCTCGGTGACGACAAGACCGCGCCCCATTTGTCTGGCCAGCACAGCGGTATCGCCCCGCATCGTCGGCGTCACCAGCAGATTGTGATTGCCGCCGGCATTGCCGGTGGACTGCATGCCGAGCTTGCGCGCCGAATAAGCAGAGAGAAAGTAGCCCCGCACGACGCCCTTTTCGATGATGCTGCGCCGCTGGCAGGTGACGCCCTCCTGATCAAACGGCGAGCTGGCGTAGGCCTGCGCAATGAACGGATCGTCCACGATATCGACCAGCGGTGCAAACACCGGCTTGCCCATGCTGTCGAGCAGGAACGAGGTCTTGCGATACAGCGAGCCGCCAAACAGCGCGCTGATCGCGTGACCAATAAAGCCGCCGGCGATTTGTGGTGTCAGCAGCACTGGTGCGCTTTGCGTGGCCAGCTTGCGCGGGTTGAGGCGCGCCACAGCCCGCTCGCCCGCCTTGCGCCCGACCGCCTCAGCAGCCTCAAGCGCATTTGGCACGCGATGCGAGGTGTACCAGTCGTCGCGCTCCATGTTGTCGCCATCGGTGGCGACCATTGCGCAGCCGATGTAGTGCGCGCTGCCCTTGTAGCCGCTGCAAAAGCCGTGCGAGTTGGCATAGACGAATTCCGATTCGCTGGCGCTGACCGACGCACCTTCGCTGTTGTCAATGCGCTCATCGACAGCGAAGCCGGCATCCTCACAGCGCTTGGCAATCGCAATGGCCGAATTGGCATCGATCGCCCACGGGTGATAGAGGTCAAGATCAGGAATATCTTTCGCCATCAGTGCGGCATCGGCCAGGCCGGCAAACGGATCGGGGCTGGTGTATTTGGCGATGGTCAGCGCCTTGTCGACGGCGGCGTTGACTGCATCCGGCGAAAAGTCACCGCTGCTCGCGTTGCCTTTGCGGCCGTCAACGTAAACGGTCACGCTGAGCCCTTTGTCGACGTTGTGCTCCAGCGTTTCCAGTTCGCCCAGCCGCACCGTCACGTTGAGCCCATTCCCCTGCGTCACCTCGGCTTCGGCCTGATCGGCACCATCGCGGCGGGCACGGTCCAGCGCAGCGAGCGCGACATCACGGAGAGCATCGGACGAGAGGGCAAAAGACATGGCAGCAGCAGGCAAAAGACGGTCGACAAGGGAAGCGCTGAATAAGTCCCCGCGAAGCTGCGCGCGGCGGATCGGGATGGATGGCGAGGCGCAAAACGCAGTCGTAGCGGGGCTACGACGAGGCTTTGCAACGAAACCAGCCGCCCGAGTCCGGCGATGCGCGGCTCGCGAGGGACTTGTTTAGCGCTTCTCAAGCATAGCCGAGTGGCCTTGCGGCAAAATCGTGGCATGGCCCGCCCCCCGAAGAATCCACGTCCGGTCGTCGACGAACCGTCGAAGACGCAGCTCAAGAAGAACATGCACGCGCTGCAGGAGCTGGGCGAAACCCTCACCACGCTAAGCCGTGATCACCTCGATCAGCTCGATTTGCCCGAAGCCCTGCGCGACGCGCTCGACGAGCTGGAACGCGTGGGCAAGCACGAAGCGCGGCGCCGGCACATGCAGTTCATCGGCAAGCTGATGCGCGACGTGGACCCGGAGCCGATCCGCGCCCAGATTGATCGCTGGGAAACCGGCACCCGGGCCAACAAGACCGCGTTCAAGGCCAGCGAGCGCTGGCGCGAGCGGCTGATCGCCGAACCCGATGCGCTGAGCGAGTTCCTCACGGCGCAGCCCGAGGTTGACCGCGAGGAGCTGGCAACCCTGATCGGCAAGGCTCGCACGCAGGCGGCGCGTGGCGAGGCGCCAGCGGCATCACGGCAGGTGTTTCGCGTGGTCTATCGCGCGATGACAAAAATCTGAACAGTAAAACGGCGGGCTGGCAACGTGTTTGACGCAGTAAAAATTGGGGTTGTCTCCATTTCCGATCGCGCCTCCACTGGCGTCTACGAGGACAAGGGCATTCCGGCGTTACAGGAGTGGCTGGGCGCCGCACTCAGGAATCCGGTCAATTGGGCAACGCGGCTGATCGCTGACGAGCAGCCGCTGATCGAATCAACGCTGGTGGAGCTTTGCGACGTCGAGCACTGCGATCTGGTGCTCACTACCGGCGGCACCGGACCGGCGCGACGCGACGTCACGCCGGAAGCCACGCTGGCGATTGCGCACAAGGTGATGCCGGGCTTCGGCGAGCAGATGCGGCAGATCAGCCTGCACTTTGTGCCGACCGCGATCCTGTCACGGCAGGTGGCGGTGATCCGCAGTAACGCGCTGGTGATCAACCTGCCGGGCCAACCCAAGAGCATCAGGGAGACGCTGGAAGGGCTGCGCGATGCCGACGGCAAGGCCAGCGTGCATGGCATCTTCGCTGCGGTGCCCTATTGCATCGACCTGATCGGCGGCCCCTACATCGAAACCAACGACACCGTCTGCAAGGCGTTCCGTCCGAAAAACGCGATCCGGCCGGCGCCAGCAGCGTCGAATTGAACGCCGCGCACCGGTATCAGCTTTTCCGCGAAACCCCCATTTCAACTGGGCTGTCAGCCACAATTACCCAAAACTCGACTTTTATCGATTTCGGTTATTTAGCCCACATCCAATGGGGGTCTGATCAAAAAGTTGCTAGCGCCAGTGACCGGGTACCCAGTAGTGCCCGCGGTAGTCACGATGCCAGTAGCCGGTGTTCCATGTGCGGTAGCCGGCTGGCGGCAAGGTCCAGTGCCCACGGTTCCACAGGTAGCGGCCACCCACCCAGCTGTAGTAGCCGCCAATCCACACATAGCCAGCACCGGGCGTCGCCGGGATCGGCTCCACATAGGCGGCCGGCGGCGGCGTATCGACATAGACGATCGGGCCAGGCACCCGCGCTGCAACGACGCAGCCGGTGAGTACGGCGGCGGCGGCAACGCTGAGCAGTATCGAGCCGAGCGGGCGAATGGACAGGGGTGAAATTGAACGAATGCGCATGAGGGCCTCCTGTGCGGGGCATTTCCCGCGTTGACTCCCTGCCAACGAACGGCGTCAACGCGAGGTTGACGCCAGATACCACTGTTACTTTTGCTTACGCAGATTGGTCGAAATTGCGAACGGCTGCCATTCGCGCAGACCGCTGACGCGACACGTCGCCACCACCAGCGTTGCCAGCAGCAGCGCGGCCATCGCGTTGTGCGCAGTGGCCAGCACGATCGGCTGGTCGAGCAACACCGTGGCGATCCCGATGCCGATCTGAGCCAGCAGCACCAGCTTGATCAGGATTGCCTGCTGCCTGAGCGCGGCGTGCGCGCGCATCAGCGCCAGCGCTGCTGCGATCACGACGACGGTGGTGATCAGCGCTCCGCAGCGATGCGCCCAGTGAATGGCACGCAATGCCTCTATCGACAGAAAGCTGCCATCTGGATTGCGCCCCAGCGCGCGCGCGAATGCAAATCCCTCGGCCCAATCCACCTGCGGCGTCAGGCTGCCGTTGCAGCCAGGGAAATCGGCACAGGCAAGCACTGCGTAGTTGGTGCTGACCCAGCCGCCCAGAAATATCTGCACCGTCAGCACGGCGAGCGCCAGCCAAGCCAGCACGCGAGTACGGCCGGATACAGCCACCGTCATCGCCCGGGTGTCGCCCTCGCGCTGTCGTTGCCGCGTCCAGAACCAGAGTAGCATCGCCAGCAGCAGCATGCCGCCCATCAGGTGCGCCGTCACCACGATGGGCATCAGCTTGAGCGTCACCGTCCACTTGCCGAACATGCCCTGGGCAATCACCACCACCAGCAATAGCGCCGGCCAGTACCAGTTCACCGGTGTCGCAGCATCAGTCAGTGTTGCGCCGGAACGGCGGCGCTGCGCAAGCAGCGCCCGCACGAACATCACCAGGATCAGCGCACCGATGAACGACGCCAGGTAGCGATGGAGCATCTCGATCCACGCCTTGCCGTGGCTCACCGGCCCGTGCGTACCGCCCTGCTCGGCAATCGCCTGATTGATCTGCGCACTGGCCTGTGCTGGCAGCAACTGGCCATAGCAGCCGGGCCAGTCCGGGCAGCCAAGGCCGCTGTCGGTCAGACGGACAAAGCCGCCGAATACGATCAGGTCGAAGGTGAGGAACGCGACCAGTGCGACCAGTCGCCCCCAGCGCAAGCGGAAGCCAAACCAGAGCGCCAGCAGCAGCAGCGCCACCCACATGATCGCGTTGACCGTGGACAGCGAGAATTGCCAGATGATTGGCTCGGACGAAGGCATGGGCAGTTCGGTGTGTGCAGCCTGCAGGCGAGGCAAACCGCAATTTTAGGCGCGGCCAACACAGCACGGGCACGCGCGCGTTCCGCCCCTCACCCGCGGCGGTCAGCGCCACCCTGGTAGTAAACCCGCTTCGCCGCGTACATGGCATCGTCCGCCGCCCGCAGGGCGCGATCAAGCTCGCCGGCGCGCTCACAGACGGCGGTGCCAATCGAGAATGACAGCGCCGGTCCCTGGTAGAACTGGTTGTTCAGCTCGACCACGAGTTTCAGGCTCTCCATCAGGGTCGCCATTTCGATGGCGGTGTGACGCGGCAGCAGGCAGGCAAATTCATCACCCCCAACCCGGGCTACCTGCGCGGTATCGCCCAGGGCTTTCTTCAGCGCTTCGCCCGCACGACGCAGCAGGGCATCGCCAGCGGCGTGACCAAACTCGTCGTTGGCACGCTTGAGGCCGTTCAAATCGACGGCCAGCACACCCACCGGGAACGGTCCACGGCGGTTGAGCCGGGCGATTTCATCGTCGTAGAAAGCGCGGTTGCGCAGCTTGGTCAGCGCATCGTGCTTGCCGAGGAATTCAAGGTAGGACTCTGCCTTCTTGCGTGCCGTAATGTCGGTCAGTGCAACCTGCACCAGATCCCAGTCTGCCTCATGGCCCGGCAGCACCGCCCATTGCATGTGCAGATTGATGGCATCGCCGCGCAGCGAGTAGTTAAGCGTTTCGCGCGACTGGAACAGATTGCCATGCCAGCAGTCGAGCAGTTGCTCGGCGAACGAACGCCCCATTTCATCGCGAAAGATCTCCGGCAGCCGCGCCAGCAGCTCGTCCTTGCTGCTCGCGCCAAACAGGTTGAGGGTCTGGCGGTTGACATCCACGACGCGAATACGCTCCATGCAGGACTGCACAAACTCGGGATGCACGTCGACAAAGGTGCGGAAGTCGGTAATGCCCTGCTCGCGCACATCATCGAGCAGCGATTTCACCTCGCTGAAGTCTTCCACCCACAGCGATACCGGCGACAGGTCAAACAGCCCCCGGGCATAGGCCTCGTTGCTGGCGGCCGCCTGCCGCGCCCGCTTCTCGGCAGTGAAGTCCTCGATCGCCATCAGCATGCGGTCCCACGGCCGGACCGCATCGGCCAGCCGGTTGACGTTCAGCCGGATGTCAAGGCGGCTGCCATCGAGTGCGTAGTTGATGGTCTCGGTGCGATAGGACAGAGCCCCGTTCCACAGCTGGCTGATTTCAGCGATCGCCGCGTTCTGGTCGCTGTTGTCGAAAATGCGGTCGCCGGCCGCCAGCAGCGCATCGAGATCCTTTGCGCCGTAGAGATCAAGGGTGCGCTGATTGACCTTGAGCACCCGAATTCGCGAAAAATACTTGCCGATCGCTGCCGGATCGTCGGTCAGGAAGCGGCGAATGTCGGTCACGCCGTCGCTGCGCCACGATTGCAGCAGCTCGTAGACCCCGCTGAAGTCCTCCAGCCAGAGTGACACGGGCGCCAGATCAAAGAGCGGATCGGGAGCAGCGGGATCAGTGGATGAAGCAGACGACAGCATCGCGCCATTGTCGTCGTGGTCATGGCGAAAGACAACCGGGAAAGTACGGCCCCATAGAATCAGGGCATGCGTCTCTTCCGTCTGGCAAAAATTGTTGCCGTCTTTCATCGCTACGGGCTCGACGAGTTCGTGCTGCACGATGCTCCCAATCCCCTGCTGCGCGGCCTCGGCAAACTGCTCGGTGCGCGCAGCCACAGCATGCCGCGCGGCGAGCGGCTGCGCCGTGCGCTGGAGTCACTGGGCCCGATCTTCGTCAAGTTCGGGCAGGTGCTGTCCACCCGGCCCGATCTGATCCCACCCGACATCGCCAGCGAACTCTCGCGGCTGCAGGACCGCGTGCCACCGTTTCCGGCCGAGGACGTGCGCCGCGTGCTCGAGGCCGCCTACGGCCGCCCGGTCGAGCAGGTGTTCGCCAGCTTCGACTGGCAACCCGTGGCCAGCGCCAGCGTGGCGCAGGTGCATTTCGGCTCGATCCAGCTCAAGGAGGGTGATACCTTCGAATCACGCGAGGTCGCCATCAAGGTGTTGCGGCCCAACATCAAGCCCGTGATCGAGAGCGACATGGCGCTGTTGCGTGTGCTCGCCGGCTGGGTTGAAAAGTTCAGTGCCGATGGCCGGCGCCTGAAGCCACGCGAAGTGGTCGCCGAGTTTGACAAATATCTGCACGACGAACTCGATCTGGTGCGCGAAGCCGCCAACTGCTCACAACTGCGCCGCAATTTCGCCGGCTCGCCGCTGCTCTACATGCCCGAGGTGCACTGGGACTGGTGCGAGCAGAACGTGATGGTGATGGAGCGCCTGCACGCGACGCCGGTGAGCCAGGTGGATACCCTGCGCGAGGCAGGTGTTGACATCAAAAAGCTCGCGCGCGATGGCGTGGAAATCTTCTTCACGCAAGTGTTCCGCGATGGTTTCTTCCATGCCGACATGCATCCGGGCAATATCGCCGTGCGCACCGATGCGGCGCATCTGGGCCAGTATGTCGGTATGGACTTCGGCATCGTCGGCACGCTGACCGATGTTGACCGCCGCTATCTCGCGGAGAACTTCCTTGCGTTCTTCCGTCGCGACTACCGCCGGGTGGCGACGGCGCACATCGAATCAGGCTGGGTACCGCCGGGCACCCGCGTGGACGAGCTGGAAAACGCCGTTCGCAGCGTTTGCGAACCGATCTTCGACCGGCCACTCGCCGACATCTCGTTCGGCAAAGTGTTGATGCGGCTCTTCCAGGTATCGCGCCGCTTCAACGTCGAGATTCAGCCACAGCTGGTGCTGCTGCAAAAGACGCTGCTGAACGTGGAAGGGCTTGGTCGCCAGCTTGATCCCTACCTCGATCTCTGGGCCACAGCGCAGCCATTCCTCGAAAAATGGATGCGCGATCAGGTCGGGCCCGAGGCGATAGTGAAGCGGCTGACCGAACAGGCGCCGTATTTGTCGTCGGCTTTGCCGCAGTTGCCAAGGCTGATTCATCAGGCGCTGGAGCGGCGCGCCGA
>ERZ724526.693-NODE-693-length-18825-cov-6.517794_pt1 | contig 18825 bp, 14 predicted proteins | sample MGYA00376059_ERZ724526 | MGnify/ENA primary metagenome ERZ724526 (study PRJEB28724, sample SAMN07190883) | activated sludge metagenome | isolation source: activated sludge of sewage treatment plant in Hong Hong | place: Hong Kong | collected 2016-03-17 ...
GGGAAATCTGCGGTGAAGTCCAGACAGCTCCATGCGGCAGGATGAACCGTCGATTGCGATTCCCAAGCGGACTCCCAAGCCACTTCCCAACCGGATTCTCACCCACCGAAACACACTTGCAGCAGGACATTCATCGTGCTGAACGCGCGTTAGGAATCGTACGCCCTACCCGCATTCCCACCCCCAGGAGATCATTGACAATCTGGCTTGGGTTGCGACACTCGAAATCACGATGACAAACGCGCCCCGTCGTTTCGAAATGGTCGAAGGAAGCTCCAGCAAGTTCTGGCAGATTTCCGTTGAAGGAGCATCGTACACAGTCACCTATGGTCGCATCGGCACCGCCGGAACCAGCAAGACCACAGCGTGCGCAAGTCCAGATGCAGCGAAAACAGAAGCAGACAAGCTGATCGCGGAAAAGCTCCGCAAGGGATACAGCGAACCAGGTGGAGCTGCACCGAGCTGGAAACCGCCCGCGCACGTTCCTTCCGATTCGCGAGTGGAGCGATTCCTACACTACAAAGTGACTGGCTTTGACCCGGAAGCGGAAGAGGACAGCGAAGACGAAGGCGTTCGTGTTTTTCCGTCGCTGCGAGATCTAGACAAGCGCGTCTTTCGAATCGGTATTGGCTACGAAGATGATGAGTCTACGTTCATTGCGCGGCTTGATGCGCTGCTAGCAGACAAGCGAGTGGGAGAGCTAAAGGGACTCGTCATCGGTCAGTGGTTTGGTGACTACTGTCGTACCGGACCCAAGACCGCGCTCGTCGACCGATTGATCGCGGGAGCCAGCAAGCTGACCTCTCTCAAGGGTCTGTTTGTCGGCGACATCTACCAAGAGGAATGTGAGATCTCTTGGATTCATCAGTGTGACTACGGACCGCTGCTGGCAGCACTGCCGCAGCTCGAAGAGCTGATGATTCGCGGCGGAACGGATCTGCGCTTTACCAAGCTGTCGCATGCGAGTCTGCGATCGCTGACTGTGCAGACCGGAGGACTCCCAGCCGTGGCCGTACGTGACATCGCAAGTGCGAGTCTTCCGTCGCTCAAGACGCTGACGCTGTGGCTTGGAACCGATGACTACGGAGGCAACAGCTCTGTCAAAGATCTGAAGCCGATTCTGGAAGGGAAGAACCTCCCGGCCCTCGAACACCTTGGACTTCAGGACAGTGAGTACTCCGATGACATCGCGAAAGCCGTTGCCAAGTCGCCGATTCTCGGACAGCTCAAGGGACTGGATCTGTCGATGGGAACGCTGTCCGATGTAGGAGCAGAGGCGCTGCTCGCGTCGCCCGCCATCCGCAACCTCAAGCACCTGAACCTGCGTCATCACTATCTGTCTCCCGAGATGATGAAGCGGGTGCGCGACTTGGGAATCCCTGTCCATGTGGGAGAGCGGCGGGACGGAGAGGACGGAGAGCGCTACGTCGAGGTATCCGAGTAGTGACGCGACGCCTGGTCGTGGTGGCAGAGCCAGACGACAAGCGCGCACGGAGTCTGGATGCTGCGATGGAGCGAGCCGGACTCTGTCGTCCGCTGTATGTGCCATGGACTGATGTGCTGCGCGATCCAAGTCAGCTTCAGCACATCGGGAGTCCTGGCGATTTCTTACGCGTAGAGTCACCTGGTTCCGATCCGAAGACCTGGCACTTGCTCGCGCAGCGGGGCGGCTTTGATGGCACACTGACCGACGGACAGTGGCGACCGGGACGCGCCTTCTTTGTGGGACTCCAGCGCGCACTGGCAGACATCTGTCGCGCGACTCCGCAGCTCATTCCTACACATCCTGCGCAGCACATCCTGACCATGACCGACAAGCTGTGGTGCGCGCAGCACTTGCAGCAGCATCACATTGCTACGCCACAGACCGATGACGCGCCGCAGTCTGTCGAAGCACTTCGCGCGCAGCTACACAAGCAGCGTCGGTATGCGGTGTTTGTGAAGCCACGCTGGGGTTCCTCTGCTGCGGGTGTGATGGCCTACCGATTCCGTCCCAATGAAGAGCAGCTCATCACCACCGCTCGGCTGGTCGATGGACAGCTGGTGAACGAAAAACGGCTGCATGTCTATCGCGACAGCGCATCGATCTCTGTGCTACTTCAGACCATCTTGTCCGACGGAGCCGTTGTGCAAAGATGGATTCCCAAAGCAGCGACCAGCGGCGGTCCTTTTGATGTTCGTGTGCTGATGATTGCAGGTCAGCTTGCGCAGCGCGTTGCGCGCGTAGGAAACGGAGCGATCACCAACCTGCACATTGATGCGAAGCGAATGAGCGCGGAAGAGGCGCTCGATTCCGTCGGTCCACACGTCGCTGATCGCGTCTATTCTGTCTGTCAACAAGTCGCCGATTCCTTTCCGGGACAGCTTGTCCTGGGAATCGATGTGATGGTCGATGCAGCCGGTCGTCCGTTTGTGATTGAGTGCAACGCATGGGGAGACTATCTGCCCAAGCTCCTTCATCATGGACAAGACAGCTACGATTCCCAAGTCCATGCGATGTTTGGGACAGCGGCCTAGGTCATGTCGATTCCTTCTTCGTGCTCGACGCTCCTACTCGATCTGGACAACACGCTGATCGATCGCGATGCAGCGTTTGCGTCCTGGCTGCAAACATTATCTGTGCTGACACAGCGCGATCGCCAAGCACTGATTCAGACCGATGCGGGTGGACATGGATCGCGCGCTCGGCTGTTTGCGCAGCTTCGCCAAAAGCTCGACGTTTCGATGGAAGCAGCGCGACAGATCTTTGAAGCAGGAATCCTTGCGAACCTTCGCCCAAGACCTGGAGCAGACACGCTGCTGGCCTCGTTTTCGGGCCCCAAAGTGATTGTCACCAATGGATCGTCGCGGCTTCAGCGCGCCAAGCTGGACGCGGTCAAGCTGCGACCCTTCATCGACGCTGTGATCGTGTCAGAAGAGCTGGGACATCGAAAGCCACATCCCGCTATCTATCGCGCGGCGCTCGCATCTGTTTCAGTCAAGCCGCAGCAGGCACTGATGATCGGAGATCATCCCGTGTATGACATTGCAGGAGCCGCGCAAGAAGGAATCAGCGGAGTCCTGCTACGCACTCGCTGGTTTGATCCGCCAGAAGGAGTGCTGCACATCCAGTCCCTTGAGGAGCTTCAGCGTCCATGATCTCGTTTGGTGCAGCGCTCGGAACACGCGATGTCTTCTTGCTCACCCTCGATGCGCTCCGCTTCGATGTGGCCCACGCTGCGCTCACCCAAGGACGGCTTCCCAACTTGTCTGCGCTGATTCCGCACGGCTTTGAAGCGCGACATACACCAGCCACGTTTACGTTTCCCGCACATCAAGCGTTCTTTGCAGGATTTTTTCCAACGCCGATTGCCAAAGGAATCCACGCTCGTCCGCTGGCGCTGCGCTTTCCGGGTTCCCGCAGCACAGGAAAGGATACGCTGATTCTCGACGGAAAATCCCTGATCGATGCCTTCGCACACGCGGGATATCGCACGATCTGCATTGGCGGCACAGGCTTCTTCAATCCCAGCACGCAGCTTGGCCAAGTCCTTCCTTCTCTGTTTCAGGAAGCGCACTATCATCGCGACACCAGTGTATCCAGTCCGATTGCATCGAAGACGCAGTTTCGGCTCGCCAGTCAGCGCTTGCGAGAGCTACCAAGCAGCCAGCGCGTCTTTCTGTTTATCAATGCACCGGCAACGCACCCACCGACGAGGATTTTTGTCAAAGGAGCGCACAAAGAGAGCACCGAAACGCAGGCCGCAGCGCTCATCGACTTGGATCGTCAGCTCCCGATTTTGCTGGATGCACTGCGCGCACGCGGAGGCGCAGTTGGGATCATCTGTAGCGATCACGGAACGTGCTTTGATGAGCCCAGCGATGATGGATTCGATGGACACCGGCACGCGCATCCCAATGTCTTCACCGTTCCTTATGCCGAAGTAGAGGTCACGATCTAGTCATGCGACTCGCTGAGCTACTCCGCAGCGGCGGCTATCATTCCTACGCCTATTCCTATCCGCACAAGACTGCGTACCGTACGCTTCCTGTTCCGATTCCACTCAAAGCGCTGTGGGCGACGGAAGATCGACAGTCTCTGTTTCTGTATCTGCACGTTCCGTTTTGCGAGCAGCGCTGCGGATTCTGCAATCTGTTTACGCAAGTTGCGCCCAAGTCGGATGTGGTGTCGCGCTATCTGGACGCACTGGAACGTCAAGCCACAGTGATGCACAGCGTGCTTCATCCCTACCGCGTGGCGCGACTCGCAATCGGGGGCGGAACCCCAAGCTATCTGTCTGCTCCGCAGCTTGCGCGACTGTTTGCGATTGCCAAGCGGCTCTGTCCCGATCCAATTCCTGGCTCTATCGAAGTATCACCAGCGACGATAGATGAAGAAAAACTGGCGGTCTTGCAGCAGCATCACATCACGCGCATCAGCATGGGCGTGCAGAGTCTGTTTCCCAGCGAAACCAGCGGTGTTCAGCGCCGACAAGACCCAGCCCACGTCGAGCACGCACTGCGAATCCTTGCCACAGCTGCCCCAATTCGCAACGTTGATCTCATCTACGGACTGCCCGGACAGACCGCACAGAGTCTTCAGGAATCGATCGATCGCGTCGTCGAGCTGGGCGCAAATGAGCTGTATCTGTATCCGCTCTATGTGCGACCGCTCACGATCTTGAGCCGTCATCGCAGCCAAGATGACTTCCGCGTGCAGCTGTATCGAAGTGCCAAGCAGCACCTTCGCTCGCTCGGCTTTCGACAGGTGTCGATGCGGATGTTTACACAAGCTGTACCCGACGCCGAAGGGCCAGATCGTCCGCAGTATCGCTGTCAAGATGACGCAATGATCGGACTGGGTCCGGGCGCGCGCTCGTACACAACCTCTTTGCACTATGCGACATCATTTGCGGTGGCGCAGTCTGCGATTCGCGATCGGATCGAAGCGTGGATGTCGCAGTCTGCGGATGACTTTTCCTACGCGCATCACGGCTTCCTGTTATCGGACACAGAGCGCCAGCGAAGGTATCTCATCTTGTCTTTGCTGGAAGGATCGCTCGATCGGAATGCCTACCGTCAGCGCTTCGGTCACGATGTCCTTTCGCACACCCCAATGCTTGCGGAAGCCATCACAGAAGGACTGATTACAGAGTCCCCTGATACGCTCTGTTTGACCGAGCGCGGCGTCGAGTGTGCCGATGTGCTGGGACACTGGCTTCAGTCCGATGAAGTGCTGGCTGCACGCGCTGCGTGGGAGGCTGCATGATCGCTGCGGAGTCCGCACGCCCCAGCCTGTCTCTGTTGTGGCGCGGACCGCTCGATAGCTGCAACTACGGCTGTGCCTACTGTCCGTTTGCCAAGCGCGCGATCTCTTCATCCATGCTGGCGCGGGATCGCGCTGCGCTGACCCGCTTTGTGGACTGGGTGAAGCGCACGCAGACTCATTGTCTGCGCATTCTGTTTACGCCGTACGGAGAAGCGCTGATCTGGCCCGCTTATCGCGAAGCACTCGTCGAGCTGTCGCAGCTTTCGCACATCACCCAGGTCAGCATTCAGACCAACGCATCGGGCCCCCTTTCCTTTCTTTCGGACTGTGATCTGCGCAAAGTCTCGCTGTGGATCTCGTGGCATCCCACCGAGATTGAGCTGTCTCCGTTTGTCGAAAAGATCCACGCGCTGCATGCACAAGGAGTCCAGCTCAGCGTCGGTGCAGTTGCGATTCCTATCCACCTGTCCCAAGTCGAAGCGCTGCGCAAAAGGCTTCCGCCACACGTTCCGATGTGGATCAACGCGCAAAAGCCCGGTGTGTCCTATAGTGAAGCAGAGCAAGCAAGGTGGCGCGCGATCGATCCAGACTTTGATCTAGAGCTGATTCGTCATCGCAGCCAAGGAAAGTCCTGCCAAGCGGGAGAGCACGTCCTTAGCATCGACGGAGACGGAGCGATCACGCGCTGTCACTTCATCGACCAGAAGCTTGGGAATCTGTACCAAGATGATCTGGCGACGATTCTGCGTCCGCGTGCGTGTACCCGAAAGACCTGTGAGTGCTGGATTGGCTATTCCCACTTGGTCGATTTGCAGCTTTCGCAGCACTTTGATCCCGATCGATTCCTTGCGCGGATTCGCAGCACTCCGTCCATCCCCCAACGCCGCGAAGGAACCAGCTTCAGCGACGGTGGGAATCATCAATCTTGAGCAGTGACGGCTCGACCAAAAAGCGCGATGCATGCTCCAGCAAGAAGGAACGAAACACCTTCAGCTTGGGCGGAAGTGGTCGCAGCGGCGGATGCACCAGATACGCGATCGTTCCGGCCAAGCGATAGTCCGACAGCACGCGAACCAGACGACCTGCCGCGACATCCTCTTGCGCCACATGCCACGGCAGCGCGCCAATTCCTGCGCCACTCACAATCGCTTGCCGAACAAAGAAAAAGTCATTGGCGCCCATCCGTGCAGCGATCGGAACCTTGACCTTGCCGTTCGGTCCTTCCAGCGACAGCTCACTGTGCTGGGTGATGCGCTGAAAGTAGATGTGATCATGCTGCGTCAGGGACTCTGGTTTGCGTGGCGCATCATGTCGTGACAGATACGTTGTGCTCGCGTACAGACCCAGATCGAGCCGCGCCAGCTTGCGCGCAACCAGCGTCGAAGAAGGCATCGGACGCGTCATCACCCGAATCGCAAAGTCAAACCCTTCAGCCACCAGATCCACCAAGCGAAGGGAGTGATCGATCTCGATGCTGAGTCGAGGATAGCGAGCCAAAAAGCCCGGCAGAATCGGACCAAGGACCAGCGTTCCCAGATCGGGAGGCGCGGTGATGCGCAGCGTTCCGTAGGCTTCCTCGCTTTCCCGACCCAGCGCCGATGCAACATCGGTCAGCGCCGCCACATGCGGAGCCGCCAAGCTGGCGAGTGTCTGTCCTTGCTCGGTGAGCGCGTGACCTTGGGCCATGCGCCGAACCAGCGCGACCCCGAAGTCTTCTTCCAGACGGGAAATCGCGCGTCCCACCGTCGATTTGGGCAGTCCCAGCCGTCGCGACGCCGCCGCGATCGATCCGGCTTGGGCCACTTGAATGAACACCGCCAGCTCATCGAAGCGCAGACGATTCAGCACAGAAGGTGTAGCTGCCATGTTGGGATGGTTGCATTTTTGCAACCCAAAGTCATGCAGTTGCGATCTGTTCGCGATGCGGTTCAGGGTCCAGACTGTCTTTCAAACGGAGGAACACCATGATTGCAATCACCGGAGCCACGGGAAAACTGGGTCAGCTTGTCGCCGCAGCGCTGCTTGCGAAAGTGCCCGCCAAAGACATCGCAGTACTTGTTCGGAGTCCCGAAAAGGCAGCCGCACTGGCCGCCCAAGGCGTCTCTGTTCGACAGGCAGACTATCGCAATCCACAGTCGCTCACGGACGCGCTGCACGGGGTAAGCAAGCTGCTGCTCATCTCGTCCAATGAAGTGGGACAGCGTCTTGCGCAGCATCAAGCAGTGATCGAAGCAGCGAAGTCCGCAGGGGTTACACTGCTGGCGTATACCAGCTTGCTCCACGCGGATTCTTCGCCGCTGCTGCTGGCCGCAGAGCATCGCGCCACCGAAGCTGCGATTCGCGCATCAGGCATTCCGTTCGTGTTTCTGCGCAACGGCTGGTACACGGAAAACTACACAGAGAACTTCGCATCCGCACTGGCGCACGGCGTCCTGATTGGCAGCGCACAAGACGGACAGATCGCGGCAGCAACCCGTGCAGACTATGCAGCAGCGGCGGCAGCAGTCCTTTCCGAACCGGGCCATGAAAACAAGGTCTATGAGCTGGCCGGAGACGTTCCGTTTACGATGACAGAGCTGGCCAAGGAGCTATCTGCGCGCACTGGCAAGACGATTCCCTATCAGGATCTGCCACCGGAACAGTACCGATCGATTCTGCTCGGCGCAGGACTTCCGGCCCCCTACGCAGAGATCTTTGTCGATGCAGATCTCGGAATCACCCAAGGAGCGCTCCACGATGAATCGCATGACTTGCAGCGACTCATCGGTCGGACAACGACTCCTTTGGCGGTGTCTGTCGCGGCTGCGTTCTAAGCGATTCCAAGCACCGTTCCGCTGCGCGTCCGTCTCGCCGGGGAAGCGCTCACATCCCGCAGCAACGAAAGCAAGTAGTGGCCGGTTTTATGTCACGGTGAATGATGCCGAGCTGGTGGGCGGCGTGTAGGGCTTCCGCACTCTCTTTGATGACCTGAACTTTTTCGTCTTCAGAGAGCTGATCTTTGGCCTGTGCAAGCGACTGTCCATCGACAAACTGCATCGCGATGTAGGGCTTGCCTTCGACTTCTCCGACCTCCAGAACTTGGCAGATTCCGGGATGCTGAATGCGCGCTTGGGACTTTGCTTCTTGAAGAAAGCGCAGCGTCAATCGCTCGTCATCTCCGCGCACAAACTTGATCGCAACGGTGCGACCCAGTCGTCGATCGGTGGCTTTGTAAACAGATCCCATTCCGCCCCGACCCAGCAGTCCAAGTAGCTCATAACGATCCCAGTTGACGACGGGAACTTGCCCGGTAGCGCCCACGCTGGGAACAGAGATCTTGAGCGATTCCTGATCCTCATAGATCTGTCCCAAGATGCCACTTACAGAGGCGGTGTCGTCTTCATCCACAGAAGCATCTGCGCGATCTGCGGATTCCTTGTGCGTGATCGGTTCCTTCTTCGCGGTGGATGCTGCGGAAGAATGCATAGCAGGAGGCGCGAGGGACTGTGCATTCCCAACCTGACGAGGTGCTGTTTCATCCAGCGCCCAGTTGATTCCTTCTTGGGTATCAGCGGTCGCATCGCCCGGCTGTTCATCCCCGGATTTGGCCATCGTTTCCATCTATCTTCGCACAGCAGCACCGAAGTTGTGCTTGGCCTCGCCTTCACGTACGTTGCGCGCATGACTGGCAGACAACGTCGGCGCGTTGCGGAGTGTTTCGCACTCGGACTTACGTTCTTTTCAGGAGCCCAGCACCAGGGCGCAATTCAGCCGCTGAGGACCGTGACTGCGTCAGCGCGTAGCGAGGCCAAGAAAGCGACGCCGCAGGTCTTGCCGTTTATCGAAAATGACTATGCGACAGCGCGCTCGCTCGCGAAAAAGCAGGGAAAGCTGCTGTTTGTCGATGCGTGGGCGGACTGGTGTCACACCTGCTTGAGCATGAAACACTTCGTGCTCACAGATCCGCTGCTCGCTCCGCTGGGATCAGAGCTTGTGTATCTGGCCATTGATACCGAGCAACCCAGCAATCAAGCGTTCCTTCAGCGCTTTCCGATTACGTCTCTGCCCACGATCTTGGTGCTCGATGCGCAAGAACAAGTGATGGCGCGCTGGACCGGTGCGATGACCGCCAAAGAGCTGAGCGTGCGACTTCATGAGCTGCTGACGCAGCAGCACGCGCAGGTTCCCAAGCTAACGGAGGCGGATCGGCTGGCCGCGCAAGGCAACAGCCAAGCCGCCGCGCAGCGATATGAAGAAGCGCTGATGGAACCGGGCGCACGTCCGCGCGCGCTGTCTGGACTGATTCAAGCGCTGGCAGCGACAGGACAGACCGAGCGCTGCATCGAGGTCTACCAGCAGCACGCGCAGCAGCTCGGAAAGAGCGCGCTCGCGACAGACTGTGCGTCGTATGCCGCGTCGTGCCTGGAATCGCTGGAAGATGCCGACCGCAGGCAGAAGCTTCGGCGCAGGCTCCGCAGTGATGTCGAGCAGCTACTGGCCGATCCCGAAGGCGAGCTGTCGGTCGATGATCGCAGCGATGCCTACGGAACCATGATCGAGCTATCGGATGCGCTGGGGGAAAAAGCCGTCGGTGACGCGCTTTCGGAAAAGCGACTTCACCTGCTCGAGCAAGCGGCGCAAGCGGCCCCCAATCCCGTCCAAGCCGCGACGTTTGATGCGCATCGCTTCGAGTGCTATCGCCGACTGGGACGCTGGAAGCCCGCAGAACAGATGCTGCTGTCGTCGGAACAGAAGATGCCGCAAGACTACAATCCGTCGGCGCGGCTGGCTCGGCTGTATTACGAAACGGGACGAATTGAAGAAGCGCTGGCGCGGATCGATCGGGCGCTGTCGCTGAGCCACGGACCGCGCCGGGTCGGCATGTATGAGCTGCGCGCAAGCATCCTGGGTAGCCAGAGCCGAACGCGCGAAGCGATGGAGTCATTGTCGACGGCAATTACCATCTACAAAGCCAGTCGTCCGGCATCGCAGAATGGCGAAACAGCGCGGCAGCGCTCGCTACAAAAACAGCTGGATGCGCTGACGGAAAAGCTCCTTCAGCAGCCGGAGCCCGTCGAGTCGAGCGAGCCCAAAGCCGTCGAGCAGCCTCGGGGATCTCAGCCGGGCAAGCCCAAGCAGAAAAAGCCGCCGCAGCCGAAGAAGCCAGAGCCAAGCTACGAGCCCGGAATGCCAGTGGCGGACAAAAAGAAGAGCCGTCAGCTTGCCAACCGCGACAGCCAGCTCAAGTAGTCGCCAGCGTCGGAACGCGCGCTCCGTCCGCAGCGCGTGATCGCCCGTCCAGCCACACGCCATTCGGCGCTTCTCTGCTCGTTTTCCTGCCCAAATCGGTCATTTTCGTGAGATAAATTACATACTTTGGGCCACGCAGGCTTCGGCCCAACGGGGGAGAACTCGTCATGGTGCACGCTCATCTTTCGCTTTCGCGTCCGTCGCTGCTGAGCTTTGTCCGGGCTTATCTGTGGCAGCTGGAACGAACGGGCGCACTGCTCGCAGTGACCGAAGCCGAGCAGCGGGCCGCCCAAGAAGCCGCCGAGGCACTGTACGCAGCCGCAAGCGATCGCGATCAGCGCAGCCGCCTGTTTGGAGAGTTTCGCCAGCTGGTCGAGCAGCACGTCGCGACACCGAGTCACGCGCTGCAAGCGGTGATTGCGCGCCTGGAACGTGCCAGCCAGCCCGCGTCTGCCGAAGCATCGAGCGCAGCAAGCTCCGACGAAGTGACACCTGCATCAGAAGCTGTCGTCGCTGAAGCTGTCGTCGCTGAAGTTTCCGTCGCTGAAGTTTCCGTCGCTGAAGTTTCCGTCGCTGAGGCTGTCGTCGCTGAAGTTCCGGTGGTGGCCGCTGTGACGGCTGACGATGATGTTCCGGTGGTCGAGCGAAGCGGCGAAGTTCCGATCGATGACATCAGCGATGCCAGCGACGATGTAGCCGCCACAAGCGATGAGGCAGCGCTGGCCCAAGATGTCACGATGCGCAGCGTGGCTCGCCGTCGTCGTGAGCGTCGCTAGCAAAAAGCCCGTCGTTTTAGGCGAAAATAAAGAGACGATGCGGTCGGTCGCGCAGCGTTCGCACAAGCAGCTTGCGCCAGGGCTTTCCGTGGCGCTGGCGATGCTCGGCGCACTGCTCGCGGGATCGTATGGCTATCGTCTGCGGCTGCTCTGTGCGATCCAAGATCCGATGCAGTGGGCCGACGAGCCCGTGACGCAAGCGGACTTGTTTCGGCAGCTCGGAAGCGATGCGCTGCTATCGGTGAGCGTGGCTGCGGTGGTGTGGCTTGGGGGAATCGGGCTGGGTCTGCTGCTGCGCGCGTCGTGGCAGCGACGGCTGGGACTTGGGCTGCTGAGCGTGCTGCTGCTGCTGTGCGGAATGCTTTCGCAGGCGCAGCACGGAACGATCGTGGCGATGCACTCGGGGCTGACGCTGACGCTGCTGAAGGAATCGCTCGATCCGGCGGCGATCCGTGAGTCGTGGGCGCTGCTGCCGCGCAGTGAATTGCCGTATCTGCTGCTGCCGCTTGGTGGCTTTTGGCTGATCTATCTGGCGCAGACGCTGCATCGGGTGACGCGGCTTGTGGTCGCGGGCGGAATCGGCGTGCTGACGGTGGGACTGCTGACGTGGGCGCTGCGCGTTCCGGCGGCTCCGATGCAAGAAGCGCTGCTGCATCATCCGCTTGGCTTTGTGGCGACAGAGCTATGGAATCACCGACGGACGCAGAGCACGATGCCGCACGTCGGAGTGTCGGTGGCCGCAGCCGCAACCCGACAGAGATCGCCAGACGAAGCGGGCGAAGATCCGCAGCTTGAGCAGGCTCCCGACGCGCAGCAAGCCGAAGAAGACACCAGTGCCAGCCTGGCGCTGCCGGTGGATGCGAAACGACCGACGATGGCGCTTTTGTCGTCGCAGTTTGTCTATTCCGAAGCCGAGCGACCGATTCACAAGAAAAAGCCCAGTCCGTCTCAAGAGCCGCTCAATGTGATTGTGCTGCTGCTGGAAAGCACGGGCGCGGACTATGCGCTGTCGCCGCTGCCAAACGGAAAGCTGGCGATGCCGTTTCTGCGCTCGCTGTGTGACAAAGGACTGTGGCTGCAAAACCACTTCTCGGCGGGAAACTCGAGTCCGCGCGGCATCTTTTCGCTGATGTCGGGCCTGTACGTGATGCCCGAAGTGGGCATCTGGGATGTGCGAAAAGACATCTATTTGCCGTCGCTATCGACCTATCTTCCGTCGCAGTATCAGCGCTTTTTGGTGACGCCCGCGTCGCTCGACTGGTACTTCCCGCACGCGTATATGCTGCACAGCGGCTTTTCGGATCTCGTCGGGTATCACAACCTGCCGATTCGCAAGAACGCGCCCGGAGGACGAGCCCACGCGCGCGACGAAGCCGAGACGGTGTCGGTGTTTTTGCAGAAGCTGTCCGTCGCGGCGCAGCGCAAAGAGCCGTTTGTCGCGGTTTATTACAGCTTCCTGGCGCACTGGCCGTATCCCGACTACGGAAAGGAATCGCACGTCACGCCACCGACGAGGCCGATTCACTTGTACTACAACAACTTGCACTATCTCGACGGACAGCTTGAGCGGATCTACAAAAAAGCGGACGAGCTGGGGCTGCTCGATAAGACGGTGATTGTGATTGCGGGCGATCACGGCGAAGCGTTCGGACAGCATCCGCACAACTACACGCACTCTCGACAGAGCTTTAATGAAAACTACCGAACGCCGGCGCTCATCCTGCATCCGAAGCTGTTTGCGCCGCGCGTGGTGACAGAGCCGACCAGTCACGTTGACTTTTTGCCGACGCTGCTCGACGCGCTGGGTCAAAAGTACGATCCGCAGCATGTCCAAGGTGAGTCGCTGTTCCAAGATCGCTTCCGTCGCAAATACATCTTTTTGTACGGAAACGAAGATACGTCGTCGTCGATAAGCCAAGACTTGATAAAGCTCCAGATCTCGCTGCGCGACGGGTCGTGCTGGACGTATGACCTCAAGAGCGATCCGGGAGAGCGCAAGCGGCTCGGCTGTGGTCCGCATCGTGCGCAGTACGAAGCGCTCGTGTCGTATCGCCAGCATCAGCAGCAGTCGCTGCGTCAGTACAATGCAGTGTTCCGTCGAGAGCAAAGCCAAGTCAGCGCGCCCACCGCTCAGCTTGCGCTGCCGTCGCGTCCGGCTTCGTCGCTGTAAGTCCATGCCTCGCTGATTCGCTCGCCGTGAGACTGTGCGCCCGCTGCGAATTCTGCAATTCCTGGGCTTGTCCGCACGCTGTCCGCCGCGCTACATCCGCCAGTCGGAGGTAGGGACGATGATCACGCAGAGTCGCTGGCGCGCTTGGCTCCTTTCGCTTCTGGGACTTGGTCCTTTGTCGGCGTGCTCGCCCAAAGAGGCGGAGCCCGATCCCGGTCGCGTGACGCTGCATCGACTGAATCGCGACGAGTACAACAACACCGTGCGCGATCTGCTCGGCACCAGCCAGCGTCCCGCCGATCAGTTTCCGTCGGACGACATTGGCTTTGGCTTCGACAACGTCGCGCAAGTGCTCAGCGTGTCAGCGCCTCACGTCGAGCGCTATCTGCGCGCCGCCGAGTCACTGGTCGATGAAGTGCTTCGTCCCGACGGATATCCGCTGAGCGTGGCGCTCCAAGTTGGCGATGTGGAAGCGCGTTACCGACGAAGAAATCACATCTTCTTTGCCTCGAATGCGCAGATGCCGCTGCGCGTGGAAGTTCCGCAGTCCGGCAGCTATCAGATCGCGGCGAGCGCGTTTGGCGATCAAGCTCCGCCCGATCCAGCGCAGATGGTCTTTGCCGTCGACGGAACCACGGTTCGCACGGTGTCTGTCACAGCGGTGGAAGCCAGTCCGCAGACGGTTTCGTTTGAGCTGAGCCTGACCGCCGGAACGCACATGGTGAGCTTCGGCTTCGGCAATGATCTGTATGTTCCCGACGAGGATCCGAAAAAGACGCTGGATCGAAACCTCGGGGTGTTTTGGTTTCGACTGACCGGACCAACGAGCGCGAGCCCGGAAAACAGCCTGCGTCGTCGCGTCATCACCTGCATGCCGAGCACGCCAGATCCGTCGGAGTGGCGAAGCTGTGCAGATCAGATCGTCGCGAGGCTGGCTCGTCGTGCATTCCGTCGGAGCGTATCGCCCGAAGAAGTCCGCGAGCTGCGCACGCTGAGCGAGTCAGCCTGGAGCGAAGGCGATGACTTTGTGTCGGGCCTGCGTCCGGCGCTGCTTGCGGTGCTGCTGTCGCCACGCTTTTTGTATCGCGTCGAGCTGGATGAAAATCCTTCGTCGCTGACACCGCATAAGCTCACGGACTTTGAGCTGGCGACGCGGCTTTCGTACTTTCTGTGGAGCAGCATGCCCGACGATGAGCTGCTGCGGCTGGCCGAGCAGTCTCGTCTGAGCGCTGATTCGAGCGTGCTGGTTGATCAAGTCCGTCGGATGCTCGACGATCCAAAGGCAGAGACGCTGCTGTCGCGCTTTGCCAGTCAGTGGCTGTCGCTCGACGGGCTGGACTCGGCGTCGCCGGATGTGAAGCGCTTTCCGCAGTTTACCGACGGACTGCGCGCAGAGATGAAGCAAGAGACGAAGCTGTTTGTACGGGAGTTTTTGCCGCTGCTCGGCAGTCGCGAGCTGGGTCTGCACAAGCTGCTCACCGAGCCGCTGACGTATCTGACGACGGACTTGGCGCGCTATTACGGCATTCCGGGGCCGCCGCCCGAGGTGAAGTGGGAAGCGACGCAGCTTCAGGGAACACCGCGTCAAGGGCTGCTGACGCAAGGCAGCGTGCTGACGATGACCTCGTATCCGGGACGCACGTCGCCGGTCAAGCGTGGCAAGTGGATCTTGGAACAGCTGCTGTGCTCGCCACCGCCGCCACCACCACCGGGTGTCACCACAGAGCTGGGCAGCACGATGAGCAGCGGCAGCCTTCGTCAGAAGCTGGAAGAGCACCGTCGCAAGCCCGAGTGCGCAGGCTGTCACAAGCTGATGGACCCGCTCGGCTTCGGTCTGGAGTCGTTCGATGCCGTCGGACAGTTCCGCACGAAGGATGAAGGTCTGCCGATTGACTCGTCGGGAGAGCTACAAAACGGAAAGACCTTCACTGGTTCCGAGGAGCTGTCGTCGCTGATTGCACAAGATCCACGGCTTCTGCGCTGTGCGGTTCGCAAGCTGTTTACCTACGCCATTGGTCGTGCACCGACGGACACCGACGAAGGACGAGTCGAAGCGCTGACCTCGTCGCTGACCGAGGCTGGTGGCGCGATGCGTCAGCTGGTGCTCTCGCTGATTCAGTCTGATGCGTTTGTGTCCCGTCGCGGTGAGCCAGAAGAAGGAGCCACGCCATGAGCCATCCCATGCAAGCTTCTCGACGACAGTTTCTGAGAGCAAGCGGTGCCATGCTGGCGCTGCCGCTGTTTGAAAGCCTGCTGCCTCGGTCGGCGCGCGCCGTCACCAAAGCGCCGCAGCGACTGCTGTTTTACTTTGTGCCAAACGGGATTCACATGCCGGCGTGGACTCCGTCGAGCGAAGGTACCGACTACGCGCTGACGCCGATCCTCAAGCCGCTCGACAAGCTCAAGAGCGAGCTGCTCGTGATCTCTGGGCTGAGCAATCTGCCGGGGCGTCCCGACGGAGCGGGCGATCATGCCGGGGGAACCAGCGCGTTTTTGACCTGCACCCACGCGTTCAAAAGCGAGACAGAGCTAAAGCTCGGTGTGTCGGCGGATCAGGTGGCGGCGAGCAAGCTGGGACAAGGAACGCGTTTTGCGTCGCTGCCGCTCGGGATGGAAGGTGGCGCGTCGGTGGGCGGCTGTGACTCGGGCTATTCGTGCGCCTACAGCCAGAACATTTCGTGGATTGGACCCAAGACGCCGCTTGCCAAGATTGCCGGACCGCAGCTGCTGTTCGATCTGCTGTTTTCCGACGGAACCAAAGGCAAAGATGCGCAGGAAAAGCGAACGCGACATCGGCGCAGCGTGCTCGACTTTGTGATGCGTGATGCGCAGTCGCTGCGCGGACGGCTGGGACGAAGCGATCGCGACAAGCTCGACGAATATTTGCACTCGGTGCGCGATGTCGAGCAGCGGCTGGCGACGATGAATGGCAGCTGCGATGCGCCGATGCCTCCGACGGACGATGTGCGACTTGGCGAGCAGCTCAAGATGATGAGCGACCTGATGGTGCTGGCGCTGCGCTGCGATCTGACGCGGGTGATGACGTTTATGCTCGGAAACGGTGGATCCGGCAGGCCGTATGACTTTCTGCCCGACGTCAAAGGTGCGCACCACGAGCTGTCTCACCATCGCAACCAGCCCGAGATCCAAGCGCAGCTTCAGACCATCGATACCTGGGAAGTGGCGCAGTTTGCGTACTTGCTCCAGCAGCTCCAGACGGTAAAAGAGGAGGATGGCGCGTCGCTGCTCGATCACTCGCTGGTGATGTTTGGCAGCGAAGTGGCCGACGGGAACTCACACGATCACAGCAACCTGCCCATCCTGCTGGCTGGTCGACTGTCGGGCGCGGTCAAGCCAGGACGACACATTCGTCGCAGCGAGCCCATCGCCAACCTGTACACCAGCATCTTGAACGCGGTGGGTGTTCCGGTCGGTAAGTTTGGAGATGACGGCACCGGACCGATGCAAGGACTTGCGTAATCAGGTAAGACCGGGCTTTTGGCCTTCGTCCCACTCGATGGTTGTCGCACCAAGGGTCAGCCGGTCGCCGGGAAGGATCGCTTGTGCGCCGCTGATGCTACGACCGCCTCGCTGCCACAGCACCGCCTGGGGTCCGTACCACCACAGATCCTGACCGTCGCCATGAACGCGCATCGAACCCCAGCGCACCGCCGAGTCCGCGCTCGGAGGCACCAGGCCAATCACCGGATCGCCCAGCGCAAACTCTTTCCAGGTCAGCAGCGTCGCTGGGAAGTTGCCGTGATAGTCATCGACTCGTCGCAGCAGCGCCCCGCCCCCTTTGAGCAGCCGCACTTCCAGCGTCAGCACCGGCCCGAGCCGAATCAGCTGACCGTCGGACAAAGACACCTGCGTACCCAGCGCCAAGCGTCGATCGTCGACGAAGGTTCCGTTTAGGCTGCGCAGATCCTCGATAAGCAGCTTGCCGTTTACGATCAGCAGTCGCGCATGCTGACGACTCACACCGTGGGTGATGGAGTCATTGTCCGGCGAGGGAAACGCGCGGCAGACAATGTCACAGTCGCGATGCTTGCCGAGCAGGACTTGCTGCGCCGACAAAATATCCAGCGCCTCCCCTGAGTTTCCGACGAACGCCAGCAAGCGACGATGTCCCTGCGCAGAGCTGGGCGCTTCGGCTTGCGGAGACACAGGCGCAGCGACGGGTTGCATCGGCTGAGCCGCTGCCGGAGCGGGCTTGCGAGCGCCCCACCCTTCGATGCTGCGCGCGTTGGCAGGCTCGGTTCGGGCAGCTTGCTCGCCTCGGTTTCCGAGATCAATTGCAGCCATCGCCGGTATCGTCGAACGAAGTGCCTGGGGAGCCGGCTGAATCGGTTCAATCTTGGCAAGCTGCGCAGGCGGCTGCGTCGCGCGAATCGCGCCAGGAACCGGCGGAGGTGGCGCACCGGGTCGACGCTGCGGCGGAGGCGGCGGTGCAGCCGGAGCAGCCGTCGGAGGCGGAGAAGCCGGACGAGGAACATCCGCTTGCCGCAGTCCGCTCGTCGACGAACGTCCCGACTCACCGAAGATGGGAAGCGGCTGGGAATCCATCGCCCGCACAAACTCTTCGACATACGTCCGCGCCGACGGAAACCGATCGCCGGGCTGCTTGGCCATCGCTTTTTGGAAGAACTGATCCAGCGGATGACCGACGGGAATGCTCGGCACAAACGTGTTCAGCGGCGGCACCGGATTTCGCTTGTGCATCAGCACGAGCTGGACACGATCTTCGTGCTTAAACGGCGGCCTCTTGGCGACGGCAATGTACAAAATCACACCGAGCGCGTAGCGGTCTGTCGCGGCATCCACCGTCGGACCAAAGACCTGCTCCGGGCTCATATACGTTGGCGACCCGACGGCAACGCCCACCGCAGTGAGCTTGTCGTTGTCTTCCATCGGACGGGCCAGACCGAAGTCGAGCAAGACCGCTCGTCGTCCGTCACCGTCTGGCGCAACCATGATGTTGTCGGGCTTGACGTCGCGGTGAATGATCCCCATCGACGCCGCGCGATCGAGTACATCCGCAACGGGATTGAGTAGCTCGGCGATCTGCCGAGGCGACTCACGAGCGAGCACGTTGTGCAGGCTCTCTCCCTCAATGTATTCCATCGCGATCCACAGCACCTTGTCGGGCGTTTCACCGAAGGCATAAATCGCTGCGGTATGGTGATGGATAAGACGGGCCGCAAGCCGGGCTTCTCGACGGAAACGCTCCACGTAGGAAGCGTCGCGTGATAGCTCCGGGTGCATCAGCTTGACGACCGTATGCCTGCCGAGCGTCGTCTGCTCCGCCAGGAAAACCTCGCCGCAGCCGCCTTCGCCAATCTTACGGATGAGGTGAAACTGATCCCCGACCTTTGCGCCGGGACCTAACTTGGCCACCTGAC
>ERZ724526.694-NODE-694-length-18819-cov-5.676348_pt1 | contig 18819 bp, 17 predicted proteins | sample MGYA00376059_ERZ724526 | MGnify/ENA primary metagenome ERZ724526 (study PRJEB28724, sample SAMN07190883) | activated sludge metagenome | isolation source: activated sludge of sewage treatment plant in Hong Hong | place: Hong Kong | collected 2016-03-17 ...
TCAACGTAACAATTGCGAAAAAATTATTAATCAAAAATGAATTTAACAGTTAATGACCTGCATTTTGTGTCATAAATATTTTCGTTAGAATAAATTTGCTGCCCTACATTTGCAGCGATTTGGTTTTATCCCTTTGCGGGATGATTAAATGGGAATCCCGTGAAATCCGGGAGCTATCCCCGTAGCTGTAAAGCCGCTTCGGTCTGTTTATAAAACAGAAAGAAGCCATTTCAAAAAAAACCACTGTTGCAAAACGGGAAGGTGAAATAAGGCTGAGCCAGAAGACCTGCCAATTCAATCAACATTTATTTTGCTTTCGGGTGAAAAGCTGAAATGTAAAAGTCAACCGACATTTATATTTCTATCTCTTTTTTATTCCTGAAAGCAGTCACACAAAAAACTCATTGTAAAATGAAAAAACATTTTTTTGTGCTGGCTGCCGTTATCATCAGCAACCAGCTCATCGCACAAGACACGGCTCGCCTGCAATTGGATGAGGTAGTAGTAACAGCCAACAAGTATGAACAAAAACAAAGCACAACGGGTAAGGTGCTCAACATCATCAGTCGTCAGCAATTAGAAAGAAGCGGCGGAAAAACATTGAGCGAAGTATTGAATACATTGCCGGGGCTAACCATGATAGGTGCTAATAATGTATTAGGCACCAATCAAAACATCAGCATTCGCGGTGCATCAGCTGGCAATGTGCTTTTGCTAATAGATGGCATACCTGTAAACGATCCATCGGCCATTACCAATTATTACGATTTGAATTTTATAAACATTGACCAGGTAGAACGCATTGAAGTATTAAAAGGTGGCCAGTCAACTTTATACGGTTCCGATGCGGTAGCCGGCGCAATCAACGTAATTTTAAAAAAAGCAGATAAAAAAATTACAGTATTTGGAGGCGTAACCGGTGGCAGTTACAATACTTTAAAAGAGTCCATTGGGTTTGGCGGTCAGCAAAAAAACACCCATTTTTCAATCAACTATACACATCAAAGCAGTGATGGGTTTTCGGCAGCAACTGATAAAAATAAAGTTGGTGGATTTGACAATGACGGATTTAAGCAGCATGCCCTCAATGGAAGATTTGGATTTAGTCCTGCAAAAAATTTGAAAATAAATTTTACCGGCACCTATAACAATTATTTTGCCGATTTAGATGCTGCTGCATTTACTGATGAAAAAGATTACACTGTAAAAAACGACAACAAGCAATTGGGCACTTCAGCCGTTTACACACTTAAAAAAACGACGATACATTTGAACTATAATTTCAATCATGTTATCAGAAGGTATAACGATGACTCACTATATCAAAGCAGCCCTTATTCCAAATTTGCCCGCAGTAGCTATACCGGTCGCATACATTTTGCCGAGTTGTATGGTAATTGGAAAATAAACAATTTTGAGTTATTGATTGGCGCCGATTACAGATGGAATAACACAGACCAATGGTATTGGTCCACCGGCGCATTTGGCCCTTATGCACCACCTGCATTGCATGCCGAGATGAAGCAGGTAAGCCCATACTTAACACTTGCCTATAACCAGGATAATGGTTTTGGTGCAGAAATAGGTGGCCGTTATAATGATCATTCTGTTTATGGCAATAATGTGTCTTTCAACTTTAATCCTTTCTTTGTAATAAAAGACAAGGCCAAATTGTTTGCCAATATTTATTCTGCATTTAAAACACCTACGCTATACCAGTTGTATGATCAAAGTATTGGCAATAGCAGTTTGACCCCCGAAAAGAGTACAGTTGCGGAAGCGGGTGTAGAATTTCTTTCCTTGAAAAAGCTTAATGCGAGGGTTGTAGGTTTTTACCGTCAAGCTAAAGATGCAATTCTTTACACATTCAATCCATCCACCTTTGCGGGTAAATATCTGAATGCAAGTAAGCAAACTAATTATGGTATTGAATTAGAAGGAGGATTTGCGCATAAAAAAGTAAGCATTACGGCTAACTATACATATACCAATGGAAAAACGACAGCCGCATTTGATGGCACCGGCGCTCCACTATCAAAAGACACTACTTACTATAATTTATACCGCATTCCCAAACATACGATCCATATAGATTTTGGTGTACAGGCTACACCAACCATTTATTGCAGTATAAAATCTCGTTCGGCAAGCAAGCGTGAAGAATATGTATATGGTGCAGCTGCAGAAACATTAAAAGCCTATGTAGTATTTGATGTTTATGGAGAATATAAAATGGGAAAAGAAACCAGATTGTTTCTGGAAATAAATAATATAGCCGGAAATAAATATGTAGATATATTGGGCTACAACACTCGTGGGTTCAATTTCAACACAGGTATCAATTTCCGATTGTAAATGAATAAACATGAAACCAAAACCTGCCCCCGCTGCGGGGCGGGTTTTATTTGCAAACCGGGCAATATTACACAGTGTCAGTGTTTTACAACTTCATTATCGGTGGAGCAAAAAGCTTATTTACAGCTTCGGTATGCCGATTGTCTTTGTAAAAAATGTTTAGAGCATCTTTCTGTAGAAATCAATTACTTTAAAGAGAAATATATCTTCCGATAAGTATTTTTGCAGAAACCAACAGCCATGCATTTTGATGTTCAGGAGTTTCTCACCTTAACCTTTACGCTATTTGCGGTAATTGATATTGTAGGCTCAATTCCTATGCTCATTTCCATTAAGCAAAAAATGGGTGGATTAAATTCCTGGAAAGTAACACTCATTTCCGGCGGGCTGATGGTGTTGTTCTTTTTTCTGGGTAAGCCATTTTTAGATTTGCTGGGTGTGGATGTAAAATCATTTGCCGTAGCCGGCTCCATTGTTATTTTTATTCTGGGTTTGGAAATGATTCTGGGTATTGAGTTTTTCAAACCGGATAAAGGTGCACCATCGGGAACAGTAGTTCCTATTGCTTTCCCACTCATAGCCGGAAGCGGAACATTAACCACCATCATGTCGCTGAAAGCAACTTTTGAAAGCGCCAATAAAAACGAGTACATGATTCTTTTTGCCATTCTGATCAATCTGGTGTTTATCTATCTAGTACTTCGCTCATTAAATTTAATAGAAAGGGGGCTGGGCAAGGCCGGTTTATTGGCAGTAAGAAAATTTTTTGGTGTAATTTTGCTGGCTATTGCCGTTAAGATTTTTGCATCCAATGCAAGCGGTCTTATTAAGTGATAAGCTCTTTTTGGCCTCGTAGTACAATGGATAGTATAAGAGTTTCCGAAGCTCCAGATTCAGGTTCGATTCCTGACGAGGCTACTTACTTTCAATTTCCTTCCAGCTCCATTCATGCTTTGTAATCAAGCATTTCAGATTAAAGATTTTTTATTTCGTCAATATTTTCTACCTTTCTTTCTTTAAAAAAATAAACCATGGCTACTGCAAACATCAAAACTTCAAAATTTTTGACTATCCCCTGGGGTCTTCTTTCTATCGTTTTGGTTTTAGTTCTCAACCTTACATTGAACGCCGGTTGGTTCAGCAAAAACTGGAGCTGGATTGCATTGGTGCTCATCATTCCGGCTGCTATACTTGAAAATTTTAAAGTGGGCTACTCCACTATGCGTATCATGTTTTTGAAAGTGGTGTTCTCTTTACTTTCATTTTTACTGGTGGGCATGGCTTTTGGTTCGGCGCTTACCAACTGGTACAATATAAAATTCGGTGCCGGAACACCCGTAAAATCCATTACACTCCCCTGGTATGTATTATTGGCATTAGTAGTGCTGTTATTGATTCAGGTAGCGCAACTATTTAGTATGCTGAAAGCAGTTAAGAGAGAGTTTATGCAGCTCGATCCCGATCAATAAATTATTTACGTTGCTTCCATGCTGCTTTTAAAAATGGAAGCGTAGGTAGTGAAGACAATATTTTTACTTCATCAGTGATAGAAGATTCATTATCCAAAAACCTCAACACCTGTTGGGGTTTATTTTTTTTAAACAACCGGGAAAAGATTTTTGCCCCCTGCTGTTTTTCTTTTTCTAAAATATACAAAAGTACGCTGTCGTAAAAATGAAAACGTCTGAAACCGGTAGGGCGTGGTATAAAAGGATTCTTCTTTTTTATTAAACTACTCACTAATCTTGCCGCATGTTTTTGAATAAACTGAAATGTATAACCACTGGAAGCCTTGGTTTGCCCACCTACAGTGCCCATATTGATGATGCGGCCCTGCACCGGAGTAAAAGCATGATTGGTCATAGGGATAACGCCTGTCTCTGCTTCAACAATTTTATAATTTCCTTTTGTTATGAATTGATGTATATAATTTTTCAATGCCGTTTCATATTCTTCAGATTCCAAAATACTTTTTGAAAACACTGTAAACTCAACCAAAGCCTTTCGCTCCGAAAAAGGCATGATGTACACAAAGTTTGTTCCCTTATCCTGTTTTATTCTAAAGTCCATTAGGGTTGCTTCCGTTGGATTAAAAACCGTTTCATCTGTTTCTATTACCCAACCTTTAAAATGCTGTAGCAGCATTATTTCTTTTTCTTTTAAAAGGGGTTTTTGAAAAAGAATGCTATTAAAAATATAATCTGCAACAAATGTTTCGCTTTCCGTTTTGGCAATCGCAGTTTGACCTTCATTTTGAACTGATGTAACAGCTGCATATTTGATTTCAAAATTCGGCTGTTGATGAATTAAGGCCAGACAATATTCATAAAAATCCTGAGCCCGTATCAGTTTGTAACTGTATGGATGAAGGGAAAGCAATTTTTCCATCTCCATGCTTCTTATCCATACCCGGCTCCAGCTTTTGTAAACAATGTTCTGAAAAATTCCATTTTCATTTTCCCAGAAACACCAGGTACGATCATTTTGAATCTTGGGCGCTTTATCTATCAATAATATTTTCTTATCAGAAAATTTGCCCGACTGTATTAAATGCGCAGCAAAACTCAAGCCTGCACATCCCATGCCCGTTATGATGAAATCGTATTTTGTAACTGAGTTCAGAATACAGAAATTGAATCTAAGAAAAAATTAATCCGCTTCGGGAGCATATTCTACCCGCTTTCCCGCCGCCATCAGTTGCTTGTCTTTCTTCACTTTGTTCCGGTATTTTTTTGTAACAAATAAAAATCCAAAACTTTCACCATCTTCCTTGTTCAAGTGTTTATGATGCATTTTGTGCGCCCACCTTATTGCCCGCACATAAGTATTATTGCTTCTTGTAAACCATTTGACCCGTTGATGAATAATAACATCGTGCACCAGAAAATAAGCAAAGCCATATAACATGACACCAAAGCCAATGGCCTGCAGCCACCAGATATGATCATAAGTACCAAAATATATCATCAAAAAACTGGGAACCGCAAAGATGAAAGCAAATAAATCATTTTTTTCAAACACACCCGGTCTTACCTGATGGTGATCTTTGTGCAGGTACCATAAGAAACCATGCATTACATATTTATGTGTGCACCAGGTGATGCCTTCCATAATTATCAGTGTACCTAATAAAATCAGTATGTAAAAAAAAACTTGCATGATGCTATCATTATCCAATCATTCTGAAACGGTTTTTTACGCCGGCTTTTAGTACAATCAGGGCTTTATAATAATCAGGAATTCGAATTCTCTTTTGCATGATGACTGACGGTTTTGTCCTTTTTATTTTTTTAAACAATGAATAGTAATACTTATACGCTACATATACGCCCAATCTGGCGCTTACTGGCAATTGTAAAATACCTTTATAGGCTTTATCAAAATCTTCCTGAATATCTGCTTCAATTATTTTTTTATCAACTTCAGAAAAGTGATGGAGATCGCATGCCGGAAAATAAACTCTTGACAAATTTTGAAAATCTGCTTTAGCATCTCTCAAAAAATTCACTTTCTGAAAAGCGGCTCCCAGTGCCTTAGCCGGAGCTTTCAATTGTTCAAATTTTGCATTATCTGCTTTGCAAAATATTTTCAAACACATCAACCCTACTACTTCGGCAGATCCGAAAATATAGTCTTCATATTCTTCTTTATTGTACACTTTTTTGGTCAGATCCAATTCCATACTATGAAAAAACGCATCAATCAAACTGTGTTCAATGTCATATTCATTGACGGTAAGTTGAAAACTATGTAGTATGGGATTCAGGCTGATATGCTTTTCTATTGCATCGTAAGTTTCCAACTTGAACTGTTGCAACAATGCAGCTTTATCATGTTCATGAAAAGTATCAACAATTTCATCTGCAAATCTTACAAAGCCATAAATATTTCTGATAGGTGCACGAAGGTCTTTGTGCAGCAAACGAATAGCAGCCGAAAATGAAGAACTGTAACTCTCTGCTACGATCTTGCTGCACGATTCACTTACCTGATGAAATATTTCAATCATGGCCTAAAATTAGTTAATTCATTTGAAACTTTTTACTGCTTCACGGGCAGCCACTTCGCCGCTGATGAGGCAAGGCGGCACACCCGGGCCGGGCACGGTTAACTGTCCTGCAAAAAACAGATTTTTAATTTTTTTACTCCTGCATGAAGGTCGGAAAATGGCTGTTTGCATCAATGTATTGGCCATACCATAAGCATTTCCTTTAAATGAATTGAAATCGCGGCTAAAATCACTTACGGAATATGATTTTTTAAAAATTACAGCATCATGAATGGTTTCACCTAAATGTTTTTCCATTCTGGAAAGAATGAGTTGAAAATATTTTTCACGCAGCGCTTCCGTATCGCCTACAAGTCCGGCAGCAACGGGAATTAAAAACACCATTGCCTCACACCCAGCCGGAGCAGCAGTCTCATCGGTTATGGAAGGAATGCTTACATAAAATAATGGAGCTTCCGGCCATTGCGGGTTTTTATAAATTTCATTTCCATGTTTTTCAAATGAAGTGTCAAAAAACAAGGAGTGATGAACTGCGTTTTTTAGTTTTTTGTTTAATCCCACATAATAAAGCAGGCACGAAGGTGCCATTGTTTTCTTATCCCAGTAAGCATCGGAATAGGAGCGAAATCTTTCAGGATAAAGTTTTGTATCGGTAAAATGATAATCGGCGCTGCTGATGACAAGTTCGGGTTCATATATATTTTTTTCGGTAACTACTGTTTTCACTTTATGATCAAGTACGTTAGTTGATATTACTGTTTCGGAGAAATGAAACTGTACGCCCAGCTCACAAGCTAACTGATACATGGCCTGCACCACCGAATACATGCCCCCCTTAGGATACCAGGTGCCGCCTTTTATATCTGCATAGTTCATCAAACTATACAGCGCAGGTGTATCCTGTGGCATAGCACCCAGAAACAAAACCGGAAATTCTAAAAGCTGACGAAGTTTGGGATGTTGAAAATGCTTTGCAATTTCTTTTCTTATGGATGAAAAAACCTGAAGCTTAAACACACCGCTGATGGTTTGCCAATCCAGAAATTCAAAAAATGAAAGCCCGGGTTTATACACCATTTTCTGCATGCCCACTTCATATTTATATGCTGCGGCTTTCAGGTATTTATCCAGTTTTGCTGCGCTTCCCGTTTCAATTGATTCAAATAAATTTTTAAGTTGTTCATAGGAAGCCGGAATATCATTTACTCCATCATTCCAGTAAATACGGTACGATGGGTCCAATCTTTCCAGTTGATAATAGTCGGATACTTTTTTTCCAAACTGACTGAAAAATCTTTCAAACACATCGGGCATCCAATAAAAACTGGGGCCTCGGTCAAATGTAAAACCCGCTTCTTTTAACTGGCCGGCACGACCGCCGGGCAAAGTTTGCTTTTCAATAACGGAAGCCTTCCATCCGGCCTTTGTCATAAATGATGCAGCAGCAAGTCCGGCAAAGCCACTACCAATAATAATTACAGATTTAGAATCCACAGAAAATTATAAAAGATGATTAGAGATTTTTCCGGTATCCAATAATTTTTGGAAAGCGATGGCGGCATTGTAAGATTGTAATGCATCCAAATGTCGTCCCTGATGCAAGTCGGTCCCCACTAAATCATAATATCCTTTTTTGATAAGATGATGTGCCAGCTCCTGTGCCGATTTGCCATAGTAACCGGAAAGTGAAAGAATATTTAATTGAAACAAACAGCCAATGTCTTTCAGTTCTTCATAAAAATTTTTATTGCCTTCCAGGTACAAATATCTTTCGGGGTGGGCAATGACGGGCTGATAACCCTGCATTTGCATTTCAAACAAAATATCTTTTAAGCCATGTGGTGCTGAAGCAAGCGAGAATTCCGATAATACCCAATTGTCTTTTATCGTTAGCAGTTTTTCATTTCGTTGTAAAAGACCTTCAACATGATCGTCGAGAAAATATTCTGCTGCAGCATGTATTTCTATATCTATATTTTCTTCTTTCAGCCTATTGCGCAGCAAATCCAGTTTTTCATTTATGATGTCGGGAGTATTTTTATACATCTCCCACATGATGTGAGGTGTGGTTATCAATTTTCGAAATCCCAGTTTCATCATCGCTTTTATCAACTGCACCGACTCATCGATGTTTCTGGCGCCATCATCAATGCCCGGAAGTAAATGTGAATGTATATCCACACCCACGTTTTTAAAAACATCAGCTGCTTTGCTATAATCTTTTGATTTCGAAAACAGATTAAACATATTATGAACCGAAAATTTACTTAACGAAGTTAAGCCGAAATCATTAATCAATATTTCTCTTCGGTAATGATGGAAATACTTTGTGTACCAAATTGCTATTGGGGAAAACGATATACCAGGCAGTGAGAAATAATATCATAAAATCGGTATAAAAATTCCGGTGTTGCTGATACCATACCTCCAGTGCGCCTTTGTATGGCAAAATAATCGTACGATAAGTTTCTTGTGGCGGCAATTTGCTTTGGGTGATAATTAATTCTTCATCTCTAAAAACAATAGAGCCAATGCCCGTCAACCCCGGTATTACATTATAAACTTTTGATTTCAGATCATCTGTATATCTGTCAAAGCCCACTTTCATTAGTGGCCGGGGGCCTACGAATGACATATCGCCGGTGAGAATATTTATTAATTGTGGTAGCTCATTAATCTTACTTTGTCGCAACAATTTTCCCACTCGAGTAATCCTCGGATCGCCTCTTTTGGTAATATCGCCATCGCCCATATTTGGACTGTTTTTCAACATCGTAGCAAACTTCCAGATCTTGAAAATCTTATTCTTATAACCCACTCTGTCTTGCCTGTAAAAAACTTCGTGTTCACCGGTTAGCAGCAATAAAATAATAACCGGAATTAATATTGGAGAAAGCAAAATAATTGCTAACAAGGAAAAAGTAATATCAAAAAAACGTTTGATGTGTTTGTACATAGAAATAAGGATTAATTAATTTATAGGCTTGATTGGCGGAATGGGTAATCCTTTCTCAATCATAAAGTTTTTAACTTTCCTTCGCCAACTCGTTTTAACGGCTGTCCATGTTTTACTATCCGGGAGCAATCTCAATTTGTCATTTGAATGCGAAGGTTTATCGGGAATATTAGCATATTCAATATTGTCAAATTCAAGCAACAGTTCAATATTATTTTGCAAGTTTATGTCACCATCTAAATCAAATAGGTTTTTTTTATCAGCAGTCAAGGTCATTTCATTACGCTTCAAAAAACAGTTCCAAAGTAAATTGAGTGACAATTCATCAGTAATGATATCAAGATCATAAATATCTTTATTAGCCTTTCTATTTGCAGCACTTAATAATTTAAATACTCCAATATCAATCCTAGATAAAACTCTAAGGCTTTTAATTTCTTCCGGCTTTTCCAAACAAAAAATATTCTGAATAAACTCAACCTTAACCTGAATATTATCATTTCTTATCAGTGCCCTTAAAAAACAAAACTGATCTCCTGATTCTTCATTTATCAATTCACAAAAAAGTAAATCATCTTTATATTTTTTTTGCAATTGCTGCTTTATTAAGATAAGGCCATTTACACCAACAATATTATCTGAAAAAAAATCAATATCCTCCGATACTCGATGATTGTATCTTAAGGCCAAACTCGTTCCACCGGCTAAAGAAAAAGTGGCAACACTTTGAAAGGTTTGAATTTCACTGATAAGAGAATATATCTGAGGAGAAACTGACTTCACAAAATTATTTGACTTTAAACCTGAAAAATACAGGAACCTTATACTTCGAAGCTACTAAATGGCAAATTTCATTACTTATTAATTCTTTAGTCTTTTGCAAACTTTTTATAATTTGAGAAGGCGTGTAAAAAAATTCCAATCTTTTTATATCCGCTTCAAAAGTTTTCTTATTCGTCATATATAAAGCACGTGGAATAATAAAATCGTAATCCTGTACTGCATCTAAAGTATTAATGTCCACATCCCAAAAAAGATAATTTGGAAAAACTGACGCTATGTTTTTCTTATGTGCCATTGATAAATAATAACAAATTCTCAATACAAAGCTACACAAAAGATTGAAGATAATTCTTCTTCGTACAGATCAAAAAATATCGAAAAAATACAGGTCTAAAATTAATAATCCTGACAAAATAAATAACACCACCCAGCAAATCATCTTATGTTATACTATCCAATCGCATCCCTTATCTCCTTTACCACTATCGCCAGTTCTTCATCGGTAATGCTTGTAGAACTGGGAATGCTGAGGCAAGTGTTATAGATATAATCGGAATTGTCTTTATTGTTTATATATATACATTCATTGTACATAGGCAACTTATTCATCGGCATCCAAAAACGGCGGCTGAGAATTTTATTTACATTCAGATAATCTAATAGTTGCTGCTGTTTCTCTGTCTGAATGGTAAACAACCAACCATTGGTATTTACCTCAGGTAGTTCTTTTTGAAAACGAATATCAGCCACGCCGGTCAGCTCCTTTTTATAAAAATCAACAATTTCTTTTTTACGTTTTATAAATAAAGGCAACAATTCCATTTGTGCCACACCTATTGCCGCAAGTACATTCACCAGCCGGTAATTATAGCCTACTTCATCATGATAATATTCATCGGCACTTGCTTTCGCAGTAGTAGTTAAATGTTTGGCTTGCTTTGCCAGTGCTTCATCATTGGTAACAATAACGCCACCCCCTCCGGTTGAAATAATTTTATTTCCATTGAAACTAAAACAAGCCAATGGACTAAAGTTTCCGGCACTTATTCCTTTATAGGTGGTGCCCAGCGCTTCCGTTGCATCTTCTACAATCGGCAAAGGATATTTTTTAACAATAGCAAGAAACCTGTCCATATCGCACATATTGCCAAGTATATGCACAGGCATAATGGCTCCTATTCTTCTACCATCTTTTTTATAAATCAGATATCCGCCCAATTCATCAGTTTCATTCTCTAAAAACTCTTCAAGCAAGTCGAGATCCATCTGCCACATATCCGGATCGGCATCTATCAATATCGGTTCCGCTCCAAGATATTTTATGGAGTTCGCCGAAGCAACAAATGTGAGATTGGGCAGTATTACATAGTCATTTTGCTTTACACCACTCAATAATAAAGAAATGTGTAAAGCAGATGTGCCGTTTACAGCAGCCACACCATATTTTGCACCCGCAAATGCAGCTACCATATTTTCAAACTGCGTAACATAAGCACCTACAGATGAAATCCATCCGGTATCCAGACAGTCTTTTACATACTTCCACTCATTGCCCGCCATATTGGGCACGCTTAGCGGAATAAATTTTTCATTACTCATATACCAATTTTCCTGATTCAAGATATTGATTGTACCAATCCACAGTCTTTTTCAATCCTTCCTTCCACATGATTTTAGGTTCGTAGCCCAGTTGTGTTCTTGCCTTCGTTATATCGGGGCAGCGGCGGCTTACCGATCCGGGATATGTGGGCGCATTTTCATATTCGCCTGTATAGCCCATCAATTCGCCTGCATAATGTATCAGTTCACCAATAGAAATTTCATCTTGCGTACCTATATGATAGGTTTGTCCATTGGTGCCCGGTTGCTCCATCGCCAATACGGTGCCCGTTACGGCATCATCAATATAACAAAACGCCCTTGTCTGGTCATGTCCATACACCTTAAACGGATTTTCATTTTTTCTAAAGCGCACCACTAAGTGCGGAATTACATGCTTGAATCCCATACGTGGGCCATACACATTATGATAACGTACTATCGTGGCTTCAAAACCCAGAATGCGGGAATAGTTTAAAAATCCTGACTCACCCAGCATTTTTGTAACCGCATACGTAAACCTAGGATGACCGATATCCTGAATACACAATGGAACTTCCTCTGGCGAAGGCGTTGTGTAGCCAAACGCTTCAATAGTACCGGCATAACATTCGCTGGTTGAAGTAAACAACAGTTTACCAATTTTATTTGCCCGCACCCATTCCAGTGTATTAAAAATTAATGCCGTATTGATTCGGATAATTTCATGCGGAATAGAATTGGCATTATCTACACCCACCACCGATGCCAGCATATACACCTGATCGTATTCTTTATCCAGTTTATTAAAAGTTTCGGGATTGGTATAATCGCCTTCCACCACTTTAATGTTGTGTTTGCTCACCAGTTCGGTAAAATAATCATCCTGCTTACCTCTTGCAAAATTATCGGCAATCGTCAATTGATAATTTCTGTTTTCGGCCAGATACTTTGTAATGTTAAATCCAATAAAACCTGCACCGCCCAATAAAAGAACACGTTTACTCATATTTATTTTTATTTTTTTTATGTCAGCTTTTGTACCCTGAGCATCTTCGTTGCGACGCTCCGTTTATCTTTCTGTCCACTCCTCATCAATATTGAACCCCTACGGGGTTCCGAAAAAACATTTTCATCACATTCCCCGGATTATATCCGAATCCCCGGATTACATCCGGGGCTGCCATAATGTCGCCCCTACGGAGCTTTAAAATTTGATTTGAACGAGCATTATAAATCTCTCAATCAAAATAAAGAACTCGCTTACATATATTTATTTTGATTATTTTTTTGGCCATCTTTTTTCCCAGATCTCAGTTCACCTTTTTGTTCGCTCTTTATCAACCAATCAACTAACCAAACATCAAACCAACTAATCAACCAATCAACTATTCAACTAACCAACCAATCAACTAATCAACCAATCACAAATCCCCTCTGCCAATCACCTTTACCACATGTTTTTCCCTCAATGATTTTATTTCATCGCTTGTCCACACGCCTATAGTATCATACATAAATGCGGCCGGCTTACGCACCAGTTTTTGCAACAGCGTTTCATTATTTCTGTAGTCTTTATGCCCGGTTGTTATTACTACTACATCATAATCATTCATCAACAGCTCATCCAGATTTTGATTTATCCAAATATCTTTCTCTTCCCAGTATTTTACATGCGGATCGTGTAGTGCAACTTCGCAACCGGCCAATTGCAATTGATCGTAAAAACCTTCCACCGGTGTATAGCGGGTATCGCCTACATCATTCAGATAGCTGACACCCAGCAATAAAACTTTTTTTCCTTCCAGCGAATTTTTATACTGCGATTGTAAATATTCAAAAGCATACAAGGGCATCTTATCGTTAATATGAACGCCTTTTTCACTTTGCCCCAGCTTTTCATCACTTTCAAAGAGATTCATTCTTGCCCAGCTCGCCAGCAATGGATCTTTGGTAAGGCAATAGCCGCCTACACCCAGCCCGGGCAGCATCAGGTTTTGATGTGTGGGCCTCATTCTGATTGCTTTCACCACTTCATAAATGTCCACACCGGCTTCTTCTGCAAAACGACTCCACTCTACCATAAAGGCAATATTCATCGCCCTGAAAGAGTTTTCCAACACCTTCGCCATCTCGGTAGCGTTGGTATTACCCAATTTGGTCAGCGGATATTCATCGGTACGAATTACCGTTCTCAAAAAATTTTCAACCGCAGCTGCACTCTGCTCATCAGTGCCGGCAAATACGCGGTAAAAGTTTTGAATGGAATCAATGTATTTGGGTCCGGGCATTACTCTTTCATAAGAGTGACCCACTTTTATTTTATCGGTGCTCAGTCCACGATTTTTCAGCGCCTCTTGTAAAATCGGTTTCACCACTTTGAGCGATGTGCCGGGCGGTACCGTTGTTTCTACCAGCACCAATACATCTTCTTTGCAACATGAACCGATTGCTTCAATCGCTTTTTTAAATGGCGTCATGTCCACCTGATAGCCTTCCAGGTCTTTATTGGCAGCCGACTTTTTTTGTACATCCAGATTGATATCCACTACCACTACATCCGCTTTGCTATAAGCATAGCTGTCATAAGTAGCATAATAGTTTTTTTTCTTCAGCGCATTTTGATAGTACTCTTCAATTTTGGGATCACTGGCAATTACCGGAAAAATGCCTTCGTTAATAGAGCGAATTTTCCAATAAGAAGCAGGAGTGGGTAAATCAATTCCTATGACCGCATATTCTTCGGTCAGCGCATTGGCTACTACCAATCCCATTACGGAACCTACAAAACCAAGTCCCTGCACCACTACTACTTTTTTTGAGGGATGCATTGCCACAAAAGCATCAATACCTGCTTTATCGTCTTTTAGTTCAGGTATTTCATATTCAACTCCCGTTACCGGACTTTTCGATATTTTTTTCATTGTATCTGTCGACATAGTCATTGCTGCGCTTTATTTTCCAATTTAAAAATATGGCCATTAATTTTTGTAAAGGCCCAAGGCGTTTTATAAGTAGTGGCCTTTATTCTTTTATCAATTTCTTCTTCACTCATGTCCGGTCTTATATAGCAAAGATCATCCAATTGCTTGCGGGTAAATGGTTTTCTTTTCCATTGTTCACCAGTTGCCGGCAATGGTTTGCCTTGCAGCAGCCCGTTCATGATTTCATAAAAACTTTCTTCAATCAGTTGATAACATTTTTGAGTAATCTGATATACTGTATCTGTTTCGCCTATTGCAAACCTTTTCACCAGAATAATATTTCCTGAATCAACGGCAGCCTTCATGTGGTGGCAGGTAATGCCGTATTCTTTGGCTCCTTCATACACAGCAAAATTGGTGCAGCCGGTTCCGGGATATTCGGGACTGCCCGGATGAAAATTGATAGCCGCCATTGCAGCGTTTTCCAGCAATGTTTTTGGATAAATCCAGGAAGAAATAAAAGAAATCATCAAATCGCCTTTCCAGTTCAACACTTCTTCGGGCAGTTTATCTTTTCTGCTTCCTGAAAAAATAAGCGGTTGTTTAAAATTTGTTCTGATAAAATCTTCTGCCCGCTGAGCATACTCATTATCTTTTTTTCGCAAAAATAATACTTTAAAATCCCGGAGCTGCTGCGTCATTTTTCAGAATAAATTAACCGCATTTCTGCGGCTGCAAAATTAGTAAAATTATGCTGCGCAATGGCAAAGAACTGAATATTAAGCAACCCATCATTTACCAGAAATCTCTTTAAAAATAAACCATAAAAAAACCTGCAATACCTTTTTTGTTTGCAGGTTTAGAAAATATTTTTCAGAAAATTTTTAAGCGGCTTTCAGCTTTTCTGCATTTTTCTTCACTAATTGACGAGCAGGATTGCCTACTATGGTTACGCCATCGGGTACATCTTTTACAATCACAGTGCCGGCTCCTATCGTTACGTTTTTACCGATGACAATACCTTGTCTTACTACCGAGTTGGCACCAATAAAACTACCCTTACCCACTTTTACATTTCCGCATAGTACTACGCCGGGTGCCAGGTGGCAAAAATCTTCTATCACACATTCATGGTCGATGCTGCTGGATGTATTGCAAATAACGCCACGACCCAAAGTAACTAAGGGGTTCAATGTTGCGTTGGCTGAAATCATAACGCCATCACCCATAATAACAGAAGGTGAAATAACGGCACTGGGATGAATAGCGCTTATGGGATTGCCCAATAGTTTGCTAAGGTTCGTATGAATTTTTTCTCTGATACCATTGTGTGCCACGCAGGCAAAATAGTCAAAGTCTTTCAGGCGGTTGATGACATCAACTTCTTTCCCAAGGTAATTTAAATGATAAGGATTGAGTTCTTTTTGCTCATTGTCGCAGTAGTGGGTTACCAGTCTGCCCGAGTTGAGTAGTATATCAACTACTACATAGGCATGACCGGAATAGCCGACAATAGCCACTGGTTTTTTCAATGTGGATTTCATCTGATTGGATTGATTGGATTTCTTGCCTAAAAATAGAAACTGCATTTTCGCCTTGCAAGAAAACAGAATGAAAGCCTGATTGAATTGGGTGTATGTACCCGATGGGGGGTTCGTAAAGTTCCTAATAAGTGAAAGTGAAACCACCAATAAGCCCAATTATGGCTATTTAAGTATAAAAAAAGCCCCCGAAAATTCGGAGGCTTTGAAAAATATGGAACGGAAATTAGTTTTTATTAGCCAACACGTCCTGTATAGCATCCAGATATCTTTGAATCACGATTTTTTTATCAAACTCCTTTATCATTTTTTCTCTGCCCCGTTTTCCCATTTCATCTCTTTGTGTTGCAGTAAGGTTTATCATTTTCTCCATCTTATGGGCAAGGTCTTTTCCATCTTTCACTTTACACAAAAAGCCATTGATGCCGTCATCTACAATTTCACGGCAGCCTGTAACATCAGTAGCAATTAAGGGTCTGGCCATACTGGCAGCTTCAAGCAACACATTACTCATTCCCTCGCGATAGGAAGGCATTACCACACAATCGGCATTTGCAATAAATGGTCTTACATCATTTTGTTTGTCATGATAAACAATCCATTTTTTTTCAATCCAGCTATTCAATTCTTCTTCATTAATGGTTAAAGATTTTTTATTGCTCGACCAAAAAGGACCAATAACATGAAACTCTGTATGAGGAAATTTCTCTTTCAGCAATGAAGCTGCTTCTACATATTCCATCGTTCCTTTATCTTTCAATAGTCGGCTGATAAACAAAAAAATAAATTTCCCATCATTACCTCTTGTAAAAGGCATTGGGGCAAACAGTTCCAGATTGACACCCGACCCGGGCACCCGACAGATTTGTTTTTGAGTTACATATTTTCTTTTAGAAAACTCTTCCATGTCATCATGGTTCGGGAAAAAAACAAATTTCGTTTTCTTTAAAACTTTTTTATAAAGTTTTCGGGCAATGGTATAAGAAACCGTTTTACTTTCAAACAAAGGGCCTGTGCCTGTAATGGTAGATATAGTAGGAATCTTTAATGAGTGTGTAACTAAATTTCCATAAATAGTGGGGCGAATAGTGAAGGTAATACAAACATCAGGATTAAATTCTTTTAATGCCTTGCGGATATTTTTGTAATATTTCACCGCTTTTACCGGGTTCAATACAGCCTTACCGACGTTTACAAATTTAATTATCTCGTGCAGATCGCCGCCATGAAATGTGCCTTCCAATTCAGTAAGCACCATTGTATCATATAAAGAAGCAATTTCCTTCACCAAATCGTGCCGGATAGAATAAATTCCGAGTTCGTGATTTTCTATAATGGCGATTTTCTTTTTTTGAGCGCTCATGCTTTTATATAAACCTTTTTATGCCAAACTTCCAAAGCAAATAATGTCCAAAGCATCTTAGCTCTTTTTTCGTCTCCTGCCTTAATTTTTTTATTCCACAGATCGCTAATAAACTGCTTTGAAACAAAATTACTTACATAATCATTTGAAGAAAACAAATAACCGGCTATCATATCTTTTAACTCATTGTCAATCCATTTTTTCAACGGAATTTCAAAGCCTCTTTTGGGTTGATCTATTAATTCCGGCGGTAAGTATTTATCTGCTAATTTTCGCAGTAAGTATTTTGTTCGTTTTCCATAAATTTTAAATGAGTCATTTATAGAAGGTATATATTCCAAAATTTCCTTACATAATAACGGGCTGCGTCCTTCCAAAGAGTGAGCCATAGTAGCAATATCCATTTTCACCAGCAGGTTTCCTGTAAGAATATTATCAAAATCAAGATTCATTATTTTTTGAAGCCCCGATAATCCGGTTTGATTCATCTTCTCAAAATCCTGTTCCACATCAGCCAGATAATTATCGGAAGCATTTATATATTTTTCGAACCCTTCAAAGCTGTCAATTGTAGATGACAGATAAATTTCCAGTTTATTTTTTCTTGCCAGATCAACTAATCTGTAAGCGAAATTGTATTTACTTTTTTTATTATTTGAAACAGGCATTATTTTGTGTAATAAGCCGGCTGTAGTGTGCACAAATGCTCCCACGTTAAAAAAGTCATACTTGGCAAATGGCACATAACGACGATAGCCTCCAAATATTTCATCTCCACCATCTCCGTTCAATATTACCGTCAGATGTTTTTTGGCTGCCCGGCAAACATAGTAGCTGGGTATGGCAGAACTGTCAAAAAAAGGCTCTCCGTAGTTGCTTAAAATTTTTTCAATATCATTTACCAGATTTTCAAATCCTATCCGGATTTCATAATGCTCGGTATTATATTTTTCTGCTACCAACTTTGCAAGCGGCGCTTCATCATACTCTCCTTCAAAAGAAACAGTAAAAGTCTTTAAACTACTGTTGTATTGTTTTGCAATGGCTGTTACAAGTCCGCTATCAATACCACCGCTCAAGAATGAGCCTACTTCCAGGTCTGAAGACTCCACCCGATTTCGAACCGCTTCATGCAAATAATGTTCCGTTTTTTGCATTGCAGTCTCAAAATCATCATTTACAGGCTTTTCATAAAACTGGTGAATATTCCACCATTTGAAAACCTGTGGTATCGGATGTAGAAGGTCAATCGTTGCATAACTACCCGCTTGAAGTTCGTTTACATTTTGATAGGGCGTGGCCGTTTTATA
>ERZ724526.695-NODE-695-length-18794-cov-4.425263_pt1 | contig 18794 bp, 18 predicted proteins | sample MGYA00376059_ERZ724526 | MGnify/ENA primary metagenome ERZ724526 (study PRJEB28724, sample SAMN07190883) | activated sludge metagenome | isolation source: activated sludge of sewage treatment plant in Hong Hong | place: Hong Kong | collected 2016-03-17 ...
GTTTCGCTGCCATTAATGATAGCTACTGAAGTCCGGTTGCGCCGGATGATGCTAGGGTACCTGGAAAAATAATAATCAAAATACATAGCGCTGTTGTTGCTGCCAGTGGCAATATAGGCATCGCATCCCTTCAGCATGGGCGCAAAACTGATTTTGCTTTGCAATGAAGGTTCCCAACTGCACATTTTTTCAATAAGGTGCTTCAGCAGCACCTCATCTTTTGATGAGAGCTTGATGGTTTGGTTATGCCCGGTTATAAATACAGAGAGAAAATCGTGAAAGCCAACCAAAGGAATATTGCCGGCCATGATTACTCCTACTTGCAGTGGATGAGCCATAGTTTTTGTAGAAAAATAGGGCGCTGCCCATTCCGTCAGTTTTTGTTTTGATAAATATTGCGTGGCAATGTTAGAAATGGATAATGCAGTAAACTCAGGAGTAAACCAGCCATTTTCGTAGGAGGCTTTTTCTTTTATTTGTTGCCATTTTTCGTCTGCCGACAACATATATTCGCCCAATCTTGATAATAAATCAATCCGATATTGTAAATTCATTCCTGTAAATTATATTTGTTCTGAAGAATGCTTTTTGCATTGCAAATGTAACTGTCAACCTGTTAAATCAATTTATATGGCAATTAAGATTACCGAAGAATGTATTAACTGCGGTGCCTGCGAGCCCGAGTGTCCCAACAATGCTATTTATGAAGGTGGTGTAGAGTGGGCTTTGGCCGATGGCACTACTGTAAAGGGAAGTTTTACCCTTATGGATGGCTCTGTAATGGATGCCGACCAAAAGAACGCCCCCATTGCTACCGACATTTATTATATTGTTCCGAATAAATGCACGGAATGTCAGGGTTTTCATGAGGAACCTCAATGCGCTGCAGTATGCCCTGTTGACTGCTGTGTACCCGATGAAATGTATCAGGAAACAGTAGATCAGTTAATGGATAAAAAAGGCAGATTGCATATTTGATTTTAATCATGTGCATAAGTTCATCCCGGTAAATTGGGATGTGGTGAAAAGTTGCTTTAACTTAGAGCATATATTGATATAGCAGCTTCGGCTGCTCACTTAGAGGCGGGTGATATTTCCCGTCGTAAAAAGGTGAAGGAGAAACGGCCTTCACCTTTCTTATTTAATTCAAATCTTTTACCTGCAAAATATACCAGATGAAATTTTTATTTTATTTTTTGCTTCCGATATTATTTTATTCCTGCACCCGCGATAAAATAAATGTGGAAAAGGAAAAAAAGATATTAAAGCAAACGGATATTGATTTTTCCAATATTTCAAAACAGAAAGGTATGGCTGCCGCATTTATTGAATATATGGATTCTTCTGCAGTTTTGTTGAGGCCGGGTCGTTTTCCATTGGAAGGTAAAGATGCCCGTCGCTTTATAAGCGGTACCGATGATTCGGGTTATATACTGACCTGGGTGCCGCAAAATGTAATCATCTCAAAATCGGGCGATATAGGTTACACTTATGGTACCTGGACCTCGTATCCCAAAAAATGGAATGCAGATAGTGCCACCAGGGGAACATATATCTCCATTTGGAAGCGACAGAAGATGGGCGGCTGGAAAGTAGTGCTTGACAGCGGCAATGAAGGAGTGGGGCAGCCTTGATTAAAGGAATTTTTAGCGTTTGAAATTTCGGGCAACAAATTTTTTCCGCAATATTTGTATCTCAAAACCACATTTAGATTATTTCATGAAGAAAAATCTGGCTCTAATTACAGGAGGATTCTCCGGCGAAGCGGTAATCTCATATAAAAGTGCTGTTACAATTGATAATAATTTGGACAGAAGCCTGTTCAATGTATATAAAATTGATATCAACAAAGAAGACTGGCATCATGTATTGGCTGATGGCAGAAAAATTGAAATTGATAAAAATGATTTTTCCTTGCAAATTGATAACCATCAGGTAAAATTTGATGCTGTATTTATTGGTATGCATGGTACACCGGGAGAAGATGGAAAACTGCAAGGCTATTTTGATATGTTGGGTATTCCCTACACAGGGTGTAATGCTGCGGTAGCCGCACTTACTTTTAATAAGAGAAATACCGTTGCCGCGGCTGCATTTGCAGGCATTGATGTTGCCAAATCAGTTCTGTTTTATAAAAATGACGGTCAAAACCATCAGCTTGCAGTTAGTCATTTGCGTCCACCTTTATTTGTAAAGGCAAATAATGGCGGATCCAGTATTGGAATGAGTAAAGTAAACAATCCGGCTGCCGATCTTGATGCGGCAATGGTAAAAGCTTTTAATGAGGATGACGAAGTGTTGGTTGAAGAGTTCATCAGTGGCCGTGAGTTTACAGTAGGTGTGTTTCGTGTAAAAAATGAAATAGTTGTATTGCCGATCACCGAAGTAAGTGCAAATGCTGATATGCTTTTTTTTGATTTTGAAGCAAAATATCAGGGAAAATCATCTGAAACTACACCGGCAAATATCAATGAAGAAATGGCGAATAAGCTGAGAGAAGCTGCCCGCAAAATATATCAGGTATTTAACTGTAGAGGCGTGGTGAGAATCGACTTTATATATAATGACCAGACAAACAAGCCGTTTATGTTGGAAATAAATACCATACCCGGTCAATCTGAGGTAAGCATTGTGCCTCAGCAAGTAAGGGCAATGGGTTGGACTTTAAAAGATTTTTATACCAGGTTGCTGGAAGAAATATTATACAAACCAATTTTATAACAAAGCAATATTCAGTGTTTAAATTTTTAACGCACCGGCCTTTATGGCTCAATATTCTGGCAGGAATTATATTAGCGCTGGCTATATTCTTTTTATTTCTACTGTCACTTAAATGCCTTACCCGCCATGGAAAATCTGCAACCGTTCCCGCTGTTACAGGAAAAAAGTATGATGAAGCAATTAAATTATTAAAGAAAGCCGGCTTTGATGTAACTATACAGGATTCGGTTTATGTGGACACATTGCCGCCTATGTCTGTCATAAAGCAAATGCCTGAAGCTGATGAAATTGTAAAGGCCAACAGAGAAATTATATTAATTGTAAATCGGTTTGAACCACCTTTAATTGAAATGCCCAATCTCCTGAATTATAGTTTCCGAAATGCAGAAATGGTATTGGGCAACTTGGGACTGAAAGTGGGAGATACAACTTTTGAACCTGATTTTGCAAAAAATATTGTTCGCAAACAAATCTATAACGGGCAAGTCATTGCTCCGGGAACAAAAATCAGAAAAGGAAGTGTTGTGTCTTTGGTTTTAGGCGATGGCGTAGGTAATAAGGAGTTTGCAGTACCATCTGTCATTGGTATGCAGTTTTGTGATATGAAAAAGAAACTGGAAGGCAGCGGTGTATTGGTAGGAGCCATTGTACTTGATCCCGATGTAACAGACACTTGCAGCGCTTGGATTTATTGGCAAAATCCTGAAAGATATGATGAAGATAAAAACCTGAATCATATTCGCAGTGGTCAAACCATTGATGTACGTTTGCAATTGAATAAACCTGCCCGTAAAGACAGTTTAGATAATGCTGATCACCTTTAATAAACCAACATGAAGAACATTACCGTTGAAGAATTAAAAGCCCGTTTGGATGCAGGCGAAAAAATCAATTTGATAGATTGCCGGGAACCGAATGAGTATGCTGAATTTAACATTGGAGGCAAACTGGTGCCACTCGGAAAAATTCAGACGATGCAAACCGAAGAGTTGGATGATTTAAAAGAAGAAGAAGTAATTGTACATTGCCGAAGCGGACAACGCAGTATGATGGCCTGTATGTTTTTAGATACACTGGGTTTTACCAATACGATTAATGTAACCGGCGGCATACTAGCCTGGCAGGAAAAATTTGCAACATCAAAATAGAGCCAGGCATTTCATTTAAAGTTTAATATTTACTCCGAACATTAAATTAGTTCCGGCCATGGGGAAATAATAATTATTTACAACAAGTTGCTGGTTGTAAATAAAATTGTAAGTGTATCCGTTTGGCTCATATTGAGCATTAAAAACATTGTTCAGCTTCAATATGAATTTGATTTCTTTTGTCCAACTGGTTTTTAATAGATACGAAAACAAAACGTCTTCAATAAAATAGGGATCTAATTTTTTATTTTCATTGCTTGTATTATCTAAATATTGTTTGCTTACAAATTTACTGTTGAGTGCAATTTCAAAATTGCTGAAGGGAACAAAATGGAAACTTGCACCACCTACAACACCTGGAGAGAAGGAAATTGTAGAAACGGGATAGTGGTTTATTTTTTGTCCACCATTATCATAGTCGTCAATGTATTCCGAAAAATTTTTGAGTTTATTGCTGCTCAATGCAATATTGGCAGAAGCAGATATTCTTTTTGATAGCTGATAGCCTCCCTGCAACTCGATACCTGCACGATAGCTTTGCGTTATGTTGGTTCTTGTATATGCTCCCACGTCATTTATCCTTCCGGTAAGTACCAGCTGGTTTTTGTATTGCATAAAATAAAAAGTGGTGGCCCAGTTGTATTTACTTTCTTTTCTTTCTATTCCTAACTCAGTGTCATACAATTTCTCGGAGACTGGCTGTTGCGTCAGCCCGGTTTCAAAATCATCTCTGTTAGGTTCTTTTTGCGCAATTCCAAAAGAGAGATAGCCTTTCCAATTTTTATGAACAAAGCTGATGCCTGCTTTGGGATTAAAAAAGTGATAATCATTTTTGACTTGTAATGTGGGATTATTTCTAAATCCATTTATATCATAATGTACTGTTCTGTACTGTAAATCTAAAAAGCCAAACCAGTTTGCAGCAATATTTATCTGTTGCTTCAAATAGATATTTGCGTCTGTTTTATGAGCATTTAGATCATACCATTTTTTTAAACCCGTGAGCCCTTGTGCGGCCCATATTAATTTGCCAAAGTGTAGCCCATTGTATCTTGAAATACTTCCGCCAAGATTTGCTGCTACTATTTTGTTTTTGTATTGAAGAGAAAAAACATTTCCAAAAAAAGTATTATCGAGCCATAGTCTACGCACCATGTCAGAGTGGGTTACAGTTCCGATACTGGTAACTACATCAGGCAGCCCGTATTTTGCGTATGACTGATCTGCTTTATATTGTTCGTAATAACCACGACCATCAACTTTAAACAAACTAATATTGAAATCAACACGCTTACTAAACTGATGAGTGAAAAAAAGCTGGTAGTGATTTTGTTCGTATTGATCAATCTCGTTGTTGTATGGTCCTCCCGTTTTTTCTGTGCCGGCATAGTTTGTTTTTCTCTTTCCCGCTTTCAGGTCGGCTTCTGTTATGCCATTCCAGGCCTGATATGTTTTTTCGTTTCCGGAAAATATATTGAGCCTCAAAGAATTTTTGCGATTGATATAGGCCATTGAAAATTGCAATGATTTTAATTTGCTGAAAGCCCTGTCAATATATCCATCGCTGGTGATGGAGGAAAGGCGCATATCTGCTGTGAAGTGATTATCAAGCAAGCCCGTTCCTGCTTTCAGTGTATTTTTCCAGCTATTGAATGAGCCAGAGCTGTTATTTAGTTCAGCATAGGCTACTTTATTTATTTCATTTGTACTCAGGTTGATACTAGCTCCAAAAGCACCTGCACCATTTGACGAAGTACCCACACCTCTTTGTACCTGAATGCTTCCTGTTGAAGATGAAAAATCGGGAAGGTCAACAAAAAAACTACCCTGACTTTCCGCATCATTAAATGGAATACCGTTCAATGTAATATTTATGCGTGAAGCATCAGTACCTCTGATGCGAATGCCGGTATAGCCGATACCATTTCCTGCATCGGAATTGATAACAACTCCCGGTGTTTGATTTAACAGGAATGGAATATCTTGCCCCAGATTCATTTTCTCAATTTCCTTTTTTCTGATGTTTGTTTTGGTAAAAGGGGCTAAATCTGCCGCTCTGACAGAACGAATTTCAATCGGGCTCAACTGATAAAAACTATCAACAGTTTGCTGCTGATTTTGTGCAGAAAGCATGTAAGGCATCAGTAAGCAAATCATTTCAAAAAATATCCTCTTCATTTTTTTAAAATTTTCAGGCTATATGCCCGGTTAAAAAATAAGAGGGAAATGCTGAATGAAAGGTGAAAAACAGCCGATTGAACGGCACTCCCTTCGCAGGCATTACCCTGGCAGGTTCTACGGGTATAATCTCAGATTCTGACAATAATCATCAGAAACACCCCGGAAACACTGTGAATTAATTGCCTTTGGCTGTCAAAGGCAAAGAACTTTGGCAAAAGTAAAGATTAATTTTAAGATCGTGTAACATTTAGGGTTTGTAGTCGTATTATTTAAGAGTTTGTAAGGGGAAGCCAATTCAACAAATCGCTTAACAAGTTTAAAACAGTTTTTTTATGAAAAAATTTTTCAGTTTTCTGATTTCCGTTTTTATTTTTTCTGTACTTGCAGCGCAGCAGATAAATGACCCAAATGCCGAATTACGGTCAGCAAAAAATTTTCATGGCATCAATGTTTCCAATGCTTTTGATGTTTACATTAATCAAAGCAATGATGAGGCCGTAGCAGTAAGTGCTGCAGATAAAAACTTTAAAGAGCGAATTAAGGTAGAAGTAAAGGACGGTATTTTATATATACGATACGATAGCAAAGGAGTACAATGGGGTGGGGAAAAGAGGGCATTGAAAACGTATATCTCATTTAAAAATATTGATCAGCTTACTGTCAGCGGTGCATGTGATGTTTTTTTCACCAATACTATTTCAGTTGAAAAACTCTCCATCAGACAATCTGGCGCCAGTGATTTAAAAGGAAAAATTAATATTGGTTCACTTACAACAGATGTAAGTGGAGCCTCCGATATTGCTCTTTCCGGAAAAGCAGGTAGCCTGGATATAGAAGTCAGTGGTGCCAGTAGTTTTAAAGGATATAATCTAGAGTCGGAAACCTGTAATGCAAAAGCCAGTGGTGCCAGCGATATAAAAATAACTGTAAACAGGGAACTTACTGCCGAGGCCAGTGGTACCAGTGATATTCGTTATAAGGGTGATGGCGATCTTATCAAAATAAAAACAAGCGGATCTGGAAGCGTATCCAGAAGTCGCTCATAGACTTGAGAGTAATAAAAATCATTCGTCCTGTATTTGCACAATACAGGACGTTTTCTTTGGCTGCTTTCATACTTACCCGTATCTTTGCGCCCACATCGCGAAGTAGAGCAGCGGTAGCTCGACGGGCTCATAACCCGTAGGTCGGAGGTTCGATCCCTCCCTTCGCAACAAAGACCCGGAAGCAATAGCTGCCGGGTTTATTATTTATAACCCAAAAAAAATTAAGAGTTCCATATTTTCCAGCTTTCTTCAGCTTGAAGTATCAACATTTCTTCACCGTTTTTAATAGCAGCACCTTTTGCTGCGCCTTTAGAAAGAAACAGTGTTTGCGCCGGGTTGTACACCAAATCGTATAAAAGAAATTTTTCGGTAATAGCTTGATAAGGAAGAGGAGGACAGCTATCCGTTTGTGGATACATGCCCAAAGGAGTAGTATTGATGATAATGTTGTATTCCTTTAATTTTTTTTCATTGAGATCGGAATATTTTATTACCGAGGATTGTAGAGGCGAACGACTCACTGATGTAAAATTTATTCCCAGTTTTTTTAAAACATATACTACGGCTGCAGCTGCACCGCCTGTACCCAGTACCAATGCTTTTTTGTGATGTGGTTGAAGTAATGGGGTAAAACTTTTTTCAAATCCAATACAATCAGTATTGTATCCAATTAAGTTTTTGCCTTCAATTTTAATACAGTTACAAGCTCTGATGCCTTCTGGTATTTCTGAAGCATCAGTAAGCAGTTTGATAATTTGTTGTTTGTAGGGTATGGTAACATTTAAACCTTTCAAATGAGGAAAAGAACGGATGAGTTGCTTTACTTCATCCACAGAACGAATTGGGTACAGTTCGTAACGGCAATCATTGATTTGCTCCCGGGAAAATTTTTCAGTAAAATATTTTTCCGAAAAAGAATGGGAGAGTGGATAGCCAATAAGTCCAAAAGTCCTTAGTGGTGTCGATTGAAAAAAAACAATATCAGCCATTCTCTTGCTTATTCAAATAAAGATTAAAAGTATCGCCACGTAGTCCAATGCGCATTGCTTCCAGCGATATTACTTCGGTAGGGGCAATATTTCCCAGGTTTACATTGCATCCCAGCAATTCAATAAAATAAAGTTGTTGTGCTTTTTGTGGTGCTTCCCACACAATTTTTTCGCCGGGTATTTGTGTAAGAATTTCCTGTACCAGTCCTTCTCTTACTTCACCACTACCACGATAGATACCTACATTGCCTGCCTCTCTTGCTTCGGCAATCACATAGCTGGATCCGGCTTCCAGCTCCGCTTTCATAAGTTCAATCCATTTGTAAGGAGGAATAATATGAGTAGCATCTTTACTTCCTACTTCACTAAGTACAGTGCCGTACTTGGTCAATTTTTCTATGTAGCCGCATTTTTCGGCATGAGGTATGGTAATGGAGCCATCACTTACTTCCATATAACTGATTCCAAAATCGCGGCAGGTATTTATATAATCTTCAAACTGGTTGCGGATTAAAAATGCTTCAAACAATGTGCCGCCAAAATAAACAGGGATATCATTGGAGCGATAAATCTCCAGTTTCTTTTTAAGATTTGGGGTTACAAAAGAAGTACCGAATCCTAATTTTACAATATCAACATGTGGACCTGAGGCGCTCATAAAGTTACCGGCTTCTTCTACGCTTAGTCCCTTATCCATCACCATGGTAATTCCTGATTTTCTGGGTTTCGTTTTACGATCGGGTATTTGAGTTAAATTGAAATTGAATGACATACTTATGTTTTTGGATAGTCAAATAGTTTATAGAATGTGCAAAAATAGGGAAGAATGGTCAGCCGGAAACTGAGCAGGCTCGTATTTGAAATCCGGTTATTTCCGTTTGCTTTTTTTATGCTTCGCAATGCAGTCCACCACTTGTTGATTTTGCAGGATAGCCGGGTACAGTTCTACAAACTGTTTCACCAGGCGAGGTGCAATGATAATAGCATCTTCCAATTGTAGCAAGGCTCCTTTTGATTTGCCAAGTGAAAATAAAATTGCAGCTTTATAGTATTTGAAAATGGGTTTGCCTTCTGTAATGGCCAATGCCGCATCTACTTGTTCAATTGCTTCTTCAAAGTATCCCATATAAAATAAACAACGGATCAGCGCCTCCCATCCATTCGAGTTTTTGGGTCTTAAACGAACTGCTTCAGAGAAACTATTTATCGCCTGGTTGATAAAACCGGCTTGCATCTTGCACTCTCCCAGCAATAAATAATATTCGGCATGACGGGTTTGTATCTTCAGGGCGGTTTCTATTTGCTTTGCACAACTTTCCCATTGCTTCTCATTAAAATAAGTGCAGGCTATCTTATAAAACAATTTGCTGTCTTCTTTATTAATATGTGTAGCTTTTCTGTAATAAAATCTTGCCTGAGCATAATTTTTCAATTTGTCGTAGCAATGCCCAATAGCTTCCAATATTACGGGTTCGGGTTTTGAAAGCTCCGTTACTTTCAAAAGCGCTTCAATGGCTTCTTTATATTTGCGTAACCGGATATAAGCATCGCCGATATTGCGATGTGCATAGTCAAATTTTTCATCAATGGCTATTGCGTACTGATAAGCGTCGATGGCTTTCTCATAAAGTTTTAGTCCCTGATAAGAAGAAGCCAGATTGAACCAGGCTAGTTCGTTGTATGGAAAATCATTAATGATTTGTTGGTGCAGCCTTATGCTTTCTTCATTTCTGCCGGTAAAATCTGTCCAGAAACAAATTTTATAAAGTGCTTCTTCGTTATTGGGTTCGTCTTCCAATATCAGTTTGAGGCAATCGAATACTTTGTCGAAATCTTCATAATCATCATACACATCGGCCAGTTCAAACAAAAGCTCAATTTTTTCTTCGCCTTCAAAAAGTAATAAAGCTTCTTCCAGCAGGTTCACTGCTTTTTCATGCATATCCAGCGCAAGCAATGCTTCTGTTTTCAGTATGTAATTATTAATATCAGCATGGTCGAGCAGGGTAGCTTGGTCCAATAAATCAAGAGCTTCTTTGTATTGTCTGTTGGCCAGCAATATATCAGCCTTTTTTATGGTGAGCAGTGAGGAATAGGGATATTGCGAAATGCCAAAATTGACTGCTTCAATAGCCTGCCGCTGGTCGTCTTTTTCCTGAAAATAATCTATAATTAATTCAAACGATTCTTCTTCAAGAAATGAGTTTTGAAGTCCGTTTTTTAGATTCTCATATCTGTTTAGCAATTCCTGCATCTCAAAACGGTCTTCCTGATAGGGATTTTCTTTCATTTGTTCCAAAATTTGGTGAACAATGGTTTTAAAGAGCTTTTTTGGTCTATTTTAGACTAAATGTGCCGGAAATCTGTTGTTATCAACAAGTTAAGAAAAAAATGGCAATAATTTTAATAAATGGTTTTCCACAAATGTGAAAAAGCCTCAAAAAAAATCTCAATATTTATGTAACAAAGAACGATTTATCATCGTTAATAAAGTACTAAACTTTTTTATAAACGGTTTGATTTATATTAATTTTTGTAATTACTTTTGTAAAGAATGAACCGCACTCGTTCCATACGTTTCAAGACCATCAGCAGAAAATTAGCTGCTTTGGTAATGTTGCTTTCCACAGCCGCAGTTACGTTTGCGTCATTGGGTGATGGTAAGTCAAAAAGATCTGATATTTTCCCCAGGTCTTCACTACTTTCTGCTCGTAAGGCTTTAAAGCCCGGCACTTTCACTTTAAAATCCGGATACATTTTCAGGGGTAATCAGGTAATCAATACGGCTGCCGAAAAGCAGGTAATAAGACTGAATACTACGGCTACGGTACAAAAAGGCAATATGACCTTTACGGTACCTATCAAGAAGAATGTATTATTTGATAAAGTGAAGATTGATATTGGCAACCGCCAGTTTCAGCAGCATTGATTTTCCTCAAACTTTTTTGTACAGTTCATACTGAGAGTTGCTCATGATCAAGAAAACTTCCAAGTCATTATTATCAAAAAAACAAAAACTCCAATTGTCATCATAATTCGGCCTTTATCTCGTGTTTGTTTGTCAAAAGTATAAAATCTTTCACCAGAAGGTCCATCTTGCTTAGATTGGCTAAATGTGTAGCCGGCAATTATTCCGATTATCCCACCCAGAAAGGCTGAAATAAATCCTAAAATCAAATACACTTCATTGCCTTTCCTTCCTTGTTCAAGCAAAAGCTTTAATGTATGTGATTTAGCTTCATTTTCCGCTATGTATTGATCAAGCGATACACCTCTTTTGGTCAACTCTTCATAAACTTGATTAACAAATTCCGGCTGGTAATTATCAGCGTTGACGTAAATTTCTATGAGATCTTTATTAGATTTATTAATAATATGTTCTTGAAAGTTCATTGATGTTTTTTAGGATGTACTAATTGTACACAACGTCCTTGGCTTGCTGCAGTGCTGGAATTTTAATAATGTTCCACACAGAGCAGCGACCAACCTAAGCTTGTGCTACCTTAAAAATAATCCAGATTTTTGTTATTATACTAGTTATTGGCTTACTAAGATAAATCATCCTGAAATAGATTGAACAATAGGTTACTGGCAGTGTATTGGAGAAATAAGAAAGCTTAACCCCTCTCACATTTTGGTGAGCTTACAATTGGCTGTAGTTTCACAAACAGGCTACTTCAAGTATTTTTTAAACCAATTACACACTTCAATCATATCAGCGATAGGATTATGCCCTGCGTTGTGAGACATGACTATTTTAGCAGGCACATTATGCTGTACGAGTTCGTTATACATATTTTTTGCCTGACGGGTTGCAATTACAGGATCATTGTCTGAATAGTAAATGAGTGTAGGCGCATCGTCTTTAGTCACTAAGGCATAAGGAGATGCAGATATGTATTTACCGGAAAGCACAAAATCTCCGCGTTTCATTGTCGGTAAACCACCCATATAAGCGTTAATTGCAGATAGCATATAATTATTATCCAAGGTACTGTCTTCAGGCTTATTAATATCCGCCAGATTAAAAGGTGCAGCCAATGTTACAACCGCCTGCACTTTTGAACTTACACTATCAATAGCCGACCTGTTTGAATAATAGTTACTGTCGCTCACACCAAGTATTGATGCCAGGTTGCCGCCCGAAGAATGACCCATGGCTCCAATGAACAAAGGGTCAATTGAAAATTCAGTGGCATTATACCTGACATACCTGACAGCTCTGCGGCAATCTTCAATTATATCCTGAAACTGAAATTTTGGGCAGAACCGATGATTAATTACAAAAACAGCGTATCCATTTTGCACCAATGATTTTTCCCACTCACCATAATAACTGCTATCAAATTTGATATCTTCTTTTAAAGGAGGTTGGTCATAATTTGTAGGATATGGAAACCCCCAAGCACTTCCCGGAATAAAAATAACAGCCTTGTGGTTAGATTTGATCGGTAAATAAGCGTCCATTAGTAAAGCTGTACCCGAAACCATTCCATAGACAATGTTTTCAACTTTTTTAGTGCTTGTTAGTTGCGAAAACATCTTAAGGTTGTTTGTTGCTATTATACACAGTAGCAATAATAATTTAAGTCGTATCATTTTTTTAGGTTTTTAATTGACAGGGCGTTTAGAAAACGTGTCCTAGCTGAAGCTGGGATTTGCAATTAGCTGATGTTATAGGGTCAAGGTAACTTGCATAAAACTCAATATCAGTTCAACTCATAAATTTATACCATTACACCCACTCTCCCAAAAAACCAAACATTGCTTATCATCGTCTTAATTTTTTGCATTTTATATTGTTATTAGTACAATTCATTTTACCTCATGTAAAATAAAAAGCTCCCTCTAATAAAGGAGCTTTTTAAAAACAAATATTATAACTTTTTACTTCGCCAGTTCGGCCAATAATTTTTCATTAAGCTTTACATAGTCATCATTCTTTGCTTCGGCTGCAAGGGCTTTTGATTTTTCTGCTGCTGCTTTGGCTTCGTCTTTCTTACCCAGTTTGGCCAGGCAGTTGGCCAGCTGATGCTGTATCCAAAATGCTTTTGGCTGCATCTCTGCTGCCTTTTGAAACCAGCCAAGTGCCTGATTCAAATCCTTACCATTATCCATATAGTACATCGCTGCATTGTAGTATGGGCGATTGTCTTTATTCATCAACTGATCTATTTGCGCCATTACCTTGGTTTCTACATCGGTGCTTATGGGTAAACTCACAGATGTTTTGTCCCACTTTATTTCCAGGTCGCAGGTGTTGGGTTTTACGTTGGCAAACTCAATCGTAAATGTTTCAATGGCATCACCGGTTGCATTTGTTTTTGCATCTACTCGTACTACATCCTGGTCTTGTTTGTAATCGGCCGGGCTGGTTACACCGGTTTGCTTACTGATGATAATCGTCCAGCTTTTTTTCTCCGGTATTGTCAGCAGACCATATTTTCCTGCTTTTATTTTTACACCGCCTATGGTTACCTCATCACCAAAAGTGAGTGTAGTAGCTTGGTTGGCTCCGGTGCGCCACACATTGCCATAAGGCACCAGGTCTCCAAATATTTTTCTTCCCTTTACGCCGGGGCGTGAGTAGGAGAGTTCAATACTTGACAAACCAAAATTTTGTTTTACGGTTTGTGTGGGGCTGGGCTGTGGTGTGTTTAAGCCCTGTGCATCGGCACTTAGCATCATTACTAATGCCATTGCAGAAATAAATAGTTTTTTCATTACTGTAGTTTTTGGATGCCAAAGGTAGGGATTTAAGAAGAAGGGAAAAGGCGAAGGGTGGAAAGGAGAAGGGGGAGGGTAAATGGTGAAAAGAAGAAAGTGAAAGGTAAGGGAATTGAATACTTAGAAACTGATGGTTACAGTTGTTCTGCCGTTTTTATTGGCATTGCTTCTCCATTTTGGTCCTTCTTTTACAAGGCGAATGGCTTCTTTATCACATTTTTTACAAAGTGATTTTTCTATTTTGAAGTTTACAGGCTCACCATATTTGTTTACCTCAAATGATACATCTACGGTGCCACTGCTAAAACTGGGTTTGCTTTTAAACTCATCCGGCTTATCCAAGTTATTGGCAATATAAGTATCATAGTTGTCCCAGCCGTCCATAGGTTCCGATTCGGAAAGGCTTACTGAGATATTGCGCCTTTTTTCAGTATTGATTTTTTTGGAGTCAATCACTACAGCCGTTATGTTCTTATCGTTTTGCAGCGTTACCTGGTTATTGCTCAGACTACTTTGTAGTGCTATATTGCTGTTTTCAAAACCCACCGAGTTTACTCTTACATTTACAACTGTATCAGGGTAAGTGATGGTGAAATATCCTTTTACATCAGTATAAGTGCCTGCATTATTATCTGCCGTGTTCATCACCCTTGCAAAAGGCAGACCCACATTGTTTCCATCAGTTACCCTGCCTTTAAAAATATGTGGTTCTACATTTCTGCTGCGTTGCTTTCTGGCATTATTGGCTACTGCCTGTCTGTTCTTGGTTTCATTCAATACATCATCTACGCCATCTTTATCACTATCAGCAATGGGTTGTACGTTATTATTTCTTTTAGCAGCTATTTCTTTTGCTGCTTGATTGTTTGTTGTGGTTTCGGCGTTTACAATTTTTGCATCATTAGCGGCTACTGTGGCCTGTGGGGTTATTGCTTTTTCGGGCTTTGATAAATTATCGGTTTCGTCTTTTTTCTTTTCAGCTATTATTTCAATTATTTTTTCAGGTGAGGTAGTACCATTTTCACCATTGCCACTATTGATTACAATGTCTTTAGCATCTGTTTGCCCGCTTTTGTTGGGTGCTCCTGTTGTTGATGTATTATGTGTTGTTGCTGTATTGTTACCGGCTTGTGCAGTATCATTTACCGTAGCAGGCATTACCTGCGGTTCCGTTTTATTAGTTTCTTTATGCTGTGCAACTTCATTGGTTTTTCGTGGAGCTATCAGCATTTTTTGTGCTACTATGGCAGCACCTGCTACCAGCAAGAAAGCGGCCGCTACACGCAGCCACGGTATTTTTTTCTTAGTGCCGGTTTGCATGTTTATTACTTTTGCTTCACCGGTTTTGTAAGCCAGTCTGTTGTTCAGCTCTTGTAAATCCGCAGTTGCATCTACTCCGGGCAAATCATATCCTTCCATTGCATCGGCCAGAAAAGGATCTTCCAGTGCAGCCTTTTCCAGTTCGTGCATTTCCTTTGCAGATAGCAATCCCCGGTGATATTTTTCTATCACTGCTGCCGAAAACTTTTCTATGTGATTGCCTTCGTTCATTTATCTCTACAAAATAATAAATTCAAATCCTGTTTTCTTCCATGCAGTTTTTCAGGTTGCGTCTGCCGTTTTGTATAAAGCTACGCACCTGGTTCCACTCATGGCCTGTTATGGCTACTATTTCGTTGTAACATTTCCCTTCCAGATAAAAAAGCCGGATGGTTTGCTGCTGCTCACCGGCCAGGGTTTCCAGGCAGTTTTCCATCTGTTTATATTGCTCTTCTTTTTCCAACACACCATTCAGATGCACAATTTCTTCCGTTTGCACAAGTTCTCCCTTAAATTCCACGGTTTTCAGATTTTTGGGCGTTCTCAGTTGCATCAGACAGTGGTTTTTGGCTACCATGTGCAGCCATCCTTTAAAATTGTCCACTTCATGTTTTTTCAATTTGGGTACCAGTTCTTCAAAAATCTGCATCACACTGTCCTTTGCTTTTTCACTATCCTTCAGATATTTTAGGCAAACCCCGTACACCAAGTCCATATAACGCTGATAAAGATTGCCCAGCACCTGCATACTGCCACTTGCCTTGTACTGTGCCACCAGTTCCTTATCATCGGGTTGATGTGCAGTCTGTTGCGATATATTTTTTACAAATGTCAAAGCGTAAAATTAGACAAAATAAAAGAGAATTTGGGGCTCTCGGCTTCAGAATAAATCCCGGCATCAGTTCCGGCTGCTTGCTCGTCAGTCGCTGCGCTCCATCCTTGCGGCGCATCCGGCAGCCCATCTGGTGCTGTGCATAGCCGGTCAAAAAAAAAATTTCAACCGTTTTGTGCAATTCAATTTTCTGCTGCATCAACCAATCATATCAAATCATTTAACAGCCGGTTAGTGATTTAGGGGCTGGTTTCTACCGGCCCCTGTTTTTTTAAAGCAATAAATTATTTCTTATGTCAAAAAATATTCAGTTAACCATTCCCAAACCCTGCCACGAAAACTGGGATGCTATGACACCCGTAGAAAAAGGCCGTTTCTGTGGCTCCTGTCAAAAACAAGTGGTTGATTTCAGTACAATGAGTGACCGACAGATTGCCGAATTTTTTAAAAAACCATCCACAGGTTCAGTTTGTGGTAGGTTTATGTCCGACCAACTTGATCGGGATATTGAATTACCGAAAAAAAGAATTCCCTGGTTCAGGTATTTCTTTTCATTTGCATTGCCTGCATCCTTACTCTCATTAAAGGCAAATTCAACCAAAGCACAATTGGGTAAAATAAAAGTTGAAGATATAAAACGAGATACCACTAAAACACCTTGCCGCCCTACCATGGGCATTATTGCTCGTCCGCAAACATTTGAAAATACAAATGGAAAAATTATTGATGGCGAAACAAAATTGCCGCTTAAAGGAGTGGTCATTACGCTAAAAGCAAATAACAAAATCATTAAAATAGTTACCAATAAAGAAGGCGCTTTTGCAATAGAAAATCAACTGCTTTCTGATCCGGCACAAATGGAAATTTATCTTTCCGGTTATGTTACCCGAACCATTAGCTGGCAATATTTTATCACCAATTTTGGAGACTCACATACCATTTCGCTTTGGCCTGCAACACAAAAAGGGGATAACACTGTAACAGATTTGAATGCACAGCAATTTTTTATTGGAGATACTATTGTAGTAAGTAACAAAATTGAATGTAAGGCTGTTTCCGGCCGGGTGTTGAATGAAGAAGGATCGCCTGTATCCAATGCGAGTATTCTTTCGGGCACTCCGTTGAATTATATTTTGACAAATGATGAAGGAGCCTTTTCTATTTCGTCAGATAAATTGCCTGCCGATGGATTGCTCAGTTTTTCTGCTCCAGGTTTTGAAAATGCAGAAGTAAAAATTGATAATGATTATAAAAAAGGGAAAGAATTAATAGTGGTTTTAAAAACAAAACTGCTGTCTGAAGTAGAAATTATTTCCCGTTATAAGCAAAACGAAACAAATATTGTAATAGGTGGATTATACATTGTACATGATTCTAAAAAAAATATCCCTTCAATGAAAATCGTGGAAGCTCCTGTGCAAACGGAATCCCGTTTGAAAATTTTTCCCAATCCCATTTCAAAAAATGCATCTCTGAATTTGGATGTAAAGCAAATGGAAGCAGGTTATTATGCGCTTCAAATCATCAATAGCGAAGGCCGTATGTATGTGCGGCAGGAACTGTGGATAGATGATGAAGCAGGTTTGCTCAACATCAATTTACCTGCACTTTCATCAGGTACTTATTTTGTTGTACTAACCGGTAAAAAATCAGCAAAAAAATATACTGAGAAATTAATAGTAGAGTAGCTCAACCGCTGAACCCCGGGTGAAACTGTTCCAGTGTTTTTCTTAAGAATTCCCGGTCAAGATGTGTATAAATTTCAGTAGTGGTGATGCTGGCATGGCCCAGCATTTCCTGTACGGCACGCAGGTCGGCGCCACCTTCTACCAAGTGAGTAGCAAATGAATGACGGAAGGTGTGGGGCGATACGGTTTTTTTTATGCCTGCTTTCATTGCCATTTCTTTGATGATGTAAAAGATCATTACTCTTGAAAGTTTTGCGCCTCTTTTATTAAGAAACAAAATGTCTTCATTTCCTTTTTGCACCTGTATATGCACCCGCACCTGGTTTTTATAAAAATTTATTTGTTTTAAAGCGGCACTGCCAATGGGCACTAATCTTTCCTTATCTCCTTTGCCCAATACTCTGATGAAGCCTACATCCAGATACAGTTGAGAAATTTTCAGATTCACTACTTCGCTCACTCTAAGCCCGCAGCTATACATGGTTTCCAGTATGGCCTTATTGCGTTCACCTTCCGGTGTGCTTCTGTCTATTTGATGGATGATGTTTTCAATTTCCTCAAAACTCAATACATCGGGCAAAGCTCTTTTTAGCTTGGGTGCTTCCAGCAGGGTAGTGGGGTCGGTGGTGCAAATGTTTTCCAGCAAGCAGTATTTGTAAAAAGATTTTATTCCTGAAATGATTCTGGATTGTGAAGCAGCCGTCATACCCAAAGAAGCTATCCAATTAATGAATCGTTGTAATTCTTTTAACGTAACATCGGCAGGTGATTTTAATTCATGTGATGCTTGCAAAAAACCTATGAGTTTATCAATATCACGCAGGTATGCCCATACCGAATTGTCGGATAATGATTTTTCTAATTGCAACCAGGCTTTAAAACCGTTTTTATAAGAATCCCACATTTGGTACGTGGATTATTAGCCCACAAACTATTTGAGTTGAATATCTTTTTGCATATCAGTCCATTTGCCACCCAAGTTTACTTTGGCCCAAATTCTTGCAGGTGTAATATTTACGGAGTCTATGGTTTCGTGTATAGCATCAAAATCAAGTCCCGTGTCTTCACCAAAACTCATCATAGCAGTTTTACCGTTAGTTATATCTTCTATAAATAAATTTCCCCTGTCGGTATAGGCAACA
>ERZ724526.698-NODE-698-length-18754-cov-6.848067_pt1 | contig 18754 bp, 10 predicted proteins | sample MGYA00376059_ERZ724526 | MGnify/ENA primary metagenome ERZ724526 (study PRJEB28724, sample SAMN07190883) | activated sludge metagenome | isolation source: activated sludge of sewage treatment plant in Hong Hong | place: Hong Kong | collected 2016-03-17 ...
GCGCGCCCGACGAGGAGAGGTTTTCGCAGACCGCTTCGAGAGCCTGTCCTATCAGCACCGAATGCATGCAGACATCTCGGAGTACCCAAGAAGGATGTTCTATGCAGGCAAGTCTCTGCAAGATGCCAACACCATCGCGCTGCGCAATCTGACACTGCGCTGGGACTTCCTTCCCAATGCGCCTCGCAGACAGTGGATCGATGTTTCGGGAAGAGAGATTCACGGAGAAAATCCCGATGAAGTAGAAGCCATCGAGCAGCGACTGCGGGACTTCTTTGCGTGGGTGAAACAGAACGGAGCCCCAGAGCGCAAGCATCCTCCCATCTGGGAAGTGGCCTGTCTGTGCTTCTATGTGAAGCAAGAGCGCGCGCTGTCCCACATGCTGCAGCGACTTACCAAAGACAATCGCAAGACGCGATTCCGTGTTCAGGGTCTTCCGATCGAAGTTGTCTGCGGCACCGTGGATCGCTTTCAAGGACGTGAAGCCGATCTTGTGCTGCTGTCGATGCGCAACACACGCCGCATCGGCTTCCTAGACAGTCCGAATCGCTTAAACGTAGCGGTTACGCGAGCCCGGCAGCAGCTCTTCATCGTCGGAAATGCACGCTATTTTGAGCGATGCGGCGTTCACGAACTAGAAGAGCTGGCCAAACAGACTGCGACGTTTAGGCCCATTCGCTCCGTCCACGCAGCGAGGATCCCACAGCCATGAAAGCAGTCCTCTCCCAACTCATTTCTGTCAGTCGATTTGCAGCCTTCGCAGAGATGGCCTGGCTACAGCGACGCCCCGAGCTGGGTATTCTGTGTCGGGCTGCAACTCAATCAGGAATGATCCTGACACCGCATCTCATTCAGTCCGTTGTGCCCGGAGTCAGCGAGGCAGGCGCGCGCAACATCATCCGCTCGTGCCATCAGCTGGGGCTCTGTAGTGCACAGGGACTGCTCAGCAAGCTTGCTACATCCATCCAAAAAGACGATGAGGTGCCGATTCCTGAGCAGGGCGTGTATCGCTTCTGGGTGGCAAAGCATCCGGTGCTGGGCTCTCGCATCCTCGCGGCAGAGCGCGTGTCCGCAGAGAAGGAATTCTGGAGTCCTCAACCAGCTGCACTCTCTGTCCAGCCAAGCTGCAACGTCGTTTTTACGTCAGCGATTGCGCCAAAAGAACGCTTCATCTTGCGCGAGTTCCCATCCAATCACGGACAGACAGTGTGCTTTCCAGAAGGCACGCAGTCGCGCTGTCGATTCACCTGGCAGCTTGACTTTGATGCGCAGACAGACTGGTGGTTTCTCGAGGGAGAGCTCGACACAACATCAGACCCGAGCACAATGACGCCCATTTCGCATCCCGGAGAAACGGACGGACTGGATCTTCTCGCGCTGGCCAAGCTGTGGGGTCAAGGCCCGCTTTCAGAGTACGGTTCTTGGCAAGTCAATGAACAGCGACTTGCTGTCAGCCTGGCTTCGCTGGATGCGCGTGAACAAGACTCATTCCGAAAGTCCTTCCGACTTCCGAAAGCCACCGTACCGAACAAAGGAACCTACGCCGATGTCAGGCTGGATGATGTTCCGATTGGTCCGCAGAGTCAGCGCGAGGCCAACGACTGGGCCAAAGGAATCCTGTTACGCCGACTCAAAGCCGATGTGAGCTATCGCAGCCGCACCACGCTTCGCGCGTTCCTTCACAAGCACGTTACAGACACGCCGCTTTCGGCCTTTTCGATCGAGCTTCCTGCACACCAAGCGCTCCTTGCCGACACCAGCAAGATCTCACCAGAGGTGTTCTGGTCTGTTGCGGCTCCCGTTGACCTTGCGCCAACACCTCTGGAACAGCACGAACTGAACGCCGTCAGCACGACGACCGCAGGGAGCGACACATGAGCAGCGATATCATTTCCCGTATCCAGCGCGAACGCCTCGTCGATCGCTCGGCAGTACGCTGTAAGACTGGCTGGGTCTACACGGAAACAGAGGGCTCCCCTGAAACAGGAACGCCGGGTGTATTTTCCCGCGCCGCGCAGAGTCCCAAGGCCGCAGACACGATGTCGACGCCGGTCTTGGTGATGCTGCGTCCAGATCACATCCAAGTCGTGGAAGAAATGATTGCCTGCGCGGAAGCAGGATCTCGTGTCTATGTCCTTGTGTCTACGCAATGGGATGAAAAGCACCTTCCACAGCGGCTTCGTGCGTGTCGATCCGTTCTGATCCGGCGCATTCCTGAAGTGCCAGTCATTGGGATTCATCGCGCAGAGCAGACCACGATCTGGATGGGATCATCGCCGAGCCGTCCAGCGCCGTGGTGTCTGTTTCTCGATCCGGTTCAAGCGGATTCCTTTCGACAGCTCTTTGTCTCTTTGTTCTGGCAGCAGGCGGAAGATGAAGCATGGACAGGCGGAAAGTCGCTGGTCTTTCGTCCGCCGGGTGCGGCTCCCTTTGACATTCCGGCACCGACTTCCTCTGCGCCGCTACAGCTCCACCCAGCCGGTACGCAGCCAACATCGGTCGATCCGCGCGCGCTCATTCACAATCCGGCGGGAGTGATTCCGCAAGGGACACCACGACGAGTCCTCATCCCTCCGACTGGCAGTGGACATTCCCAGCTTGAACAGCTCTTCCGAGCTGGAACAGAGATCGAGTGGGAAGAGCGCGATCTTCCCTTTGTACTTATCGAGGCTGCGCACGCCAGCATCTGGCTATCCAGTCCGCAGCGCACGCTGTCCATCACGCTAAACGAAGCGCAGAAACAGACGATTTCACGCATTCTCGATTCGCATACCAGCTGGATCTTTGGAATCGATCTCAGCCTCGCAGAATGGGTCAGTCGCGATCGGGTGAGCATCTGGCTACCGAACCGGCAAAAGGCAGAGCCCATTACACGGGAAGAGCTGATTTCCCTTCCAGCTGTTCAGGCCAAAGAGCTTCCAAACGCACAGCGTACAGAGCCGTCCCACTTTCCAGAGCCGCATCCGCTCGCGCTCACGGTTCGCTACAAATGGACCGTCCTTCCACCTGTTGTGCCCAGTGCTGCAGCAGAAGATCCTCTGGTTGGCAGCTGGCGAAAGCTGGATGAAGAGTGGCAAAGACGCTGTAAGAAGCAGACAGAATCGATCGACGACGCGTCAGGACATCAAAGTCAGCTGGGCAAGCTGTTTGCGCGTCTCGCAAGCGCACTCCTTGGCTTTGGTCACTCCAGTAGGAGCCTCAAAGAGGAGCTGTCTGCGCTACAAGAAAAGCGACCGTCTATCGCGGGGCCGATGGAAGCGCCCGCTCTGTTTGAATCCCTCGCATCGCTAGAGCGGCGTGTTGGTGAGCTACACCAAAGCCAAGCAGATGCCGAGCAAAAAGCCAGAGAAGACCAGGCGCGTGAAGAACAACGTCAGCAGTGGGAACAGCGACAGAAGGACGCAAGCAGCAGCCTGTCGAACCTACAGCAGCAGCTCGCACAGAACAATCAGCAGCTCGCGGAGCTGAACCAGCTCAGTCAAGAAATCGCACAGAAGCAAGCCAGCTTGGACGCTGAGCCGAAGGCAGAGGAGTCCAAAGGGACTACAAGTACAGAGCCGACAAGCACAGAAGAGTCGCCAAAGAAGAAAGACAGCGGAAAGGACAAACGGAAAGAGCGCGACAAGGGCGAGGTCCGTGAGAACGACCAAGCGCACGCCGAACTACGTACGCAGCAGCTTCGCAATGCAGATGATCTCAAGAAGGCAGAGCGAGAGCGAAGCAAGCTTGTGGCAGAGATCGAACGATGCAACGAACAACTCGCAGAAGAGTTTGTGTTTCATCCGCCAGAGAAACCAGCGTCACGCACCGGCAGAGGAACTGGCGTCGCACTGTTTACAAATAAGCCGAAGCAGGCAAGCCCCACGGGTTCGCTCATTCCAAACGAAGCGCTCCCGGAAGTGGGAATGCTACGGAGCCACAAAGGACAGCGCTATCTGGTGATCGAACAGTGGTCAGAGCTTGCGGCAGCCCAGCAAGCCGCAGCGAGGCTGAGCGCGGGACTAGTGACAACGGAGAAGCAATGAAGGAACAGCAGATCATCATTGATATCGACCCGAGCGGAAAGATCACTGCGGATGCCGAAGGATTTTCAGGCGACGCATGTCTACAGGAGCTGGAAAAGCTGCTCGGGGATCTCTCATCTGGTGTTGCACAGGTGAAGCGCAAGACAGACGGCAAGCACGCACACATCGCGGCGATGCAGACCCAAACAATTGGAAAGAATCGATGAGCGCATACATCACGCACCTGACGCCGATGCTCGAACAGGACTGCCTCCTGGCTGCGCTTGCGGATGTCGGGATCAGCCGACAAAAAGTCGAAGTCCATGCGCAGCCGGTCGCGCTGGTTGGATATGAAGGGCAGCAGCGTCAGCAGAGCGCGCATCTTGTCATCCGTCGTCAGCACATCGGAAGCGCATCGAACGATCTCGGCTTTCTGTTCAGTCCGACCGGATACAAAGCCATCATCAGTGACGATGACGAACGCCGCTTCGATGCAGCGTGGCTTTCGCGACTGACTGACCGCTATGAAGTCCATGCGCAAGCAAAGCTGCAGCGACTGGCCGAAGAAGAACGACGCAAGGCAGAAGAAGCGCGACTGCGACTCATCGAAGCGCAAAAGAGCGCGGTGTACGAAAAGGCCAAGAAGCTTGGCTATCTCGTCAAAGAGTCTCGACAGGGTGACGCTGTTCGGCTGGTGCTGGTGAAGCGGAGCTACTGATGCAGATCAACCTCGCGCGGATCATGTTACGCAGCAGCGTCAATGGACCCGGTGAGCGCTTTGTCATCTGGGTGCAAGGCTGTCCGCTGGCCTGTCCTGGCTGCTGGAATCCCGATACATGGTCGTTTGAAAAGCGCTGGCTCCGTAACACCCGTGACATCATCGAACAGATTCGTGCTGCGGAGGATCTGGAAGGCGTTACGTTCACAGGGGGTGAGCCGTTTATGCAAGCTGCGGCACTCGCGGACATTGGCGAGGCCGTACAGCAGATGGGACGCTCTGTGTTTGTCTTTTCGGGATATACGCTGGATGAACTCTCGACAGAAAAAGCCCGTAGACTCCTTTCTGTCACCGATGTGTTGGTGAGCGGTCGCTACGACCAGACCATGCCAACCAGCGCTCATCCCTTTTGTAGCTCCTCCAATCAGCAAGTCCACTTTCTCACCAAGCGCTACGGACCCGAAAACCTGTTAGAGAGAGCCGAAGCAGAGCTTCACATTGCAGCAAACGGACAGCTTGTACTGACCGGCTTTCCATCGAAAGACTGGCTCTCCCACAGTTAACGAAATCCGACGCATTACCGACTCCCTCCCCTGTCCGATTCGGTTCTTTGTACGCTGCGGCGCTGCCTTGGGACACGGAAGGGACCACGGACGTTCCCAACCGCAGGCTACGCGACGAGCGATGTGGACAAGCGGTCGTTCTGCACGAACAGCCGATAGGAACCACTTGGCGCCGTTCCTTTTCGCCAGCGAATGTTTTCTACCGGCTTGGTGGTCTCACCGCGCACATTGCGATCCACATCCAGCTCTCCGCGACAGATCGACTGTTTGTGTCCGTAGAAGATGTGCTCTCCCGACGGTGTAATCATGTGCAGATCGAGATCATTGCGGTTGTCCCAGATGAGGCTCGCGCGCACATCCACGCCTTCGTAGATTCCGCCCGCTGCTTCCACACGCTTTTTGATCTCTGCATCGATGTCGCTTCTGCGCTCTGCCATCGACTTCTGCGGATAGATGAAGAAGACGTGATACTTCTGCGCAAGCTCCGCAAAGATGGTCCGCGCGTCGAGATCTTGCGACTCCTCACGTCCCAGTACACGGCGAACTTGCTCGCGGCTCACCTTCGGATAAAAGCCTTCGTCTCCCAAAAAGAAGAAGAAGCCTTTGCGTCCTGCTTGCAGACAGTCGAGCACAGAGTGACGCGCGTAAAAATACGCCGCCAGCTCGTACGACTCCTGTCCGGTTCCGCCGCCTCCTTCTTCGATCCAGATCTTCGACAGCACATCGTCCAGTCGGTTGTCTGCTTCGAACTGTCCCACTTGAAGCGGAGCCTGATCCGAGCTGGCATCCCCAATCGCCGCAAAGCTGACCGCCGGCCCCGGCACATAGTTCTTCATGATGATCTGTCCGATGAACATCGGCAGCTTGTCATACATGATGCCGCGAAGGCGCTCATCCGCGTCGAAAGAAGCATCCAACACGTTGCAGCGTGGTCCGCGAGGGGTCCAGTCCAAAACACCTTCGCGCGTTGGCTGTGCTAGGTTGCGCGCATGCATGCGCGGTCGCAGCTCAATCGATGGTATCGCTGCTTGTTGGCGCTCGGTCCGCGCGCACTGATGTCTGCACTCATCCTGCTCGGTGGCTGCGAAGCCTCGCGTACGCAGACAGACCAAGCGCCCGCACCACCAGATGCCGGAAGCAGTCCTCCCATCCGTCCCATCGACAACGCCGATGGCTGTCGCGGACTCCCTTGTCGCGAGGATCGCGACTGCGTAGGCTCTGCGCACTGTCGTGTAGGCGTCTGTCTCACTGACCTCGGATCCTGCACATCCGGTGATGACTGTCCAAACGATCAGCGCTGTTACGACGGTGGCTGCATTCCGTTTGCGCTGTGCTCGCAGCTGGTTCCGTTTGATCTGCGCTGCCTGGGTGGTTCCTTTTCTCCCGATCAGTTTCGATCTCCGCAGGTGCGCTGTCATCTACGCGATCGTCAGGTGATGGCCACTCCAGTCGTCGCAGATCTCGATCAAGATGGCAAGCCAGAGGTCATTGCCACCGCATTCCCAGACATCCTTCTCGCGCTGCGACCAAGTGACTGCTCGATTCGTTTTGAGCGAAAAGGAGTGTCCCTTCTGTCGGCTGCACAAGCTCAGCTTGCCGTCGCTGATTTGGATGCAGATGGCTTCGCAGAGATCGTCACGATCGATGCCGAACAGCGCGTGGTGGTCTTTAACCATCAAGGAATCCTACAGGCCCGATCCGATCATCCGCTGCGCGAACGGAATCCCGCTGGCGTCGATCTGTGGAGTGCTCCTTTTGTCACCGATCTCGACGGAAAAACTCCCCCCGAAATCGTGGTCGGAGCCCAGGTATCACGCTATGTTCCAGGTGCTCCCGCGCGGATTGAAACCATCTGGACACAGCCCAACCTGAGCGCCTCGTGGGGATCTGTCTCTGTTGTCTCCGATCTGGATGATGACGGTGTCGCAGAGGTCATCACAAGCGATCGAATCTACGATGGGAAGACCGGCGCAGACAAGACACCAGCCTCGATCAGCACCGATCCGTTCTTTGCGCAAGTGGCCGATTTTTCTGGGGATGGAAAGCCGGATCTGCTGCTCGTTGAATCGACTTCCCTTGCGCTCACCATTCAGGTCTATGACTACGCAAACCGGCGCGTGATCTTCGGTCCGTACACGCAGCAAGACAGCAGCGGAATCTGGGGCGGACCGGCAGCCATTGCGGATCTCGATCACGATGGAACGCCTGACTTTGTGATCGCATCGGCGAAGTCGGTCACGGCCTACGCGCTGCGCTGTACCCAGCGTCCCAACCCCCGAGGCTGTCTGGGATTCCGTCCCGGTGTGCTGTGGACCCGTCCGATCGATGATTACTCATCGGGAGCCACCGGAGTGTCCGCGATTGATCTGAACGGAGACGGCATCACCGAAGTCATTTCTCGCGATGAGTGCTGGCTGCGAATTTTTTCGGGACTGGATGGACGCGTCCTGGCAGCGCGCAGCGTGATGAGCAGCACCGGACTAGAGCTTCCTGTTGTGGCCGATGCCGACGGTGATGGCCGCGCCGATCTGGTGGTCAGCAGCGACGTTCCCAATGACAACTTGGGAGCCTGTCTGCGCGTCGGTGTTCCCGAACAAAACTCGCGCACTCCGTGGGGCGGCGCAGCAGGAGGAATTCTGATCCTCACCGATCCACAGAATCGCTGGACCAAGACTCGTCCGATCTGGAATCAGCACGCGTATCAGATCACCAACATCAGCGACTCCCTTCGGGTTCCGATTCCGACGATTCCGCACTGGACACAGCACAACTCCGTACGCACCAACACGTCGGAACGAATGCCAGCAGGAAGCATTCCCGCGTCCTATGATCTGACTGCGCGAATTGATCTGCAAGCGCAGAGTGCACGCTGTGATTCCGCGTGGATGCTGTCCGCTTTCATCTGCAATCGCGGCGGTGCAGACTCGCCCGCCACGACGGAACATACCTTCTATGATGGCGATCCCGATCGTGGTGCAGAGTCCCTGTGTACTGCCACGCTGTCCGCTGTCCTACAGCCCGGAGACTGTCGCGAAGTTCGCTGCGCATGGAACCATCCGCGCAGAGGTCCGCTGACCTTGTATCTGCGCGCAGGAGACAACGGAAAGGGTTCCCGCGCCCTCCTCCAGTGCAGCAGCAACAACGACATCGCGCGCGCGACCGACGCCAGCTGCCAAGACCTTCCGGGCTGAGCGCGCTGCGACTCCGTTACTTCGCACTCTTTTTGCTGTCTGTGCTGTCCGAACTCTCCGTGATGCGAGCCGGAGCCGTCCCCACCATCCGCTCGTAGATGCGACTGCTCTGAAGCAGAATCTCACTGTCTGCTTTGCTGCGCTCTGGCAGCGTCAGCTCTTTGTTCGACAGATCTTTGGCGCGATCGAGCAGCAGCCGCAGCGTCGCCGGGTCTGACGGAATCGCTTGCAGCACCGTCCGACACTCTGCCGCCCCTCGGTAATCGCTGCCGTAGCCGATGCTCAGCGACGCATTCACCGCCACCCCCGAGATTCCCGCTGACACACCGCCGCCCGCATTTACATCCAGGTGCTGCGCCAAGTCCAGCTTGACCGACAGCGTCGTCTCTGTGAACTGATAGCGACTCGGAGCCAGCGCGACAATCAGCTCTTTGAAAAAGCCCTGAAACTGAGCCAGTCGCTCGCGCTCCGCCGCGTCCAGCTCGGTGCTCTGCGTCCCTGCGTCGCCAGACACGCTCTTTTTTCCGCCGAGCAGCGACTGCGCCATGACCAAGATCCGCTCCAGCGACTGGATGTAATCCAGGTCAAACGCGCGCTGAGCTTGCGAGATGCTAAGCCCCAGTCCCGCGATGATGTTGGGAATGTGCGTTAAGTCCTCAATGATCTTGCTCGACATGCGGCATCCTTTCTTTCATTCCATCATCAAACTACTTGACTTTCGCTGAAATGATTTGATTCATATTCAGCGCATTATGTTGATTCACATCCAGCTGACAGACTGGCGATTTTGGATCGGCTCCTGGTCCAGCTTGATATTGTGAACAAACTTTGCAATACGGACTGTCACCAAGTCCTGTTTGCCATTCAACCAGCGATAGATTGTGTCCTGCACGGGCGCACGCCATATCCATCCAGCGCGCAATCCTGATATCCCACGTCCACAGCGTCTCTCCGTCGCCGGCCAGCAGCAGCCCGTCGCCCGCAAAGCCAAGCCCGGTGATCGCACGCCGTGGTCCCCCAAGCGGTCCACCGACGGGCTTTTTCTCGACAGCATCCCACAGCTGCACGTTTCCATCGTCGCTGCCCGACGCAAGCAGTCGTCCATCCGATCCAAAGGCCAGCTGCGTCACGCCCGCGCTCGCTTCTAGGATCGTCTTTTCCGTCGGCAGCAAGCAGCCGGTTTGGTCGTCCCAGCGCGACAGCAAGATGGCCCGATCGCGACCGCCCGACGCCAGCACCCGCAGCGCGGGGCTGACCGCCAAGCTGGTGACGCTGTCTGTGTGGACAATGCGCGGACCCGTCGGACACAGTCGCTCGCCGCTCAGTGCGGACTGGCTGCGAATGCTGCCGTCGAGACCGCCGCTCCACAGGATGCGTCCGCTCGGGTCAAACGTGAGCGCCGTCAGCGACTGCTGCTTCGTCGCCAACAGGTGGAGCCGCAGACCGCTTGGCAGCGAATAGATCGCCAGGTTTCCGTCGGCAAATCCAGCGGCCACCGTGTCACCTTGTGGACCCAGCGCCACCGTCATCACCGCGCCATGGCCGGTTGTCCAAAACGTCCGTCGTCGCAACAGGTCAGGCAGTGCAAAGATCCCGACGCTGCCATCTGCTCCGCCCGACGCCAGAAGCGAACCATCCAAGCTCGTCGTCAGTGCATGGACCGCTCGACTGTGCGCGGGCTGCGGCCTCTGCGGCGCTGCGTCAGACGAGCGCGTCAGATCCACAAGCCGCACGCTGCCATCCCGATCCGCAACGACCGCAGCCTTGCCATCGGGCGTCGTCGTCAGCGCACTGACGGACAGCGGCAGCCACAGCTTGTGCAGGCTCGGATGCGCGGTCAGATCCCAGATCAAGATCATCCCGTCGCTGCCGCTCGCCAGCAGACGACCACTCGGGCTGAGCGCGCAGCTATACAGCGCTCCACTCGGCGCACGCAGCGGCTCGTCGAGCATTCGCAGCCGATCCACGTCCCACAGATGAATCGCTCCGTCGAGCCCACACGATGCCAGCCAGCGACCATCCGCGCTGAAGCTGACCGCGCTCAACGCACCTTGCGGCTGCACGCGCTCCGTCGCCAAGCGCTGCGGCTGTCCCGAATCCGCGTCCCACATCAGCACCCGGCGATCTTCACTGGCGGCGACCAGCAGATGCCCCGACGGACTCCACGCCAGGCTGCTGACATAGCCATGTCCGCCCACAAGCGGGCCCAACCGACGCTGTCCCGACGCTGCATCGAAGATCGATACGCTACCACCGCTTCCACCATTTTCAGCGACGGCAAGACGCTTTCCCGTGCCTGGTTCAAATGCCACCGCAGCGACGATCTGTGACGATCCTTCGACGAGTGATGAGGTCGCAGACTCTGCCTTTCGCAGCGCCACCCGAATCACTTGTCCGTCGCCAGTTCCTGCTGCCAGCGTCGATCCATCGGGCGCAAAGTCCAGGCTATACAGCGCTCGCGCCGTCGTCGCAATCGTCCGAGGAGCCACCGCCGAAGCAGCAAAGTCGCGCGTCTGCCATAGATAGATCTGACCGCCCTGCCCCGTCGCTGCAATCTCAGTTCCATCCGGGCTCATCGTCGCCGCGTACAGTGCAGGCGACGGACACGATGGACACGAACCCGGCGACGCCAATCGTGGACCGAGCAGTCGTCCCTGCGTCACATCGAACAGCCACAGCCCCGCTTCCCCCATCGCAGCGACGAGCCACCGACTGTCTTGCGAAAACCCAACGCTGTGCGCCCGCCCCGACCCAGTTCGCACGAAGTGACGAATCAGCGCGCTCCGTCGCAGGGCCGACAGAAGCGCACTGCGCGTGCTGTGTTCCGGGTGAAGCTGCATCGCTCGCGTCGCGTAGAGCAGCGCCGTATCCGACGCAGTGTCGGGAAGCTGCTCGGCATGCATCGCCAACAGCCGCGCCTGCGCCGTCTGCTCTTTGGCCACGGCCAGCTTCTGCTCTGCGACGGCACGCTGCTCGCTTCGCCGCTCTGCCAGCGTCAAAAAGACCAGCGCCGCGACGACCAGACCGATCGACAGCGAAAAAGACAGCCAGCGCCGACGCTGCGCCCACAAGCTGCGACGCACCAGACGCGACACCTGCGTGCCCAGCTCGTCGGGATATTTTTCCAGCAGCCGCTCCGCATACCCAAGCTGAGCCCCGCGCAGCAGCGTCCCAAACGACTCACACTGCGTCGTCCACTGCTGAAGCTCGCGCAGCTCCAAGATGCGCTGGCGATCGTGCTGCAAAAAGTCCTGGAGCCGCTGCCAGCGTCGAATCAGCGCTTCGTGCGCAAACTCGACCACCGGCTGCCCCGCTTCGTCGCTGCGCACCAGCAGTCGCGCCTGCACAAACGTCGTCAGCACAGCGGACAAGCGCTCGTCGGGGTCCGGCACTTCTTGTTGCAGCGTGCGCAGCGTCACGCGGCGTCGCGTCTCACCCCCTGATTCTGCCGCAAAGCCGACGAGCCGTAAAAGCAACCGCCGCGCCAGACGCTGATCCGCAGCGGACAGCCCGAAGTAGACCCGATCGGCGCTCTGACCCAGCGCACCCGCGACGCCGCCCAGCTCGCTGTAGACCTGTTCGGACAGGCGATTTCCGTCGCGGTACAGCCACAAAAGGTCCAGCACGTACGACAAAAGCGGCAGCGCGCCCGGCTCGCCCTGCACTTCGGCGACAATGCGATCGCGAAGCGACGGTGAGATCTCCAGCCCGACGAGCTGCGCCGGACCCGCGATCGCCGCCGCCAGCTGATCCGTTCCAGGCTGCGCCACAAACAAGCGATGCGCGTCGCTGTACGCAATCCGATCCAGCCGCAGACCCTCGTCGCTGAGCAGCAGCTCTCCGCAGCGCCCCAGAAAGTCGACCCGCAGCGTCACCACGCACGACACACCTTCGTCGGACTGCGACAGCGACCACAGCGTCTTCACAAACGCACTTCGCACCGCACCATCGTCGCAGTGCGTAAACAGCTCCTCTAGCTGATCAACCACCAGCAGCAGCGGTCGATCGGGATGCTTGCGCGCAGCGAGCACCGACGACAGCGTAGCGAGCGGCGTCGATCCCGGTCGCATCACCAGCGCTTCCCACTGGCTCTCAGCGACGAGCGGAGACAGAGACCCCAGCTCACGCAGCAGCCCATCGATCGCCGTCGAAAGCGTCGGCCAGTCCCTGCGAACCCGACGCAGCATGTCGAGCAGTGCGACGCTGCTCGGCGAAGTCATCGTCGCGGCGTTCTCAGCGGCATGCGACGACAGCAGATCGGGCAGCAGTCCCCCGAGCACCACCGACGATTTACCAGTTCCCGACGCCCCCGTGACAAGCAGAAAGCGTGGCTTGTGCTCGGTCGTCAGCGACGAAAGCATCTGTCGAGCCTGCGACCGTTCAGCGTCCCGTCCGAACAGAAACCGACGCTGCCCCGGCAAAAACGGCGACAACCCACGATACGGACGAATCAGCACCGGACGACTGTCGTGACCGTCCTCGGGCCGCGCATACAGCTGAACCGACGCCCAGTCGAGCCCCGACGCATCCAGCCACAGTCGCTGACGCGCGCGCACCACCGCCTGTTCCAGCGAGCACGGCTCTCCCAGCAGCGATCCGTACAGCTCGTCGAAGAGCGCAATCGAGCCCGTCACCGACAGCGGATAGCGAGAAGCCAGCACCGTCGCAATGCCCGCGCGATGCAGCGCCTGTGCGACGCTGCCCAGGTGATTGCCCAGCTCACCCGGATTGCCTCCGTCGCAGGCCGCCACCACCACCAGCGAGATCTCGGGAGCAAACCGTGAGAGAAGCTGCCGCAGCGTCGCCGCGTCCACAGTGTCCCGCCCACCATCGTCGCTGTCGAAGGCCAAGCCAAACGTCTGACCGTCGCGCACGCCATGACACAGCAGGTGCAAGATCGCCACCCCCGACCGCGACGAGCGCTCCGTCAGCCAGCGTTCCAGCTTCGACCGCGTGACGTGCGGCAAGACATCCAGCACCGGGTCAAACGGGATCTGCGCGCGCTCACAGGCTCGTCGCAGCGCCGCTTCATGCTCTGCCGCCGGAACCGATCCCGCCGACGCCGACCACGCGAGCAGCACCCGACCACTTTCGTCCTGCGTCTTTCGTGATTTTTCCGTCGCTGTCTGTGGCCAAGCATAGCGCAGCAGCACGCCCGGCAGCGCCCCGAGCAAAAGTCCCGAGCCCGACAGCGCCAGCAGCTCCCACGGCAGCGCAAACAGCTCAGCCGCCGCCAGTCGCAGCGTCACAAACACCGGCTCGGTCCGCGCCACCGCCGACAACAGCGCCCGCTCTGACTGCGCAAAGCTCGGCGTTGCCAAAAACCGTCGCAGCCGCTCTCCGATTCGCTGAATCAGCACCGGATCGCGCTGCGACTGCCCCAGCGCCCGCAGCTCCCCAAGCAGCGCTTCATCCCAGTCGAGCGTCACGCTCTCGACCCCACCGAGCGGCAGCCTCAGGATGTAGTCTTGACGACCCACCTGAAACGCAAACGGATCCGCCGCTTGACGGCTACGCAGGATTTCGAGCTGAAGCTCCATTCGCGTGAGATGGATTATGCCAGCTCAATCACAGACAGCGTTCTGTGTGAGCCATAATATCCAATCTTCAGCGACGAACCACTGGTATCATTTCGACACTGAACCTTGAAGTTATACGAGCCTCCATTCAGAGATACCAGCGCATGCATTTGAACATCACGCAGTGACATGCCAGCGACATTCCACTCATGAATGCTCGTTGATAGCGTGGTCCAGCTTGATGCACCCGTTGCCTGATAGACAACTTGAAAGTACGCGCGTGCGCTGGCCACATCCAGCGTCTGAACGCCGCCAATCGTGACCATGATCAGCAGTGTTCCCGTCGACATCCACACTGTGCTTAGGCTCATTCCGTCGATATCGGAAAAAGCGCTGCTGTTATAGCTGTAGGACATCACGGTACCGTTCGACGTCGACGCGCTGGTCTTGCTGTTGCCACTGCGCAGCTTGCCGCTCACGGTCGTGTTGCCGCCGATCTGCGTGCCGCCGCTGTATTCGCCCGCGTAGTTGACGTGCAGCTTGTCGCCGACGTCGTGAACCAGCGCGATGCGACCGCCGGTGTTGTTGCCGCCTCGTCGCTCGGTGTTGTCGAGCACGAAGTCAGAGCCGCGAACCGCCATTCGCCCGCCGACGCTCAGATAGTTGCCAAGCGTGATGTTGTTCTCGACGGTGAGGTTGTTTCCCACCGACACGCTGCGGCCACTGTCCCAGCTCAGCGCGACCTTCTGATAGGTCTCAAACGCACTCGCCGTCGAGCCAGGAATCAGTGTTCCGTGACGACCTTTTCCCGACGCATCCCGCGCCACCGTCCCCGAGCCATCGTCGAGTCGCCAAAAGCCAACAAGCCCCGTCGTGTCGGGTGGACGCTGCGCAGAGTAGGCATCGCTCACCTGTTCGGCACTGAGCGCGCGATTCCAGATTCGCAGCCGCGCAATGCGACCGTTAAAGCCCGCGTCGGAAGACCAGTTGCTCTTGCCGATGAAGCAGTTGGTCCGGCTGATCTTGGTCGGACGAGCCAGCCCCGTGATGGTCTTGCCAACCTGTGCGCCGTTTTTGAAGATCTTGCCGTTGCCGCTGCCGTCGATGATTGCGCAGACATGCATCCAGCTTCCGGTGGCCAGCAGCGCGCCGCTCACCGACGAAGTGGCGGCCACGCTGGTTCCGTTGTGCAGGTTCAGCCGCAGCGTCGTGCTGGTGCCGTCGTTGGCAAACACAATGTTGTCGCTCGGAGCGCCGTTGCCAAAGTCAAGGATGCGGCTCCAGTTCCCGAGGCTGTCGTACCTGACCCACGCCTCGACGGTGATGCCACCTGAAAAGTCTTCGTCAAAGTCCGGGATGTCGATGTAGCCACCGCCGGTCAGATAGACCGAGCCATCCACTTCCGTCGCCTGACACTGCGCCGTCCCGAGCGCACCACCGCTATAGCCAAACATCACCGGACCATCGACGTTATTTCCCGCAAACGGCGTCGAGGAGCCACTGTACGTGATGCCATGGTTGCGATCCTGCGGGTTGCGCAGCCGCAGGTGGTTGTCGCAGAGCGCCAGCTTTCCGTCGAGGAAAAGCTGTCCTGACACCTTCACACCACTGCTGTAGTCGCGACCGTCGTTCAGCGTCAGGGTGTCGTTGTCATCGTGAACCAGCGCGCGACGAAGTGCTCCGTCGCGACCGCCTCGTGCGGATGGATTGTCCAGGCGCAGATCCGAGCCTCGCACCGTCAGCATCGAGCCCAGCTCGGTGTCGCCACCCGCTTTTAGCGTTCCCGACGCGCTGAGCGACGCAATGCGCACGTCGGCGTCGGTCGCAATCTTGGCACCGTTCACCGCGCCATCGACGATGCCTTCCCGAGGAATCAAGCTCCCGTCCGCATCCCCGGTGTGACGATGCGTCGTCAGCAGCTGATTGAACTTCACCGGATCGACGTTGCGCAGATCGCTCAGCGACGGAAAAATCAGCCGCCGATCGACAATGTCCTTTAGCTGCGTTCCGTCCCAAGTTGCCGTCGCCAAGTCCGCATACGCGTGACAAATTCCCGCCGGAGTCACCAGTGCGGGCTCTGTGCCCTGTCGCGGCCACTCGATGTCGCGCGTCGCTGTGCGCGCCGGAATGACCCAGTAGTCGCCACAGCGACACGTCGTTCCCGCCAGCTGCACTTCGATCCCATCTTCAATCGGTAGCCACGTCCCCACCGTCTGTGAAATGGGCGGCGCAATCACCACATCCCAGCGTCGGACCTTTGGATTGGGTCCAAACTTGCTCCGATCAATCGTCACACCCGCAGGCGGAGCGACGGTCAGCGACGGTCCTTCGATGCCCGTCACTTGACACAGAATGCCCGGCTCGGCGCGTAGCTCTCGCCCATCGTCGGTTAGCTCGATCCAGCTTCCGACGGAAAATCCGCGCTCTTCGTCGAGAGGAACCGCAGACACGCTGATGCTGTTTCCCGTCTGTGACAGCCACGCCGCGCAGACCGAGCCATTGTCGCGACTGCACTTGAGCGTCACCGCGTCCTGACCGATGCGACCGCCTTGGTGAACCTCGACGCGATACAGGTGATTGTCGGGACGCAGATAGCCCGAGCCCGGCGGCTGAAGCGCACCCACCGTCGCTGGAGCCAAGCTCCGTGCCCGCGCCGCCAGCTTGACCGTCGACTCAGGCAGCCGCGTCGCCAGGTTCGCACTGTCCAGCTGCGCAAGCGGCTGATCGAGCTTGAGCAGACGAAGCTGCCACACCGTCTGCGTTCGCGTTGTCGTGTCCGGCCCCGACAGCGCCACCTCGCGCAGCCGAGGATCTTCCAGCGCCGTCACATGCCGCGTCCACACATCCAGATAAATCAGATACGAACCGACAGTCAGCGACGACAGAGCCGGAGCGCCCGGATAAAACGGCTGGTCTTTGTACGTCACGCCCACCGACGCATCCGCCGCGCTCGGAGACAGCTCACACAAGAGCCCACCGACGAAGTAGCGACCGGGAGTCAGCCACAGCCCACTCTTGCTGTCGTAGCCCACCTTGAAGCCCGCTTTCGCTTTCGGCGTGCCACTGTCGCCGAAGAACGCCGCCTGCGCGGTCTTGGTCTGATAGGCCATCAGGTCCACCTGTTCGTTCCAGTCCGCGTCGAGCGAGACCCGACCCTGCTGCAGACGAACGCTGGTGTACTGGTTGTCGGGACGAAACGTGAATCGAGTGAAATCGCCTTTCATGGACATCCTCAGGTGACAACAAAAAGGTTCAGGGTCAGGTTCGAGCGGAGATATTCAGCCTGGCTGTCTAACAGGTTGCTCTCTCGCAGGGCTTGCTGAAGGTGATGCAGCGCACCGGGCTCGCCTTGATCGCTGGCGACGGTGCGAATCGCGCTGTGACTACGCACGTCGAGCTGGCCGTATCCTTGGGCACCGTAGCGACGCGACAGAAGCTGCGGACGCACCTCACGCAGCACCGCGTCCGGGCCATCTGTCGACTCTTCGACCGATAGATGCGGCTGGCAGCGATACGGAACCACGTCGCTGCGCTGATACGGCAGATAGCTATACGAGATATCGCCTTCGACGCTGCTCGTCGTCTGGACCGGGCCCAGAAACAGGCAGTTTACCGTTTCGGTCAGGCGCGTCACCATCGTCTGTCCCAGCACCGTGACGTGCGCCAAGCGAGCGCTCGGTGCCGTCAGGGCCACGAGGCTCCCCGGTGAGTCGATGATGCTGTCGCTCGCGCTCAGACTGGAGCCAGGACCGAGCAGGATCGGACCACAGATGCTGCGCGTCAGCTCCACGTCGATAGGCAGCGTCCCCATCTGCGTCCCAGCGACGAGAGAAATCGACTGCGGACTGATCGGTGCGCCGGTCGCATCCAGTCCGACGCCGGGCACCAGCGTCGTATGCTGTAGACGAACCGTCGCTCGATTCACCGTCCCTGGGCTCGCCGATGCCGTCAGCGAAACGCTTGCCGCCAGCAGCAGCCCGTCCAGTTCCAGCGTGGCGCCCGCGCCCAGCGAAACCATCAGTGCGGGCTGCATCGTCGTCAGCACCGGACGCTGCGCACTCTTTGCGCGCACCGTCAGCGTACAGCCCACCGGAACCGACAGCCCGCTCAGGCTATAGCGGTCGCTGTCGGCAAGCTCGACGACCAGCTTCTGTCCGCCTTGCCACAGCGCCATCGCCGTCCCCAGATCACCCAGCTTCGCCAGCACGCTCGTCGAGTCACCGTCTTGCACCGTCAGACAGCGCGCGGATTCATCGACACAGCGCCGACGAGGATAGCCACCACCACCCAGCTCCGCCGCCGCACCGTAGTGATACGTCACCCAGACCTTGCGCACCGACAGTCCTTCGGCAAACGCCAGCCGTCCCAGCTCTGGATCAATCGCCAGCGTCACCGGCAGACTCACGACCGCTCCGTCGCGTCTTCGCCGATACGGAAGCTGCGCGGGAGGTCGCCACAGCACCGACAGGTTGGCCGCGACCATCTGCTCTGGCGCAACGGTACGAACCTGCCCGCTGTCGTCGACAAACTGCACCACAAACACTGGCTCGCTGCCAAAGTACGGGTCCGTCACCACCCGCCCGTCCAGCTGCGCCTGCCGCCGCTGCTCCAGCAGCCGTGCAAGCTCCCGACGACGAATCGGCTGCGGCGCAAGCCCCGGCTCCGCTGGCGCAAGCAGCCCCGGACGACTCCGACTGGGACACCACAGGCTGTGTGGCTGGCCCAGGGCGCCGACGTGGAAGCAGCCGAGGAGTTCCGT
>ERZ724526.700-NODE-700-length-18744-cov-6.731714_pt1 | contig 18744 bp, 12 predicted proteins | sample MGYA00376059_ERZ724526 | MGnify/ENA primary metagenome ERZ724526 (study PRJEB28724, sample SAMN07190883) | activated sludge metagenome | isolation source: activated sludge of sewage treatment plant in Hong Hong | place: Hong Kong | collected 2016-03-17 ...
TGACGCCCGGTACCTTGGCGACCGCCTCGCCGACCGGCATGCCTCCGGCGCTGGCGGCGGTCATGGCCGGTATGCCGCGGTCGGGATCAAGCCTTCTTCTCGCGCCGGTGCACGCGCACCGCCTTGGCCTCGTAGCGCGGCAGGCTGCCTTCGGCCAGGCACTCGACCTTGACGCGCACGCCGAGCCGGGAATGGATCGCGTGACCGACGTCGTGTTCGATGTCCTGCATCGTGCGGCCGCTGGCCTTGGTCTTTTCGACGGCGACGGTGATCTCTTCCATCATCATCGGATCGCTATCGATGTAGATGTGCCAGGCTTCCTTGATCGTGCCTTCGGTGTCGGCGATGATGTCCTCGACCTGGCTGGGGAAGACCATCACGCCGCGGATCTTCAGCATGTCGTCGCTGCGGCCGATGATGCGGCCGATCTTGGGCATGCCGTGGCGGCCGCAGGGGCAGTCGTAGGGTCTTTCGGAGAGCTTCACCAGGTCGCGGGTGCGCCAGCGCACCACGGGGCTGCCCTCGCGGTCGAGCGAGGTGATCACCACTTCGCCCACCTCGCCGGGCGCCACCGGGCGCAGTGTCGCCGGATCGACGATCTCGGTGATGAGGGTGTCTTCGTTGATCAGGTGCATCTCGTCGCTGTCGTGCGAGTAGGGGCAGGAAATGCTGACCAGCGGGCCGCCGGCCTCGGTGGTGCCGTAAATGTTCTGCGCCTTGAAGCCGGCAGGCATTTCCGCTTCCAGCTGGTCGCGGAAGGCGGCCGAGATCGATTGTCCGCCGAATACGCCGACGCGCAGTTTCCACGCAGTGCGAGGGTCGATGCCCTGCGCCTTGGCCTGGTTGATCAGGGTCATCAGCCACAGCGGCGAAAGCGAACAGGCGGTGAATTCGTGGTCGCCCAGCCACTTCAGCATGAGGTCACTGCGGCCGGGGCCGATCGGGAAGTTGACCGCGCCATACGCCGCGAGTCCGATGTCCATGGCCAACCCGCCGATCCACAGGCCGTAGCCGTAGCCCTGGTAGACCTTGTCGCCGGGAACGATGCCCGAGGCGCGCAGCACGCGGCACATCTGGTAGGGAATCAGGTGGTTCAGGTCGCGCTCGGTGAGGCCGAACATCACCGGCAGGCCGGTGGTGCCGGAGGTGGCGACGAAGCGGCGCACCTGCGAGATGTCCACGGTCAGCATGGGGTAGGGGTAGAGCGCCCTCAGGTCGGTCTTCTCCAGCGTCGGCATGGCGTGCAGGTTGTCGAAATCTCCGAGATCGCGCGGTTCCATGCCGGCGGCCTTGAAGCGCGTGACCCAGTCGGGCGAGCCCTGCAGGCGCTCGGCCAGCTTCTTCAGCTTGGTGCGCTGGATGGCGACGATGCCGTCGCGATCCAGGCTTTCGATCTCGGGATGCTCGAACGTGATGGTGCTCATGCGATCTCCTCCGCTGCGCTGGCTTGTTATGCCCCGGCCGGGCGGGCTCTGGGGTGACAGCTCGCTACACGCTATCATAGCCCGACCGAGCGGTCAACTTATACGGCAATGGATCGTCACGCCCTTGTGGCCCCGCGTGCCAGCCAGACCGCAAAACTTGTGCATAAGGCAGAGGGCTGCCGCAGTGGGCGCCGAATTCCTTGACCGAGCGGTCTACTCGTGGCCGGGCGCGAGGGCCGAGTAGTCCGTATGCGCGATGCCGTTGAGGATGAGTTCGGCGACGAGCGCAGCAAGCTGCCGGGGCGTCAGGCGTCCCTTTTCCGAGAACCAGGTGTCGGTCCAGTTGATCATGCCGAAATACAGCATGGTGATCGGTTGCACCAGTGCCTCGTGCTCGCCCAGTTGCGGGAACACGCTTTGCAGCAGGCGCTCGGTGGCGCGGATGATCCGGCGTTCGGCGGAGACCACGAATTCGCGGTCCCTGGCCGGCAGGCAGCCGATGTCGTTGACCAGCACGCTGTGCTGGTTGCGCGACGCGGGACGGGTGTAGTTCTCGATCAGGGCTTCCGTCAGGCGTCGGAACTTCGCGCGCGGTGCGTCGGACGTGTTCAGTGCTGCATCGACGATTTCGCCGACCGATTCCAGATGCTCGATCAGCATCGTGCGCAGGATGTCGGTCTTGGAATCGAAGTAGTGATAGATCCCGGCCTTGGACAGTCCGGCCGCGCCGGCGATCTCGTTGATCGACGTGGCCTCGAAGCTGCGCTCGGCGAACAGTTTTGCCGCGGCGAGCAGGATTGCCTGCTTGATCGAGTCGTAGTCCTGGGAGCGTGTCCTGGCCATGTTCGTCCATGTCCGTGAATGCCGGTCCGGGCATGGTAGCACGCGCCCCGGCAATTCTTCGTCCGACCGGATGGCGATGAAGCACGCCGGTGTCCGCAGTATGCGTACCCTGCGCGCCAGGTAAGCATCGATGGATGCCAGCCGGGCTTTGTCCCGGCTCTGGAATAGTAGACCGGTCGGACGTATCAGGGCCGGGACGGGTGTGTCGCCGGCCACAACGGCTGCACGATTCCCGCGGCCGGGTTCAGGCGGCCAGCGCGCGTGGTGTGGTCACGCTGTCGAAAGCTTCGAGCAACTCCTGCCGCCGCTGCCTTGCCGCTTCGACGGAACGCTCCTTGATCGGCCCGTAACCGCGTATGGTTTCGGCAAAGCGCGCGAGTGCAACGGCCCTGGGCAGGTTGTCGGCGTCGAGGCGGGTGAGGACATGCTCGACCACGGCTTCGTACTCGACGATGAGTGCGCGCTCCTGTGCCCGGTCGGTGGAGTAGGCAAACGGATCGAACGCCGTCCCGCGCAGGAAGCGCAGACGAGACAGCAGCTGCAGTCCCGGCCGCAGCCAGGAGCCGAAACGCCGCTTGCGCGGTTCGCTGCCTGCCGGTGTGTTGCGCTCCCAGGGAAGGCTCATGTGAAACGCGAGCCGATATTCGCCCTCGAACGTTGCGTCGAGGGCGCTCTGGAAGGCCGGATCGACAAAAAGGCGTGCGACTTCGTATTCATCCTTGTAGGAGAGCAGTCTGAAGTAGTTGCGGGCGACGGCCTCCGTCAGCGCGGTGGCGTCGCCGCCCACGGCAGCTTCGGCGGCCTGCACGCGCGCGACGAGTCGGGAATAGCGCTGCGCATAGGCTTCGTTCTGGTAATCGACGAGGAAGGCTCGACGCCGCACGACGATTTCGTCCAGCGTCGCGGCAATCGCCGGGCTTCCGGAATCGCCGGCAGCGGCCAGCGCCGCGACGTCGCTCGGGTCCAGCGCGGCGCGACGCCCCCATGAGAAGGCACGGTGGTTTTCCTCAACCGCGGCGCCGTTCAGTTCGATGGCGCGCAGGATGGCTTCCGCCGAAAGGGGAACCAGGCCGCGCTGGAACGCGTAGCCGAGCATGAAGATGTTGGTCGCCAGCGAATTGCCCATCAGCCTGGAGGCCAGCCTCGTCGCATCGATGAAGTCAGTCGCGTCTGCGCCCACGGCGTCGATGATCGATTGCCGCATCGCTTCCGCAGGAAAGGCGCGATCCGGATTGCGCAGGAATTCCCCGGTGATCGCCTGCGCCATATTGACCACCGCGCGGGTGGTACCCGCCGCCGTCTTGGAGAGGGCGTCGTCGGTGACGGTGACGACCATGTCGCATCCGAGCAGGAGGTCGGCTTCGCCCGTGGCGATGCGCGTGGCGTGCAGTGCATCCTGTCGTGCCGCGATCCTCACGTGCGACATGACCGCGCCACCCTTCTGGGCGAGGCCCGTCATGTCGAGGACGGTGACGCCCTTGCCTTCGAGATGGGCGGCCATGCCAAGCAGGGCGCCGATGGTCACGACCCCCGTGCCGCCGACGCCGGCGACGAGGATGCCATAGGGGCGTGCCAGCTCCCGCGCCGGCGGCGCCGGCAGGTCGGCAAATGCGCCGGGCCCGGCAGCTACCGCGCGACCGCGGCGCAGGGTGCCGCCATGCACGGTGACCATGCTGGGGCAGAACCCGTCCAGGCAGGAGAAGTCCTTGTTGCAGGCATGCTGGTCGGTGGCCCGCTTGCGCCCGAATTCGGTCTCGACCGGAATGACCGCGAGGCAATTCGACTTGGTCGCGCAGTCGCCGCAGCCTTCGCACACCAGTTCGTTGATGAAGACGCGAACGGCCGGGTCCGGATACTGGCCGCGCTTGCGCCGGCGCCGCTTCTCGGCTGCGCAGGTCTGGTCATAGACCAGGACCGTGACACCAGGCGTTTCGCGCAATTCGATCTGCGTTGCCTCGAGCGCGTCACGGTGGCGCAGCTCGACCCCCGGCGCGAAATCGCGGTCATCGGCGTATTTCTCCGGCTCGTCGGACATGACGATGATGCGTGCAACATCCTCGGCAGCAAGCTGGCGAGTGAGCTGGGGCACGGTCAGCGTGCCGTCGACGGGTTGCCCGCCGGTCATGGCGACGGCGTCGTTGAACAGAATCTTGTAGGTGATGTCGATGTTGCCGGCAACCGCCGCACGGATGGCCAGGAGCCCGGAATGGAAATAGGTGCCGTCGCCCATGTTGGCGAAGATATGGCGCGTGCCGCTGTGTCCGGAGACGCCGAGCCAGGCGGCTCCTTCGCCCCCCATGTGGGAGATCGTCACCGTGTTGCGCCCCATGTTGACCGCCATCAGGTGGCAGCCGACGCCGCCGAGCGCACAGCTTCCCTCCGGGACCTTGGTGGACTGGTTGTGCGGACAGCCGGGGCAGAAGTAGGGCGTGCGCAGCAAGGCAAGGCGCGGCCGCGCCAGCGCCTTGGCCTTCTCGTCGAGGAAGGCGATATAGGCGGAAATCCGTTCGGAGCGATGAAAGCGCCCGATGCGCCCGGCGATGACGCGGGCGACGAGGGCGGGGGTGAGCTCGGCCGTCGGCGGCAGCAGCCAGCTGTTGGCGGGTATCGGCCACTCGCCGGTCTCGTCGTACTTGCCGACGACGCGCGGGCGGACGTCCTCGCGCCAGTTGTAGAGCATCTCCTTCAACTGGTATTCGATGATCTGGCGTTTCTCTTCGACAACGAGGATCTCCTCGAGGCCATCGGCGAAGCTCCGCACCGAATCGGCTTCCAGCGGCCAGGGCATGCCGACCTTGAGCAGGCGCAGCCCGATTTCGGCTGCGCCAGCTTCGTCGATGCCGAGGTCGTCGAGCGCCTGGCGCACGTCGAGGTAGGCCTTGCCGCAGGCGATGATGCCCAGGCGGGGCCGCGGACTGTCGAAGACCAGCCGGTTGAGGCCATTGGCCCGGGCATAGGCAATCGCGGCATACACCTTGAACTCCTGCATGCGGCGCTCCTGCGCCAGCGGGGTGTCGGGCCAGCGCAGATGGACGCCGTCCGGCGGCAGGCGAAAGTCGGCCGGGATGCGAAACTGCAGGCGGTGCGGATCGACGACGACCCGTGCCGAGCTCTCCGCCGTGTCCGAGGTGAGCTTGAGTGCAACCCAGCACCCGGAGAAGCGTGACATCGCCCAGCCGTGCAGGCCGAGGTCGAGGTACTCCTGCAGGTCGGCCGGGGCGAGCACCGGAATGCCGCAGGCCGAGAAGATGTGTTCGCTTTGGTGGGCAATCGCCGAGGAGCGCGCGGCGGGATCGTCGCCGGCCACCAGCAGCACGCCGCCGTGCTTCGCGCTGCCGGCATGGTTTCCATGCTTGAAGGCATCGCCGCTACGGTCGACGCCGGGACCCTTGCCGTACCACATGGCGAATACGCCATCGAACTTCGGCTCCGGAAACAGATGCAGTTGCTGCGTACCCCAGACCGCCGTGGCGGCGATGTCCTCGTTGAGTCCGGGCTGGAACTTGATGTCATGCTGTTTGAGATAGGCCGCAGCGCCGTGGAGCGCCGTATCGAGGCCGCCGAGAGGCGATCCGCGGTAGCCGGAGACATAGCCGGCCGTATGCAGGCCGGCGCGGCGGTCTATTTCATGCTGGAGCATGGGCAGGCGGGCCAGGGCCTGCATGCCGGTGAGGAAGACGCTGCCGCTATCGACGCGATACTTGTCTTCCAGGCTTACGTTGGCGATGCTCATCTGCTCCTCCTCCGTTGCGCTGCGCCCGCAGGCGCCGGACCGAAGTGCGATGGGCGGCCATCGCGGCTTCAGCGGTGGTGGCGGAGGGAGGCCGTTCGGGAGCCGTGCGTCGTGGTGCACCACCAGAAGCGGTGGCGCAGCGAGATGCGGTGCGAGAGCGTCATGCTGTGGACCGGGCAGGCGGGGCGGCCGGTGGTGGCCGCCCCGCCGGACGAATCAGTCCTTGACCAGGGAGAACTTGCCATCCTTGACCGTGATGAGCACGGTGCCGCGATGGTCGTAGCCCGAATGGTCCTGGGGCGTCATCGAGACGATGCCCTGTGACATGGTCATGTCCTTGGTGGCTTCGATCGCGTCGCGCAGGGCGGCGCGGAATTCCGCCGTGCCCGGCTTGGCCTTCTTCGCCGCTTCGGGAATGGCGCGGCCAAGCAGCAGGCTGGCGTCATAGACGCCGGCACCGAAGATGGGCGGCCGCTGGCCGTACTGCTTTTCGTAGGGGCCGATGAAATCCATTGCTACCTTCTTCACCGGATTCGCGTCGGCGATCTCGTCGATGACGAGGAGGGCAGGGCCGACCACGAGCGCACCTTCGACCTTCTTGGCGCCGATCTGGATGAAAGCGCCGGTGGCGGAGCCGTGGGTATGGAAGATCGGGCCCTTGAAGCCGGCGTCGATCAGCTGGCCATGGGGCAACGCGGCACCGGCCGCGACACCGGCGACGAGCACGGCGTCGGGCTTGGCGGCGATGATCTTGACCACCTGGCCGGTCACGCTGGTGTCCTGGCGGCTGTAGCGCTCGCTGGCGATGATCTTGATTCCGGCCTTCTCGGCGAGCGGGGAAATGGCCTTGAACCAGCTTTCGCCATAGGGATCGTTGTAGCCGATGAAGCCGATCGTCTTGACGCCACGCTTCGTCATCGCGGCGATCAGGCCGGCGCCGATGATGTCGTCGTTGGGGTGGGTCTTGAACACCCAGCGCTTCTTGTCGTCCATGGGGATGACGACGGCCGGCGTTCCCACCGGAGCCAGCATTGGCGTCTGTCCCTCAGCCATGAACTGCAGCACGCCCATCGCGTTGGGCGAGCCGGAGGGGCCGATCATGGCGTCGATCTTGTTTTCCGAGAGCAGCTTCTTGGTCAGTTGCACGCTCTGCGTCGAATCGCTGGCGTCGTCGAGCACGATGTACTCGACGTCGAGGTTTCCGGCCTTCTTGGGCAGGAGTGCCACCGCATTCTTTTGCGGGATGCCGACGAAGGCGGTCGGGCCGGTTGACGAAGCGATGACGCCGATCTTGACCTGGGCGTGAACCGGCAGACTCGCTGCCAGTGCGACGCCGGCCATGGCCAGCAGTGCGTTGAACTTGTTCATTTGTTCTCCTCCTTGGTGTGGTGGTTGCTGTTTTGGCGTGCCTCAGCCGGCAATGATGCCCTGTTCGCGCAGACTTGAGCAATCTGCGGCGGAAATGCCGGCCTCGGCGAGAATGGATGCGGTGTCCTGGCCGTAGGTTGGCGCGAAGCCGAGTTCGCGCCCGGCGCCGGCCACGTCGACCGCCATGGGTTGCATGCGCAGGGTGCGACCGTCGGGAGTGCGAGTAGTCGTCAGGCGATTCCGTACCGCCTCCATCTCGCGTACTGCGGGGATGTCGTTGATTGCCGCGTGGGGGATGGTGGCCTTGCGGAAGTCCGCGGCAATTTCCGCCGTCGCACGCGTGCGGGTGACGGCGGCCACGTCGCGATGGATTGCCTCGCGCTCCTTGTGCCGCCCTTCATTGGTGGCGCGCACGGCATTGGCGACCGGGGCGAAATAGGGTATTTCGGTGAGTCGTCGCCATTGCACGTCACTGCCGATCGCCATGTAGATGAAGCCGTCCGCGGTCGGGTAGACGTTGGTCGGGATGAACTTGCGATGCTCGTTGCCGCAGCGCGTTATCTCCGACGGGTCGCAATTGAAGTCCAGAAGCGGCAGGGTGGTAATCAGCCATGACGCGGCTGCCTGCAACATGGAGACGTCGATGCGGGTCCCCCTGCCGGTTTCGGCCCGCTCGGCGAGCGCCATCATCACGCCGGCGTACACCTCGTCGCCGGCCTTGAGGTCGATCAGCGGCACCCCGGACAGGGTCGGCGGACCGTCAGCCGGCCCGGTCAGTTCCATGTAGCCCGCCATGGCCTGGATCACGGGGTCGTAGCCTGGCGCGTCGGGATATTCCGGGCCCATGGCCGATATGGCTGCCCAGATCAGGTCGGGCTTGGTCGCCGAAAGGGTCGGATAGTCTATGCCGAGCTGCCGGTAGCGCTTGGGCACGGTGTTGCAGCAGAAGACGTCGACATCGAGCTGCACGATGAGCTTGCGCAGCAGTTCCTGGCCCCGCGGATCCTTGAGGTTGAGGGCGATCGCTTCCTTGCCGACGTTGGGGGCTATGAAATAGCTGCGGCGGTCGTCGTCCACCACCTTGCCCCCGATGTATCGGTTGGGATCGCCGGGGAGGCCGTCTCCGGCGGGGGTGGACTCGATGCGGATTACCCGCCAGCCGAGTTGGGCAAAGCGCAATGTCGCGTAGGGCAGGCTCAGCGCCTGCTCCATGGAAAGGATGGTACGGCGCTTCACGCTATTCAGCCCTCCACGGCTTCCAGTAGCGCTTCGGCGTCTGGCCGTGCAGCGCGCGGTAGACCTTCTCCGGCGTAAAGGGCAGTTCGAAGAGGCGCACGCCGGTGGCGTTGTATATGGCATTGGCGGTCGCTGCCGCCATGCAGATGGCGGGGGCCTCGCCGACGCCCTTGGCGCCCTGCGGGCCTTCGCCGTCCATGGACTCGATGAACTGGATGTCCATCTCGGGAATCTCGGGCGCGGTGACCAGCTTGTAGTCGCGGAAGTTGGGGTTCTTCATTACCCCGTTCTCGATCATCAGGTCTTCGGTCAGCGCATAGCCCTGGCCCATGATGATGCCGCCCTCGATCTGGCCTTCGATGCCCAGCCGGTTGAGAACGCGGCCGACGTCGTGGGCACCGTAGACCTTGAGCAGGCGCACGATGCCGGTCTCCGTATCGACCTCGATCTCGACCACCTGCGTGGCCCATGCGTATGCGGCCGAGACGTCGCCCTTGAAGCCCTTGTCCTGGTGCACGCTGGGCGGCTCGTAGTAGAAGGTGGTCATCACCAGCTCGGCCTTGTCCTGGAAGTGCAGGTTGCGCAGCAGCTTGGAGAGTTCGACGAGGGCTTCGCCGGTAGCGCCGCGCACGACGTGCCCGCCGCGCAGGTCAAGTTCGTCTTCGGCGCATTCGAACTTCTTGGCTGCGATGGCAAGAATCTTGCCCTTGGCCTTGCGCGCAGCGCCGATGGCCGAATTGCCTGCGATGAACGTGGTGCGGCTGGCATGTACACCGACGTCCCACGGCGTGATTGCCGTATCGTTGTTGACCACCGTGACGGCCGTGATCGGCAGGCCGAGCTCCTCGCAAACGAGCTGCGAGAGGACTGTCTCGGAGCCCTGACCGATTTCCGAGGCGCCGGTGATGAGCGTCACGTTGGCGAAATCGTCCATCTTGAGGATGGTGCCGCAGCCGTCGGAAGGATAGATCTTGGCGCCGCCGCCAACGTGGAGCATCGAGGCCATGCCGATGCCGCGCTTGATGGTGCCGGGCTTGGCGCGATTGGCCTTGTTTTCGGCGTACTTGCGCGAAAAGTCGCTTCTGGCGCCGGCGGTACGCAGGCAGTCCTTGAAGCCGCAACTCTTGAAGTGCATGCCCTGGCCGGTGACTTCGCCGGAATCCTGCGCATTCTTCATCCTGAATTCGAGCGGATCCATGCCGATGGCCTCGGCCAGCATGTCCATGTGCTGCTCGACGGCGAAGGTGGCCTGCAGGTTGCCGTAGCCGCGGAACGAACCTGCATACGGATTGTTGGTATATACGGCCGCCGTGTGGTAGTCGCAATGCGGCACGCGGTACAGGGAGGAGAAGGTCTGCATCATGACGAAGGGCGTGGTCGCACCCCATGAGGTGTAGGCCCCGTTGTCGTGCAGCGTATGCACCTGGCGGAAGGTGAGGGTGCCATCCTTCTTGCAGCCGCTGCGCAGCGTCTCGAGGACGGGTTGGCGCGTCGGAGAGGCGAGAAACTCCTCTTCGCGCGTGAATACCATCTTCACCGGCCGCTTGGCCGCGCGGGCCAGGTAGAGGCAGATCACTTCGAAGGGATAGATGTCGAGCTTGGAACCGAAGCCGCCGCCGATCGGCGGCTGGATGATGCGGATGCGCGCCGGGTCGATGTTGAGGTACTCAGCGAACTCGCGCTTGTGCAGGAAGGGTACCTGGGTGTTCGAGTGCATCAGCACGTTGCCGGACGCGTCGAACTCGGCAATCATGCCCGATACGCCCATGCAGCAATGCGTCACGTAGTGCAGGCGGAACGTGTCCTCCACGACCACGTCCGAATCGGCTTCGCCCTGGCTTACGTCGCCATGGGCATAGTCGAAGCGCATCGCGATGTTGTCGGACTTGCCACGGTGGGCAATCGAGGTGCCCTGCTTGAGGTGCAGGTGGGTGCCGTCGGCCCCGTGCGGCTCGGGGTGGATCAGGACGGCATCGGGCTTGATCGAGTCTTCGGGGTCGGAGATCACCGGAAGATCTTCGTATTCGACCTTGATGAGCTTCAGTGCGGCCTCGGCAATTTCCTCCGATTCGGCCGCGACAGCGGCAATTTCGTCGCGCTGGCTGCGCACGCGGCCGACCTTGAGCGGGAAGTGGTCTTTGGCAACGCCGATCGGACGTTGGTCGGGCACGTCGGCCGCAGTGAGGACGACATGTACGCCCGGCAGTGCCCTGGCCGCCGAGGTGTCGATGGATTTGATCAGCGCGTGAATGCGCGCCGAGCGCAGGATGCGCCCGTACAACTGGCCGGAGACATTGATGTCGTGGATGTAGCGGGTCTTGCCGCTGGCCTTTTCGGGCGCATCCATCTTCGGGATGCGCTTGCCGATCAGCGTATCCGGCTGGATAACGCGATGCTTCTTCTCGGCGACGGTCATTTTGCGTCCTCCATGGCGCCGCAGGCGACCACGGCGTCGACGATCTTCTTGTAGCCCGTGCAGCGGCAGAGGTTGCCCTCGAGTCCGCGCTTGACGCAGGCATCATCGGGGTGCGGGTGCTTGTGCAGGACGTGGTCGGCCTGCATCATCATCCCTGGCGTGCAGAAGCCACACTGGACCGCGCCGTGCTCGACGAAGGCATCGCGCAGCCTTTCCCCCTGCGGCTCGGCGGTCAGCCCCTCGACGGTCGTTACCTTGCGGCCGTCGCAATCGACGGCGAACATCAGGCAGGAATTGACGGAGACGCCATCGACCTGGACCGTGCAGGCACCGCATTCGCCTTCGCCGCATCCGTACTTGGTGCCGGTCAGGCCGACGACATCGCGCAGCATGTCGAGGGCATTCATGGTCACATCCACCATGACCCTGCGCTTGACCCCGTTGAGGGTGAATTCGATTTCGTGCTTAACCCCGGACATTTTCCAGAACCCTCTTGGTCATGTTGTGGATCATTTCCTTGCGATACCAGGCCGTGGCGCGGACGTCGTCGATGGGGCTGACCTCATCGCGCGCCGCCTGTGCCGCTGCGGCAATCGTGGCTTCATCGAGCCGGCGCCCCTCGAGTGCCTTTTCCGTCGCCTTGGCGCGCACCGGTGTCGGTGCCACGGCGCCGAAGGCAACGCGGACCTTGGTCATCACGCCGTTGGCCACATCGGCGGCAACGCCGATCGAAATCGCCGAAATGTCGAGCGCGGGCCGCGTCCCGTGCTTGTAGAAACGGGCAATCCGGTCGGGTCCGGGCAGCGGGATGCGAACGCCTGTAACGAGTTCGCAGAGCGACTTCCTGGTCTTGCCCGGTCCGACGAAGAATTCCGCCAGCGGCATGCAGTGCCGGTAGAGTTTCGCCTCCGGCATCGACGCCAGTTCGACGCATGCGTCGAGTACAAGCAGCGGAATCAGGGTATCGCCTGCCGGGGACGCATTGCAGATGTTGCCGCCGATGGTTGCCGCATTGCGTATCTGGTCGCTGGCGAAATGGTCGCAGGCCTCTGCCAGCACGGGCAGCCGCTCCCGTACCAGCGGATGTTCCATGACTTCGGTGATCGTGCTCAGGGCACCGATGCGGATTTCATCGCCCTCCAGCGTGATGCCGGAGAGTTGCGGGATCCGACGGATGTTCATCAGCGTCTGCTTGAACTTGATGCGGCCGGCCTGCGACTGCGGCGTCAGGTCGGTGCCGCCGGCGAGTATGGTGACGTCGCCGTCCTTCAGGCATTCCACGGCCTGGTCGAGGCTGGTGGGAGAAAAATAGCGTTTCAGTTCTGTCATGGTGGTTCCCGGCATCAAAAGCGGATCGGTTCGCGGTAACGGCCGAAGACGGCGACCAGTTCCTTGGTCATCTCGCCGACGCTGGCATAGGCCTTGACCGCGGCCACCAGGGCCGGCATCACGTTGCGGCCTTCGGTGGCGTCGGCGCGCAACTTCGCCAGGGCAGCGGTGACCGCGGCATTGTCGCGCTCGGCGCGAATCTTGCGGAGTCCCTCGATCTGCCGTCGCGCGTCCTCTTCGTTGTAGGGGTGGAATTCGACCGGATGGTCCTCTTCCTTCTCGTTGCGATAGCAATTGACACCGACTTTGCGGAACGTGCCGGAATCGATATTGCGCTGCATCTGGTACGCCTGGGCCGAGACCTTGGCCTGGATGGTGCCTTCCGACACCATTTTGACGATGCCGCCCTGGGCATCGACTTCGGCCATGATCTCCTCCATCTTCTGGCGCATCTCGTTGGTCATGGTCTCGACGTAGAACGAGCCGGCCAGCGGATCGACGGTTTCCGTCAGGCCCATTTCCTCGATCAGCAACTGCATGGTACGCAGCGAAATGCGCGCCGAGTACTCGGTAGGGATGGTGTAGGCCTCGTCGTAGGAGCACAGCGCCATGGTCTGCGTGCCCGAAAGCGCCGAGATCAGTGCGTAGTAGGCGCCGCGCACGATGTTGATTTCGGGCTGCTCGAAGGTTAGGCCGCCGCCGCCGCCGGCGGCGATCATGCGCATCCACATGGAACCGGGCTTCTCGGCGCCGTACTGTTCCTTCATGATCTTGGCCCACAGGCTGCGTCCGGCGCGGAATTTGCAGACCTGCTCGAAGATATTGCCGAAGATGTTGAAGTTGTACGAGAGGCGACCGGCGAACTCGTCGACCGGCAGGCCGCGCTTAATCGCATCGTCGGCGTAGGCCTTGGCGATGCAGAAGGCGTAGGCCATTTCCTGTGCCGGCGTCGCCCCGGACTCGCGGATGTGGTAACCGCAGACCGAGACCGGGGTGTATTTCGGCGCTTCTTTCGCGCAGTACTCGATGGTGTCACCGACCAGGCGGATCGAAGGCTCGACCGGGAAGATCCAGGTGCCGCGGCCGATGAATTCCTTGAGGATGTCGTTCTGCGCCGTGCCGCGCAGTTCCTTGATGTCGTAGCCGCGCTTTTCGGCCATCGCCAGGTACATGGCGATCAGGATGGCGGCGGCGCCGTTGATGGTCAGCGACACAGTGATCTTCTTCAGGTCGATGCCGTCGAAGGCGATCTCGAAATCGCGCAGGGTGTCGATCGACATGCCGACGCGGCCGATTTCGCCTTCCGCCAGCGGATCGTCGGAATCGAGGCCGATCTGTGTGGGCAGGTCGAAGGCCACATTTAGGCCGGTCTGGCCGTTGGCGATCAGGTACTTGAAGCGCTGGTTTGTATCCGCCGGGTTGCCGAAACCGGCGTACTGGCGCATGGTCCACGGCTGCTTGCGATACATCTCGCGGTGGATGCCGCGGGTGAAGGGGTACTGGCCGGGCTCGCCGACCATCGCCATGCCGCCGCTGGCTTCGACGTCGGCGGCGGTGTAAAGGGGCTTGACTTCGATGCCGGACTCGTTGATGACCTTCTTTGGTTCGGGTTTCTGAGGAGCATTCATTTCACATTGCTCCGAATGTACTCGGTGATGGCATCGAGCTTCGAGCCGGACGGGAAGATGCCCTTGAAGCCCAGTGTGCGCAGGGCGTCGTGGTCCTGCGCCGGCAGGTTGCCGCCGATCACCCAGAGCTTGTCGTCGAGGCCGTTGGCTTCGAGCAGCGGCTTGAGCTTGGTGCAGAAGGGAATGTGGGAGCCCGCCATGCTGGACAGGGAAATGACGTCGACATCCTCCTCCATGGCGATGCGGGCGATCTGCTCGGGCGTCTGGCGCAGGCCGGTGTAGATCACCTCGAAGCCGGCATCCATCATGGCGCGGGCGACGACCTTGGCACCCTGGTCGTGGCCGTCGAGCCCGGGTTTTCCCAGCAAAACCTTGATGGGTCTGTTGCTCATGCTGAAACTTCCTTCGCGATAATCAATTTCAGTATTTCGCTGGTGCCGCCGCCGATCAGCGTGAAGCGCACGTCGCGCAGGTAGCGCTGGACGGGATATTCCATGGCGTAACCGTAGGAGGCGAAGACGCGCGCGGCCTGGTCGCAGACCTTGGCCGCGGTTTCGGTGGCGAACAGCTTGGCCATCGCTGCATGCTTGTGGTACGGCTTGCCCGCATCGCGCAGCCAGGCGGCGTAATAGACGAGGTGCTCGGCGGCTTCGAGTTCGGTGGCCATCTCGGCCAGCTTCATCTGGATGGCCTGGTAGCGGTTGATCGGCTTGCCGAACTGCTTGCGCTCGGCGGCATAACGGACGGCTTCGGCCATTGCGGCGTGGGCCACGCCCAGGCCCATGGCACCGGTGATGATGCGGATCTCGCCCAGCGTCTTGCGCAGGTGGCTTTCGCCGTCACCTTCGGCTTGCGAAAGGCGGTGGCTGTCGGGGACGAAGCACTCGTCGAAGGCGACTTCCGAGGTGGGCAGGGCCCAGACACCCATCTTGTGGATTTCGCGGCCGACGATCAGGCCCTTGAAGTCCTTCTCGATGAGGAAGATGGTGAGCTTCTTCTCCTCGCCGGCCTTGGCGAAGACGGTGAAGAAGTCGGCCACCGGGGCCGAGGTGATCCAGGTCTTCTGGCCGTTGAGTACGTAGCCGCCGTCGACCTTCTTCGCCGTGGTGGCGATGGAGTCGAGGTCGGAGCCGGCGTTGGGCTCGGTCATGCAGATGGCGCCGATCTTCTCGCCGCGTAGCGCCGGCTTGAACAGGCGCTCGATGATGTCGGCGTTTCCCAGCAGGTGCAGGAACTTGGTGCCCATCAGCGACTGCATGGCGACGGCGCCGGCGAGCGACATCGAACCGCGCGAGATTTCCTGCAGCGCCAGCGCGAATTCGGTCAGCGCCATGCCGGTGCCGCCGACGTCCTCGGGGTAGCGCATGCCGAAAAAGCCCAGGTCGGCGAGTTCCTGGAACAGGGCGCGCGGGTATTGCTTCGCTTCGTCGAGTGCGGCGGCCTGCGGCGCGATGCGTTCGTCGCAGAAGCGGGCGAAGGTGTCGCGGATCGCTTTTTGGTCGTCGGTGAGGTCGAAATTCATTGTGTGTTCAGTTACGTTGATTGCGACGGTTGGTGCGCGCCTGGGGTGCCGGGTGTCCGATTCCCTCCGTGTCCTCCGAACTTCGCTCCGCTCTGTTCTCCCCCTTTACCGGCGGGCATCGGACACCCGACACCCCAGGCGGCAACCGCTCGGGCCGGCAGGATGCCCTGTTCCGCGCAAGTAAAGGAGGAGGGCCGGCGTCTTTCCGGCCCGGGGGACATGGAGCGGAGCAGGGCACCCTGGCGGCACGATGGCGCGCTTCCGGTTGCAAGGCTCCGCTTCATATCAGCATTCACTCGCTGTACCCGTAATCCCGCTGCGCCGCTTCCTTGGAGATCACGCCATTGCGGATTTCTTCGGCCAGCACCTTGCGGTCGCGCTTCTTCGGGTCGCCGTAGCCGCCGCCGCCGCTGGCCACCTGGTGGTAGACGGTGCCCTTGGGTACGCCGGTGATCAGGTCCTTGTTCTTCGGCACCACGGTCTGGCCGTCGGGATAGTGCAGTCGGATGAAGTTGAGGCCCGCATCCTTGCCGCCGAAGAGGCCGAAAGCCGGCTCGAAGTCGCCGTCGCCGAAGGTGACGAGCTGCGTGTCTTCGGAGCCGATCTCGAAGATGGTCTCGACGCCGAGGCCGCCGCGCCATTCGCCGGCGCCGGCCGAGTCGGTCAGCAGCTCGTGCTTGAGCAGGCGGTGCGGCGTCTGCTGCTCGAACATCTCGTAGTCCTGGTCGAGCACGCCGCCCGAGGCGTCGATCATGCCGATGTGGTCGTAGCCGTCGATGCCGAGCATTGCGCCCGAGCCGCCTTTGAGACCCATGAAGCCGATGTCGACGTAGGCCTCGTTCTTCTCCGGGTCGGTGCCGGTGGTCAGCGAACAGAGCAGGTTGTTCCAGCCGGCGGTGACACGGTCGGGCATCGCTGGCCCGAGCGCGCGCTGGATGGCGTCGGCGTTGGGCGGGCAGAGGTGGTTGCCGAAGGTGGTGGCCTTGGGGTAGGCCGCATTCAGGATGGTACCTTCCGGGATCACGATCTCGATCGGGCTGACCATGCCCTCGTTGTGCGGGATGTCCGGATTCACCATCTGCAGCAGCGTGAGTATCGTGGCCGAGGCCGAGGAGGTGAAGGTGCCGTTCACGAAGCCATTGGTCTGCGCGTCGGTGCGCGAGTAGTCGAACTTGATGGCCTTGTCCTTGACCTCGATGTCCACGCGGATGGTGAACTTGCTGCCCTCGTGGCGGCCGTCGTAATAGACGTAGCCTTCGCCGCTGTACTTGCCGTTGGGGATCTTGGCGATCTCGGCTTCCATCATCTTGCGCGTGGCGTCGAACAGCGCCTGCTTGTGCGACTCGTAGCTCTCGAGCCCGTACTTGTCGAGCAGTTCCAGCAGGCGGCGCTCGCCGACGGTGCAGGCGCCCATCTCGGCCTTCATGTCGTGCTGCACGATGTCGAGGCGGATGTTGGCGAAGATCAGGTTCCAGACGTCTTTCTTCAGCTTGCCTTTTTCGACCACCTTGACCGGCGGAATGCGCAGCGCCTCCTGCCAGACCTCGATGGCGTTCGGGTTGTAGCCGCCGCGGACGTTGCCGCCGATGTCGGCCTGGTGGCCCTTGACGGCCGTCCAGGCAACCAGCTTGCCGGAATGGAAAATGGGCTTGTACACCGCGACGTCGTTGTTCTGATTGCCCAGGCTGAAGACATCGTTGTGAAAGATCACGTCGCCCGGATGCAGGTCGTCGGCGAAGTACTCCTTGATGTACTTGCACACCGGCGCCAGCGAAAAGGCCAGGATGGGCAGGTTTTCGGTCTGCTCCAGCATGTTGCCGTCGCCGTCGTAAAGGCCGGTGACGTAGTCCTTGGCCTCGCACAGGATGGGCGAGCGCGTGGTCTGCTCCATCGAGATGCTCATCTCGTCGGTGATGGACTTGAAGGTCCGCGCATAGACGGACAGGAGGATGGGGTCGATCTTGGTGCTCATGCCGTCACCTCTTCTTTGGCGAAACAGGATTGGACGAGGTCCTCGCGCCCCTTGCGGTAGATGGCGAAGGAGCCCAGGGCGTCGACCACGCAGTCGTAGGCGGCGGAGACGAAGATGGCCGTCGTCTCCTGCTCGACCATGGCCGGGCCGTCGATGCGGTTGCCAAAGCGCATCTTGTGGCCGTCGTAGACCGGTACCTCGGCGAACTTCTTGGTCTCGGGGATGTACACGCTGCGGCGGCCCTTGAGTGCGCCGGCCGCATCTTCGCCGGCCCAGGTCTCGCCGCGGTAGGAGGGCTTGTCGGTGAAGCCGATGGATTGCACGCGGACGTTGATGATTTCGATCGGCGCGGCTTCCGCTTCCAGCGAATAGCCATAGAGCCGGTTGTGTTCGTCGTGGAACAGGCGGGCGATCCCGGCGGCGTCACGGCGATCGATCAAGTCGCGCGGAACGAGGAAGGACACCTCGTGGTACTGCTTGATGTAACGGCAGTCGAACTTGATGTCATGGCGGCGGCGCGCCTCGGGGATGCGCTCCTCGGTGAGCTGGCGCGCGCCCTCGGCCGACATTTCGTCCAGCATGGCGGTCAGCTTCGGCCAGTCGATGGCCTCCAGCTTGGCGACGAAGGTGCGTACGAAGTCATGCTTGAGTTCGCTCATCAGCATGCCGAATGCACACAGCACCGAGGATTCGCGCGGCACGATCTGCAACGGGATCTCCAGCTCCTCGCAGATCAGGCAGGAGTGGATCGGACCGGCGCCGCCGGCCGGGATGAAGGGAAACTCGCGCGGGTCGAAGCCGCGCTTGATGGTTACTTCGCGCACGCCCTGGGCCATGTTGTTGCAGGCGACTCGGTACATGCCGGCCGCGGCGTCCTCGATGGAAAGGCCCATCGGCTTGGCGATGTGGGTTTCGATCGCCTTGCGCGCGGCGGCGACGTCGAGTTTCATCCGGCCGCCGGCGAAATAGTTCGGATCGAGGTAGCCCAGTACCACGTTGGCGTCGGTGGTGGCGGGCAGGGTGCCGCCCTTGCCGTAGCAGGCGGGGCCCGGGTCGGCGCCGGCGCTTTGCGGGCCCATGCGCAGCATGCCGCCTTCGTCGAGCCAGCCTATCGAGCCGCCGCCGGCACCGATGGTGTGGATGTCAAGCATGGGCAGGGCGATCTTGTGGCGGGCGATCTCGCCGTCGTTCTTGATCATCGGGCTGCCGACCGCGACCGAGGCTTCAAAGCTCGTTCCGCCCATGTCGGTGGTGATGCACTTGTCCTGGCCGT
>ERZ724526.701-NODE-701-length-18740-cov-14.727964_pt1 | contig 18740 bp, 15 predicted proteins | sample MGYA00376059_ERZ724526 | MGnify/ENA primary metagenome ERZ724526 (study PRJEB28724, sample SAMN07190883) | activated sludge metagenome | isolation source: activated sludge of sewage treatment plant in Hong Hong | place: Hong Kong | collected 2016-03-17 ...
TTTTTAGCCGATAACCACCTTTCACCGGAGATCATATTCCCGATTACTTACGACGGCATCAATACACGTACATGGGGCGGTACCACCTTTATCATCCGCGCCGGTATTGGAGGCTCCATGAACCCCGCTGCATCCGGTGTAGCCAGTGGCTGGGGCGGCTCTCGTACCACACGTCAGCTGGTGGAAAAATTCCCGGCTGACCTTACAGGCATCGTTACCGACTTCAATCCTGGTGAAACTGTCAAATACAAAAAGATGTATGTGCCCGGCTCGCATCAGAATTTTGATGCAACCGATACTGACAATTCTTTGGCAGAGGGTGTGAAAAACAGCAATATCTATGAAGGCCATCTGTATTTTGCCAGTGCCAACACAGAGCTGTACTTCACCACCATTTCTTCGAATACGGCTCCCAAATTGGGCGACAACAATGCCGATGGAACACTTGAAACCAATGGTGCTAAAATTGTAGTGCCAGAGGCGGGCTTGTATTATATCCGCGTAGACAATAAGACAAAAAAATATACCATTGAAAAAACCCAGTGGTATGTTTCAGGTACCGCTACCGGCGGAAGTGATGTGGCCATGAGTTATGATACAAAGACCAAAACCATGAAGGCTACCCTCGATCTGGGTGCTGGCAGCTTCAACTTCAAAAACAACAGAGGTGAATTGTTGGGTGATAATTCCGGCAACTCCATCCTTACCATCAATGGTTCTGCTATTTCTGTTGGGAAACCGGGGGGCCACGAATTGTTTCTTGATATAGACAAGCCAGACTACACTTATCAGGATCGTCTGACCGGCTTCGACAGAAGGCCAATGTTTTATACCACCGGACAGAATATTGACATTAATGACCTTTCAACCTTTACAGACGGCATCGCTGTCAACAAGTTCAAAAACATTACCTCTGACGGGCAGCCCGGCAAAGATTCCGATTTTCCGGATACCGACTTCCCTATGTTCCGACTTGCAGACGTGTACCTAATGGCTGCCGAGGCTATAATGAGGTCCAATGGCGATAAAAATCAGGCCGTTGCTTATGTCAATGCAGTCAGAGAAAGGGCTTATTCAGGCAAGGTTGGAAATATTACTGCGGCTGAGCTTACTTATGAGTACCTTTTGGATGAGCGTGCAAGAGAACTCTATTGGGAAGGCCACCGCAGAACAGATCTGGTGCGCTTTGGCCAGTTTGCTGACGGTTCTTACCTTTGGCAATGGAAAGGCGGTGTTAAAGAAGGAAAAACAGTAGCCAACACCTATAACATTTTCCCCATACCTTCAGCAGACCTTGGGGCAAATCCAAACTTAAAACAAAACGAAGGATACTAACCTTCCGGGGGGCAGCGAAAGTTGCCCCTTTTTTTTGCCCATATTCAAAAAATAAATGCCCTCGCAGGTCAACTTTACCTACGATTCTGATTTACTCCACTAGAACGCTCGCTGAACTGACCTTTTACTATTCGATATACAAGTATGCCTTTGTGCTTGTCTGTTTTTACTCTCTTATCTCATAGGTTTTCTCTCCCTTGCCGACACCGCTGATGATCATTTTTCTCCATCCTTTTGGCAGGCTGCCCTGTTTCTGTTCAATGCCCTGATCTGTAATTTTCAACCCCCCAAAGCCGTTCAGTACGGCCTGTAACATTCCTCCTGCCCCTGTGGCAAAATAAGGATTGGTCCCTCCCGCGGTCTCTGCAATCACACCAAACGGTGGCACTTCATTGGGTTTATAGCTGGAAGAAAAAATTTCAGCCGCTTTATTGTAGTCTCCCAACCTGCAGTACAAAACGGCCAGAATGGCGGCTCCCATTGCCGGCCCTTCTTTGGAATACCGGGGTTGATAATAGTTCAAATCCTGGCGCACCTTTGCCGCATCGGTTACTATTTCCAGTGGATAAGATAACAGATTGGCATCTGCCTGCTTGATGTCAACCCCATCGTAGGTCGCATTTTCTTTGGTTGTGCCATCGGGAAATTTCAGTATAGGAATGTTGTCTGCTACATGGCTCCAATCGGGATCCGGAGTGAGGCCCAATTCTGTGGCAGCTTGCACAGCATACCGCAGAGCAGTGATGGCCATACCATTGGTGAAAGCATTGTTGTCTATGTTTTCCTGCCACTCATTAGCGCCGATCACATTGTTGATATCGTATCTTCCCGGCCCATTTCTTTCTACCCGGCTGGCCCAAAAATCTGCTACTTCTTTTAGCACCGGCCAACCCCTTTCCCTGAGCCATGTTTTGTCTTTGGTCACCTGGTAATATTTCCAGAACGCCCACCCAACACATCCGGTGATGTGGTGCTGAAAGGGACCGGTAAGCGCCCACACCGGTGTGTCTTCGCTGCCTTCTGCTGAGGACTCCCACGGAAACATCGCTCCTTTATAACCATGTGAAAAGGCATTCTTTTTGGCTGCCTCCAGGCGTTGATACCTGTATTCAAGAAATGATTTTGCCATCTCCGGTTGCATCAACAACATTGGGGGATACATCCATAGTTCAGTATCCCAAAATACGTGACCGTTGTAACCCAGGCCGGAAAGTCCCATAGGACTCAGGCTGTATGCTGTACCCTCTCTGGAGAATGAGTAAAGGTTGTACAGGGCAAAACGTATGTCACGGGTAATGTCCGTACTACCTTCGACCGTTACATTGCTTTTCCAGATTTCGCTCCAGGCATCAAGGTGTCTTTTAAGCAATCTTTCCCTTCCTTCCAGCGCCGCAAAAATAGTCAGTCTTTCTGCTTCATTGTGGGGGTCGTCATATTGATTACTGGCACAGCTCGAAGCCACTACCGAAAAGGTATATTGTTCACCTTTTTTTAATGTCTTGGTGAATTTGGCTAAGTGCATATTGTAATCCCAGTCCTCGTGTACAACAGCTGGCTCTTTGCCATGGCCCTCTTCAAAAATAAACGAGTTGCTGGCCGCCACTTTAAGTTTTCCGGAAGGGCTGTTGGCTACAGAAGTAAGCAGTCGGATCAAAGCATGAGGGCGGTCAATCTCTGCATAATAATTGCGTACATCGGTGAGATGAACCGGCGCCTCAATCACACTCATGGGTGTAATGGTAATGTCTTTATTGGCGGTAATGGTCAGTGTATTCATGGCCGTATAGGGGAGGTGCCTAAGGGCCATCATAGTAGAACTAACCTCTGCCTTATCTCCTATTGAAAACCGGGTCACCAACTGTGCTTTTTCCATGTCCAGCGTTTGGGTATAGGCCTGAATGTCATTTGGCCCAACGCGCCGTCCATTGATGTCGAGGTTCATATTGAGGTGGTTGAAGCCTTTTAAGATATTTGAAACACGGCCTCGCTGGTAATAGTCATATGCCCCGTTTAAAACCACATCTTTTACCTTAAGTGCTTCCGCCGATGAAACGATGCCGGTAACACCATTGGCGAGGGTTACGCCATAATAATGATTCGCGTCAATGTTGCGTGCTACCACTTTCCAGGCATCATCACCGGCCTGACCCATAAGGCCAACGGTAGAAACCATCCATAATATCCAAAATGCTGCTTTTTGATACATATCTGTTTTTTTACATGCCGAATGTAAAGAACAAGATTGACATCGCATCAAAAATTTTAAATATTACACCTTCCCAAAAATGATATTCTTTTTTGAAGACTCTGGCAGGCTCTTTGGTATATACATTATACCCCCAATGATGTACCTGCTCAGTACACATTCACAATTCCATGAACGGGGGGAGAATCCCGGGCTATTCTCCCCTTTTTCTTTTTATTTTTTAGATTTGATGCTATTGATAATGGCAATGGCGTCTGTTTCTGCTACATCGTCATCGTCGTAAAACGTAATTACCATCATAAAGTTGGTCTGACTTTTAGGGTCAATCATGCCTGCCAGCATTACCCTGGCTCCATCTTTGAAGCCCTCAACATAAAAGCCGTCTAAGCCATCTCCCTGGATGACCTGCGCCGCATCTACTTCCTGCATTTCCATGGCCAGTGCTGCATCAACCACTGCTGCGTCCATTTCTTCTACTGTGATGTCTTGCTCAAAAAGGTACATGTACATGCCCATGCCATCACCTTTCATCTCAAATTCTTCATTCGTGTTTTTAATGACTTTAAAATCGTCTGGTACCGTTATTTCCAGCGCATAAGCTTCCCAAACATACACCTGGTTTACGACAACATAGGTAAAAGACAACGCAAAACACAGGCTCAGGAATAAAAATGCTTTTCTCATACTAATTAATTTGTTTTGATTGAATTTGAGGATCTGCCCTCTTTAATTATGGCTGTAATGATAAGCATATTATTGTAAGGTTCAAAGATTTGTTTTCCAAATTTTATTTGTCTTTAACTATTGGAAAAGCGTATGGTCAAAATTTAATACTTTTGATCGGGAAATTAAGACACTGTATGAGTCAGCAATGGAATCTGAATAAAAAATCATCCGCCGGGCCTTCTCTCCAAAAAGAGTATTGCGTGCTGGTGGGCCTGGTTACACAAGAACAAACAGAAAGTCTCGTGAGAGAGTACCTTGATGAATTGGAGTTCCTTGCCCAAACTGCCGGTGCTGAAACGCTCAAAGTCTTCATCCAAAAACAAAACCCCGACCCCAGAACCTTTATTGGCAAAGGCAAGATGGAGGAAATTGCCCGATACATAGAATCCCATCCTGAAATTACCCTGGCCGTTTTTGACGATGATCTTTCGGGTAAACAGATCAACATTCTCGAAGAAAATCTGAAAGTGAAAATTGTAGACCGAAGCACACTTATTCTCGACATTTTTGCTTCCAGAGCACAAACGGCACAAGCCAAGACCCAGGTAGAACTGGCTCAAACCCAATACCTCCTGCCCCGTCTGAGAGGTATGTGGACCCACCTGGAAAGACAAAAGGGGGGCATTGGTATGAGGGGCCCGGGCGAACAGGAAATTGAAACCGACAGAAGGATTGTAAGAGATAAGATTGCCCTGCTCAAAGAGCGCCTGGCTAAAATAGATAAACAGGCCCAGACACAGAGAAAAACCAGGGGAGAGCTCATTCGTGTTGCTTTGGTTGGTTACACCAATGTGGGCAAATCTACCCTCATGAACTTGTTGAGCAAATCTGAGGTCCTGGCAGAAAACAAACTTTTTGCCACTTTGGATACAACCGTGAGAAAAGTGGTTTTGGGCAGCATGCCTTTTTTACTTTCCGATACCGTTGGTTTTATTCGCAAGTTGCCTCACCACCTGATAGAGAGTTTCAAAAGCACCCTTGATGAAGTAGTGGAAAGTGACATCTTGCTGCATGTTGTTGATTTGGCTCACCCGCAATTTATGGACCACATACGCACCGTCAACAATACCCTCAAAGAGCTGAAAGCAGACAACAAACCAACGCTGCTTATCTTCAACAAGGTAGATCTGTACAGAGATAAAAACTTTGATAAATACCTTGATGAAAACACGCGCAATGAAATTATGGATGAACTAAAAACCAATTTGAAAAACAGTTTTGAATACGACAATATTTTCATATCCGCAATTACCAAAGAAAACATTGCCGAATTAAGAGATAAGCTCAGCGACATGATAGAAATTCAATACACCATCCGTTATCCTTACCGACCCAAGGGATGGAACATAGACTACGAAGCCAATGTGGAATAAATACGCCTATCTGTTGTTACACTATTGCCTTTCCCTGAAAGAAGGCGAACGCATCCTCGTGTCAACCTCTTTTTTGGCAGAACCCCTCGCCAAAGAATTGTATAGAGAGGCTTGTAGAATAGGTGCACAAATGGAGTTTTCTTTCTCTTTTGAAGAGATGGGGTCTGTGTTTATGCAGCATGCCAAAGATTCTCTCTTAGACAAGGTTTCTCCGTTTTACGAGTTGGCCATTGAAAATTTTGATGCCTATTTGGTAGTCAGGGCCCCTTACAATACGAGAGAAGAGATGGCTTATGATGCAGAGAAACAGAAAAGAAAGATGGCTGCAGGGGCCTCCCTCAACAAGATATATTTTGACCGCACCGCCAGCGGTTCTTTGAAACGGTGTTTGTGCCAGTTCCCCACTTTAGCCGCAGCCAATGATGCCGGAATGTCTTTGGATGCTTATACCGATTTTATTGCCGGTGCCTGCAAATTGAACGAAGCAGACCCTATGGCTGCCTGGCAAAAACTGGGTGCCGACCAGCAACACATTGTAGATTACCTCAATGGTTGTCATCAAATGGTTTACATCAATGAAAAAACCAACATCTCCTTTTCCGTAAAGGATCGCATATGGATCAATTCAGACGGCAAGGCCAACATGCCATCAGGTGAGGTGTATACCGGCGCCATTGAAGACAGCATCAATGGTCATATTTATTTTGACGTGCCCTCAATTTACCAGGGTCAGGAGGTGGAAGGCATTTATCTCGAAGTTGTAGATGGCTACATCACTCACTGGCGGGCTGAAAAAGGCCAGGCCATCTTAGATAAAATCATGGAAATTGATGGCTCCCGTCGTTTTGGAGAAGTGGCCATCGGCACCAATTATTCGATTAAACAGCCTACCAAAAACATACTTTTCGACGAAAAAATTGGCGGCACCATCCACATGGCCGTTGGCCAGAGTTATAAACAAACGGGCGGTAAAAACGAAAGCACGGTGCACTGGGATATGATAGCCAGCATGGGTCAGGGTCGTATCCTGGCTGATGGTAAATGCATATATGAAAATGGTTTTTTTACAATTTAATGCGCTTGCATATGTACCAACCAGACAAAGAAAGATACCAAAAGATGCCTTACCGCAGGTGTGGAAATAGCGGGCTTTTACTGCCTGAAATTTCATTGGGTTTGTGGCACAATTTTGGTGGTGTGGATGTATTCGAAAATGGCAGAAGCATGGTGCGTCATGCCTTTGACCATGGCATTACCCATTTTGATCTGGCCAACAACTACGGCCCTCCTCCTGGAAGTGCGGAAGAAAATTTTGGTCGCATCCTTTACAAAGACTTTGGCGGTTATCTACGCGATGAATTAATCATTTCTACCAAAGCCGGCTACCGAATGTGGAATGGCCCATACGGTGAGTGGGGAAGTCGAAAATACCTGCTCAGCAGTCTGGATCAAAGTTTGAAACGTTTGAAACTGGACTATGTAGACATCTTTTATTCTCACCGTCCCGACCCCAACACCCCAATAGAGGAAACCATGGGCGCTCTTGCAACTGCTGTTTCTGCAGGCAAGGCTTTGTATGTGGGCCTTTCAAATTATAATACATCAGAGACCCAAAAAGCATTAACTATTTTACAGCAATTGGGTGTGCCCTGTTTGATCCACCAACCCAAATATTCCATGTTTGTGAGAGAACCGGAAGAGGGCCTGTTCGATGTGCTGGATGCCAACGGAGTGGGCTGTATCCCATATTCTCCTTTGGCACAGGGCTTGCTCACCGATCGATACCTCGGAGGCATACCAGAAAATTCAAGGGCTGCCAAAAGTCATGGCTTCCTGCAAAAGGAGGAAGTATCAGCCGACAAGATTGAGCGTGTACTCAAACTTAAAAGCATTGCCGACAACAGACAACAATCAATCTCACAGCTTGCCCTCGCCTGGATACTGCGACACAAAACCATTACCACCGTTTTGATTGGCGCCAGCAGCGTGGAGCAGCTGAACCACAATCTGCAAACCGTACATAATACCCGTTTTGATGATCAGGAATTGGCCGCCATTGAGGCAATCCTTCATTGACATTTTAAAACTCTTTTTGATTGACCTTGTTACTTCATAAACTATAAAACAAATGAATACGCATATTGCCAACCTGACCAACGCTGCAGTAATGATTGTAATGGGCTCCTGGGCCTACCTGTCTTCTGTCAACCCATCTCCCACTTCCTTAATACCTGTTTTTTTGGGTGTCATTCTGGTGGTCATGAGCCAGGGCGTAAAACACGAACAAAAAGCACAGGCCCACGTGGCCGTTGTGGTTACACTATTGGCATTTATTTCATTGGCTGTTAAACCACTGCCTTCTGCCATTTCCAAAGGAGAGAGCCTTCCTTTGTTTCGCGTGGCCTTAATGGTGATTACCAATGCTATTGCTTTGTATTATTTTATCCAGAGTTTTATCAAGGCTAGGAAGAACAGAACGGCCTGATTTACCCGTTTGGGATAAATTTTTGGGTGTCTGACGCTATTTGTTTGTTAAAACAATAGTACAATATTGCTATTTTCGCCTCTTATTACAAATTTCTGCAGAAAAATGAATTTTAAGGCTCCCCTTTCAACACTTTTTGTGTTGATTTCTTTTGCTATTGTAGCTCAGAATTGGACATCCCAAAATCCATCAACCATCAGCCCTACCGGTATCCGCGACATCCAGCCCAATTTTTATAAAACCTATGCCCTGGATGATGCCGGCATGAAAGACCTGCTTTGGTCTGCTCCCCACGAATCTGAGGTAAGACCTTCACAAAGCACTACCATCATTTCAGTGCCATCTGCAGATGGTAGCTTTGATCAATACCGTATGGTACAATACAACATGATGGAAGCCCCGCTAGCTGCCCAGTATCCGCACATTCGTACCTTCCACGGAGTATCTGTGTCCGATCCATACAAAACCATCCGGGCAGATTATACCGATCACGGCTTCCGTGCCGAAATCCGACAGGAAGGAGGTCATTCGTACATCGACCATTTCCAGAGAGGAGATAAAAGCCATAAGGTGGTTTATTATAAGAAAGATATTGAAAATGTAAATTCCTGGTCATGTTCCCTGTTGGAAGATGAAGATCGTCATCATCCTGAAGAAGGAGGAGATCGAGTAGGAGATTGTGTTTTTAGATCATACCGCCTAGCTTTGGCAACTACGGCAGAGTATTCAAATTTCCATGGTGCAACCTCTTCTACACAATCTTCTTTGGTTATGACGGCAGTGGTTAATGTTATGAATAGAGTAAACGGCGTTATTGAAAGTGAAGTTACCATGAGATTGGTCTTGGTTGCTAATACATCAAATCTTTTCTATTATAACGCCTCTACTGACCCTTATACTAATAGTAATGGGGGAACGATGTTGGGTCAAAATCAAACTACATGTGATAACACTATTGGATCGGCCAACTATGACATAGGCCATGTCTTCAGTACTGGTGGGGGTGGTGTAGCATATCTTGGTTGTATCTGTAATAATTCGAATAAAGCCGGGGGGGTTACCGGCTTGCCTAGTCCAATTGGAGATCCTTTTGCCATTGACTATGTTGCACATGAGATGGGACATCAGTTTGGGGGAAATCATACCTTTAATAATACCAATAATGGCTCTTGTAGCGGAAACAGCAATGCTGCAACACGAGTTGAACCAGGCAGTGGTTCTACAATTATGGCATATGCGGGTATTTGTTCTCCTACAAATGTTCAATCCAATAGTGATGCTTATTACCATGCAGTGAGCCTTGCTGAAATCAAAACAAAATTGCAAAGTGTTTCTTGTCATACGGTAATTTCATTTACAAATCAAGCGCCAGTCGTTTCAACACTTACCAACTATAGCATACCTATTTCAACTCCTTTTGTTCTTACGGCCTCTGCAACCGACCCGGAAGGAGATCCTATTACTTATTGTTGGGAACAAACCAATACGGGTTCTGCTACAACGGCACCTACAGCAACAATGACTTCAAGTTGTGTTTTTAGAAGTTATACACCTGTTTCTTCTTCTTCTCGCTACTTTCCAAATTTAACAACCGTTCTGGCAGGCAACACTGCAAATACATGGGAAGTTTTACCTTCTGTTGGAAGAACGCTCAATTTTAGGGTTACTGCCAGGGATTACCATTCTATAGCAGGATGTACTGATGAAGAAAACATGACCGTCACCACCGTAGCCGGCATCGGCCCCTTTACGGTAACATCACAAAACACCACCTCTTCATGGACAGAAGGACAAACCGCCACCGTCACCTGGAACGTTGCCAATACCACCAACTCGCCGGTGAGTTGCGCCAATGTCAACATCCTGCTTTCCTATGATGGTGGGCTTACTTATCCCGTTACCCTCATCAGCAATACCGCCAACGATGGCTCTGAGGTGGTCAATGTTCCACTAGGACCCACCACTACAGCAAGGGTGATGGTCAAAGCTGCCAACAACGTGTTTTTTGACGTAAACAACGCCAATATCACCATCGTAGCCAATCCGGCTACTTTCAACCTATCCTTGCTACCATCACAGGCAACCGTGTGTAATACCGGTCAGGCACAAACCGTTGCTTCTGTGGCACCGGTTAATGGTTTTACACAAAATGTGACCTTCACTGCGCTCGATTTGCCCCCTGGTGCTGTAGCCAGCTTCTCTACCAATCCCGTTGGCCCCAATGGTAATACCACCATTACACTTTCTGCCCTCAATGCAGCTGATGGCACTTACAACGTGACCATAAGAGGTACCAGTGGTTCCATTATAAAAGATGTTACTTTTGTTTTGGTGGTACAGACTCAGTTGGCGGCACCCGGTCAAATTAGCCCTGCAGCGGGTGCAATTGATGTGTGGTACCTGCCGGAACTCACCTGGTCTTCACTTAGCGGAGCCGATGCTTACAATTTCGAAGTATCTCTTTCTCCATCCTTTTCTTTCCTTGCTGAAAATGGCAACGCGGGCATCGCCAGTGCTACATTAAATAAGCCATTGCTTGGACAAAGTACCTACTACTGGAGGGTTCGCGCCATCAATAGCTGTGCCAACAACCCGTGGAGCAGTCCCTCCTCTTTCACTACAGACGACTGCATGTATTACAAAGCGGCACAGGTGCCAGTGACCATCAGTGCAGCAGCTCCCAATACCATTGAATCCGCCCAGTTTGTATACGATCGGGGTCGACTTACATCAACCGAAGTTTATGACCTCGAAGGATTACACACCAACATTGACAATTTAAAATTTTACCTCAGAGATCCGCTCAACAGCAACGAACTGTTGATTTGGGATCAGCCATGCAATGGCGATGATAATTTCAACATCAATCTGAGTGATGCTGCTGCCAGCAGCAATTATCCTTGCCCTGCTACCAACGGCATGTCTTACAAGCCTAGCAATGCCCTTTCGGCTTTCAATGACCTCAATCCAATAGGCTCCTGGAAGTTGAAAATTCAAGACCTTACCACGGGCGACGGAGGTTTACTTACCAATTGGGGCTGGGTAGGATGTTATAGTTCTTTCTGCCACTTGCAGGTTGAGCATCCTTATGTTACAGGTATTGGCAGCTTACTCAACGCTATTTCGTGTTCAGAGTCCGGAGATACCATCTATTTCAACCCTACTCTTAAAAATCTTACCCTCGATTTGGGTACATCAACGGTATTGATTACAAAAAGTCTGGTTCTTAAAGCCAACCCGGCAGATAACATAACCATTGCTACTAATGCCACATCTTCACCTACCATCGAAATATTTGCAGGTCAAAATGTAACCCTCATTGGCTTAAACATCCTTGCCTCTGGTGCAAGCGATGGCGCCATCAGAAACGGGGGCAACCTTACTTTGATCGACGTTGATTTAATCAAAAACCCAAATGTCACCCACCTTTCCCTGCTCAAAAATCAGGGCAACGGAACGGTTGCCGTGTCGGGCAATTGCACAATAAAACCTTAATGGGTTTTAACGGTAGATTTTGTTGTTTAATAGGTATTCATACACCCGGTCTGGCACCAGGTATTCAATAGATAGACCCTGTTGAAGGCAGTCTCTTATATACGTTGCCGAAATATCAAGTAAGGGGGCGTCCATATAATGCACATTGGGGTTTTTCTCGTACAGTCCGCCGGTACTACCCGGTCTTTTATATACGTATATAGGATGTTCCACAATTTTTTCGTGGCTCTTCCATTTGTCCAGGGTCAACAAATTGTCACCCCCCATTAGCAATATAAATTGGTGTTGCGGATACTTCTCTTCCAGGTAAACCAATGTGTCTATGGTGTAAGAGGGCTTGGGCAGCTGAAATTCTATGTTTGAAGCACGGATCTTTGCATTGTCACCTATGGCAAGGTTTACCAGATGCAAACGGTCGTGATCATTGGCCAGACTTTTTTTGTCTTTGAGTGGATTGTGCGGACTTACCACCATCCAGACCTCATCGAGGCCGGCTCTGGTAACCATGTAATTGGCAATGATCATATGGCCGGTATGGACCGGATTGAACGATCCAAAAAACAGGCCTATGCGTTTGCCGCTAAGCGCCATTAATAGCCGGAAAGAACAGGCATAATCAGCATCATGATGTGCTCATCAGATTCTTGCTCTGAAGGCAGAATGATGGCTGCCCTGCTGGGTGTAGACATCTGCATGATGGTTTCTTCTGTATCAATGTTGTTGAGCAACTCTACAAAGATCCTGGAGTTGAAGCCCATGCTCATGGCTTCTCCTGTATATCTGCAAGCCAGCTGTTCTGTGGCCTCATTGCTAAAATCAATGTCCTGTGCTGAAAGGGTAAGGGCATTTTCAGCCATGTTGAGCACTACCTGATTGGTAGATTTATTGGCATAGATACCGATCCTTTTTAACGAGTTTTGCAGGTCTTTCTTATTGGCCGTCAACTCATTTGGATTTTCAACCGGAATGACCGCGTTGTAATCAGGATACTTGGCCTCTATCAATTTGGTGATGATTTTGGTATCACCAAATTGAAATACAGCATTCTTACGGTTGAAGCTTATATCTACCGAACCGTGACCAGGCAGAGCTGCTTTCAAAAGTGAAATAAGTTTCCTCGACAAAATGATAGAATCCGAAATTTCGGTATTCACATTACCAAAAGTATATTTTACAAGTTTGTGTGCATCGGTGGCTACAAAAACAACTTTGTTGTAATCGATCATCATATAGACCCCGGTCATGGCCAGTCGCATTTCGTCATTGCTTACGGCAAATGCACTTTTGGCCAGAGCTGTCGACAGTTTTTGACACTCAAATGAAAAGGTTTCCATGGCATCGTCTTCGCTGATAATCGGGAAATCATCCGGATTGTCGCCCACCAGATGGTATTTACCGTAGCTGGATACAATCTCGATGGCATTGGAATTGCCGTCTTCAGCGTGACCAATGGTAATTGGCTGATCTGGCAATGCTTTTAGGGTTTCAAGCAACATCTTGGCTGAAATGGCAATTTCTCCTTTCTCCATACCATTGACCTCCGTCTTGGTAATTACCGTGTTTTCCACATTGGTAGCCCGAATGGTCAATGTGTTGCCCTTGAGCTGAAATAAAAAGTCTTCCGTTACTGGCAATACGGGACTGGGTGCAATAACACCGGATGCTATCTGCAAGCTTTTTAACAACTCCGAAGAGGAAACTTCAAACTTCATTATGAACTGTGTTTAAACCGGTTAGGGATATAATTGAAAGACGGCAAAAATACAACACATTCTCGTGTTTTTCAAGGATCAACCACCCTTCTTTTAAACCTCTGAATGTGGAAAACGCCCTCTTTTTCGTTGAAAACAAAAAAAGCCCCCTTTTTGAGGAGGCTTCGTGGTCCCACTAGGACTTGAACCTAGGACCACCTGATTATGAGTCAGGTGCTCTAACCGGCTGAGCTATAGGACCTGCTTTTTAAGCGACGGCAAAGATACGATTTTTTACCATTCTAGTACGCCGTTTTTTATGCTTACTTGCTCTTCTTTTCGCTCTACAGTATGCTGGCTACATCAACTTTAGGGCCGATCCTGGCTGCCAGATCTTCTATCTTTACCCGCTCCTGTTCCAATGTGTCTCTGTCCCTGATGGTTACTGTGTTGTTTTCCAATGTTTCAAAGTCGATGGTTACACAATACGGCGTGCCAATGGCGTCTTGTCTCCTGTATCGACGCCCAATGGCATCTTTTTCATCATACTGACAATTGAAATGCTTTTTGAGGGTATTAAACACATCTCCTGCTGCGCTGGTGAGCTCTTCTTTGTTTTTAAGCAATGGAAGTACCGCCACTTTCACCGGAGCCAATGCAGGATGTAGCTTTAGCACTTCTCTGGTTGACTCATTGCCTTCCGCATCTGGTACCTTTTCTTCAGTAAAGGCCTGACTGATCATAGCCAAAAACATACGGTCGCAGCCTATTGAAGTCTCTACTACATAGGGCACATAATTTTCGTTGAGCTCCGGATCAAAATATTGCAATTTTTTACCCGATAACTTCTGATGCTCTGTGAGGTCAAAGTCGGTACGGCTGTGAATGCCTTCCAGTTCTCTGAATCCAAAAGGAAAATCAAACTGTATGTCAACTGCTGCATTGGCATAATGCGCCAGGTTGTCGTGATCATGAAACCTAAGCTTTGACTGTGGCGTTCCAAGGTTTAAATGCCATTTCATGCGCGTAGCCTTCCAATATTCATACCACTGCATTTCTTCTCCTGGCCGGAGGAAAAATTGCATTTCCATTTGTTCAAACTCTCGCATCCTGAAAATAAATTGGCGGGCTACGATCTCATTTCTAAATGCCTTGCCAATTTGGGCAATGCCAAAGGGTATTTTCTGTCGTGTTGATTTTTGTACATTGAGAAAATTGACAAAAATGCCCTGTGCCGTCTCTGGTCTCAGGTACAATTTGCTCTCTTCACCTGCAATGTTGCCCAACTGGGTATTAAACATCAGGTTAAACTGCCTCACCTCGGTCCAGTTCTTAGATCCGCTTACTTCACAGGTGATGCCACATTCATTGATGAGCGCGCCAAGATCTTCCATGTTGCCATCCCTGAGTGCATCGTTCATCCTCTTTAATACAGCATCGATCTCCTGCTGTCTTTCCAATACTCTTGGGTTGGTGGCACGATACATGGCCTCATCAAAGCTATCGCCAAACTTTTCCCTTGCCTTGTCTACATCTTTCTGGATTTTGGCTTCAATCTTTTCCGCATAACCTTCTATCAACTGATCTGCCCTGTACCTCTTTTTGGAGTCCTTATTGTCCACCAGAGGATCGTTAAAAGCATCTACGTGTCCCGATGCCTTCCAGGTCTTGGGGTGCATAAAAATGGCTGCGTCAATGCCCACAATGTTTTCATGCATTTGCACCATCGACTTCCACCAGTACTGTTTGATGTTGTTTTTCAACTCAACACCGTACGGTCCATAATCGTATACAGCACTCAGGCCATCATAGATTTCACTGGATGGGTATATAAAACCATACTCTTTACAGTGTGATATTAAGTTTTTAAAATCCATGGGAACGATTGATTTTTGTACTAATGAAAGCAACAATTGTGCCTTATTTTGACACAAAATTATATTTTTTTACCCTTAAGTGAAAAACATTTAGAGGCTAAACCCCTTCATTACGGTTGTTTCTTCGTTTTTTGTGTGAAAAAGGCGGATAAAACAAAATTATATTCTGTTGTTAAAAGGGCAAATCACCGTAGTCGTTAAATGTGTTGTTTTCGGTATCCGTAAATGGTTCAAAATTGGTCGGTGGAAAGTTGCCGTTTTCTGCGGGTGCTGCTACTTCGGCTTTGGCTACTTTTTCTACCTTCCATGCATTGAGGTTGGTAAAGTATTTGCCCTGCCATTCCCTGCCCCTGAGGTCAAAATATACCTTGATTTTTTCTCCTTCTTTAAGCCCATCTACAATGCCTGTACGATCCTGTACTGCCTGAAACTTCACAAACTGTGGGTAGGTTCCCTCGGTAGAAATTACAAATTCCCGGGTTTGGAATGAGGCGGATTTGGATTCAACTTCATACACTTTGTGCAGTGTTCCTTCGATTTCAAAATTCATTTCTGTTTGTTTTGGTGGCGTTCTTTGTAAAGTGGCACAAAGATACAATATTCAGCAATACTGCGCAGGCCGTGCTTTATCCTGTGTTGAAAAAATCATTCCTCCTTGCCATCCTTTTGATGCCCGTAATCGTTTGTGCTAATAAAGACCTCTATGCACCGTTTTTTATTTGTCCTGCTGCTGGCTGCATCGACCCTCCTTATTTCCGGCTGTAAAAAAGATTGTTTTTACAATGCCCGTGTCATTGAATACGATTACCGCAAATGCGCCTGCTGCGGAGGACTGGTGGTTGAAGTTGATGGCCATACATATCAGGCTTTCGTTTATCCAGAAAACCTTTCACCTGATATGAGAGATCAATTTCCTTACGAGGTAAATATCGAATACAATCAAAGAATTCCGGGAGATGGTTGTAGCGTTACCGAAGGCTTGATAGACATTACCGCCGCAACTTTTAAATAAAACAGAAAAGGGGTTTGGCGACCCCTTCTCTATTATCTACTACCTTTTAAACTATTGGATTATGGTGCTACCATTATTTTTTTCATTGCCCTGCGTCCACTTATCGTGATTTCCATAAAATAGGCCCCTGCCGTCAATGTAGACACGTCCACCGTTGTGGAAATGCCACAGTTTGTTTTCTTCCATATTGTTTTTCCATCTGCAGTATATAGTTGGATTTGGTCGATGCCTGTGCCTTCTTTGTTTTTGATCAATACGTTTCCCCGGGCGGGCACCGGACTCACTTCCAGATTTTGCTCCATGGCTTCATCTGTGCCGCTGATGACCACTTCTTCGCAAAGTGACAAGTTTTCACATCCTTTGTTATCTCTTAATCGCACCGCATATTTGCCGCTTATTGCAGGTACAAAGACTTGTTGTGTGGCTCCATCAATTGGCAGGCCTGTTGTACAGTTGATCCATTGGTATTCTACCCCTATGGCTCTTGCTTTCAATGTTTGTCCCGTCTTAGTAACCTTGTTGTCTATTTGTCCTGTGCAACTGGTGTTTTCATAGTAAGCTAAGCGCATTGTATCTGTGAGCATGTTTTCCAACATCAGTACATCAATATCGCGATCTCCGTCAAGATCTACCAGTGCAGGTATTGAGGCCACATCGCTTACCTGTGAAGGGAGTCCTATAAAAGAAAGGGCTGTAACAAAATTGGCCTTACCATTGAGAAGTGGATCATTATAGATGCCTCCTATATAAAAGATGTCGTCGTTGGCTGCTTCCTGCCATATTGAAAACAGGTCCACATCATCATCGAGATCCAGATCGCCGGTTAAAAAGAAAGCTGATTTAAACAAGTACGATGCAATGCCGTTGGTGTTTTGATACCAGCCCTGAAATTGGGGAGTGGTAGGGCTTCCTGTGTTTTTGGCGTACATCATGGTGGCCACATCGGTCTCTTCGCCATCCTCTCCATAATACCTTACAAAACCACTCATCAACAGGTCATTATCTCCGTCTTTGTCCATATCTGCTATTTCAGGAATAAAAAAACTGCCGGCAGAAAAACCATTCAGTTTTAATTGTTCTGCGCTGTAACTTTTATATCCTCCATCGGGCTTACTTTCAAAGTACCTTACACTCAGATTGAGGTATTCATCGGCATCACAACAAACAAGAAAGTCTGGCTTATGGTCGCCATTAAGGTCACCGGCAGCCGGATATACAAAGCCGGTCATTTGCAATAATTCAGGATAAGCAGCTTCTCTGGTTTTAAAAACGGGTGTCCACCTGGTGCCAATATTTTCCTGCATCGATACAAAATAGGTGATGTTTTTAAAAGAAAACGGCTGTGTCTTCTGATCAATCGAATCTATACCTGCAATGATGGCATCTTTGTCCCCATCATTGTCAATATCAAAAAAGACAAACCGTAAAGCCGGCTGGCTGGTGTCGGGCCGGGTCAGTTCCAGTCCAAAAGGATTGGTGGCCTTGAATTCAAAATGTTGTCCCCATACAGGTACATTCAGCATCAGAGCCAAAAACAAACTTATTTTTTGTATGGTTTTCATGGGTAGATTTCTTTTGGTATTAACAATATGTCTTTTGAATAGCTCAATCCTTCTGCAGTGTGGGTTGAATAACTCCAGGTAGCTTCATTGTAACCGGGCTTAGTAAAACTCAAAAAAATCTGTACATGGTCGTAATATGATTTCTTGGTTTCAGTAATTGTAAACACAACAGTTCCGCTTTCTCCCGTAGTCATTTGTCTTTTGGAGCTACTTATAACCTGTACCTTACATTCGGTTTCAGATACTTTGACAGACGCCAGGTTCTTTTGCTCAATGTTTACGGTTACTCCTTTAACAGGCGGGTCTTTTTCCAATTCGTGAACCACAAAATTTAATGTATACGTCTTGGTTTCAGGAGCTGGCAGCTGGTCACAGTCTACGGTCTGTCCAATCTGCGGCGAGCTGGCTATTGCCAACAACCAAAACAACGCAGCGGATAGCAGTGCTAATGTTGGTTTTTTGATTCTTTCCATCTTACTGATTTTTGTAGGGTGAGTTCAATCATGATGGGTAGCAAGCCGCCCACCACCATAAATAGTAAATCGTTGACATCAAAGGTGCCGGGGCTATATCCTATCTTTTGCAGACCTTCATTGGCCAAACATATAATATACACGATGGTCATCCACAATGCCGTGTATTTGTTGAAGACAGCACCCCATATCCATAGTTGCACACACATCACGGCAAACATCCACATTCCATCCGGCAGAGAATAAATCAATATTGGATTGTCCTGTAGTAAGCCATCAAAGCCAAGCCCCTTCCATGTGTTTTCTAAATAATACGAGGCCGGAATCTTCTGGAACACAGCAGAACCTTGCCCCCTGCCTACAACATATATCCCATAACCCAGGAAAATCATACATGCAGCCGTAACCAGATACACCCACCGATGACCATGCCGCCATGACATTTCTCAATTTTTTCATAAGGTAGTCCTTATCAACGAAAAAGGCAATGACCCCCGTCACTGCC
>ERZ724526.707-NODE-707-length-18649-cov-4.584705_pt1 | contig 18649 bp, 17 predicted proteins | sample MGYA00376059_ERZ724526 | MGnify/ENA primary metagenome ERZ724526 (study PRJEB28724, sample SAMN07190883) | activated sludge metagenome | isolation source: activated sludge of sewage treatment plant in Hong Hong | place: Hong Kong | collected 2016-03-17 ...
CGGGTCCCTTGCATGTCGGCCACGGTCGCGGCGCCGCCTTTGGCGCTACTGTCGCCAATCTCCTGGGCGCGGTCGGCTACCAGGTACATCGGGAATATTACGTCAACGATGCCGGACGGCAGATGAACATCCTCGCCGTCAGCATCTGGCTGCGCTATCTCGAACACTGCGGCGAGCGGCTCCAATTTCCCAGCAACGGCTACCGGGGCGATTACGTGCGTGCTATCGCCGCCCGGATCTACGCCGAACACGGGGGTGCTTACGTGCTCCCCACGGCGCGAGTGTTTCAGGGTTTACCTCGGGACGAAATCGGCGACGAAACCGGCACCTCAATGGCTCAAGGCGATCGGGAAGCGTATATCGACGCCCTGGTGGAACGCGCCCAGACGCTTTTAGGGGAACGTCGCTATCGATTCATCTTCGAATTGGGCCTGAAGACTATCCTCGATGACATTCGCGACGACTTGCGAGAATTCGGCGTGGTGTACGAAGAGTGGTATTCAGAACGCGCTCTGGCTACGAATGGCGCGGTCGAAAAGGTGATCGACCGACTGCGTGCTGCTGGTTATGTTTACGAACAGGACGGCGCATCATGGTTTCGGTCCAGCGCCTTCGGTGACGAAAAGGATCGGGTGGTGCGGCGAGAAAACGGCCAAACCACCTATTTCGCCTCGGACATCGCGTACCATCTGGAAAAATTCGAACGCGGTTTCGATCTGGTCATCGATGTGTGGGGCGCCGACCATCACGGTTACATTCCCCGAATCAAGGCCGCCCTACAAGCGATGGGTGAAAACCCTGATCGGTTGGCCGTTCTGCTGGTGCAATTCGCCATCCTCTATCGGAACGGCGAGCGGGCCCAAATGTCCACCCGTTCCGGCGAGTTCGTGACCCTGCGCGAGTTGCGCCAGGAAGTCGGTAACGATGCCGCCCGTTTCTTTTACGTGATGCGCAAAAGCGAGCAACACCTGGACTTCGATCTCGATCTGGCCAAATCACAATCCAAGGATAATCCCGTATACTATGTGCAGTATGCACATGCCCGGGTGTGCAGCGTGCTGCGGCAGGCACGCGGAAAAGGGCTGTCTCGCGACGAAGCGCACGGTTTGGCCCACTTGGCGCTGCTGACTGAACCTCACGAGGAAATCCTGTTGGTCGCGTTATCCCGTTATCTGGAGGTGGTCGAGGCAGCTGCCCTCAACCACGAACCCCACCAATTGGCCCATTATCTGCGGGAGCTGGCCAATGCCTTTCACGCTTATTACAATGAACACCGGGTTCTAGTGCCGGATGACGCTCTACGCGACGCCCGGCTCAATCTGAGTTTGGCCACTCGGCAAGTGATCAAGAATGGCCTTGCCTTATTGGGCGTCTCGGCCCCGGAGGTCATGTGAGCATCCGACGCGATTACAAGCCCGCCTCAGCGTGGCAACGCCGTCGTCAGGCTGTACGCCGGCACGGTTTGCTAGTGGTCACGCTGATCCTGATCGGACTGTTTGGTGGCCTGCTGGCCTACATCCGGAAGGGTGATCAACAACCGTCGGTTCCCGCCGCCACCGCGCCCACGCAACCGCCCAGCGCACCGGCCACTGTAGCGACACCCAAACCCGTACCCCAAACCGTGGCGCCGCTGGCGCCCGTCAAACCTAAATACGATTTTTATACCGAGCTGCCTAAGCGGCAAATCGACATCCGGCGAGAAGAACACAAACCACAAGGGATTCCTCCGAAACCGCCCGCTCGCCCGCAGCCGGCTGCCAATTTACTTCGTAAGCCGACTGCCCCAAAGAAAAACACTGCGCCACCAACCGTCGCCACCGACCATCGCTCCAAACCCGCCGCGCCCAGCAAAAATGCTTCGACCATCGCGAGTGATAATTCTAAGCTAGCCAAACCGGCTGCGCCCAGCAAAAACACCCCGGCCATTGCCACCGTCAGCAACAATTCTAAACCAACTGCCCCCATACGCCACCTTACGACGCCGCCCGCCATCAGCGGCGCCAATTCAGCTACCCCCATACGTCACGCCACTACGCCAACAGCCACTACTGCCAGTGGTATCAAGCCGGCCCGGTCCTCCAAACCCGTTGATCCGCCCCATTCGACCCAACCACTTGCCACATCGCGAGCATGGTGAAAATGAAATAAGACTTCCCAGCATCTCAAGATGATTTTCTTATTTCGACGCCCGAGCGGTGAAGCATCCAAGCACAGTAAAAAAACCAGTTGACTCACCATCATGGATCGGCTGGTCAGAAAAATAACAAGATATGATGGTTAGGTCACTCGCCATCTTGCGACCAAAGGTATTGTATGGATCTTCCCGATTGCGTTCGGATTTTCCTAGACCGACAGCAACTTTCTTATCGGCTCATTTCCTACCGAGCTGGCGAAACACTTGGCCAACTTCGAGATAGGCTTGACATACCGGCTCGCCGAATTGTCCGAACCGTTTTGTTGAAAGATGGGAACGGGTTGCTGATGGCTATCCTGCCGTATAGCCATATCCTGGACTTCTCGATCCTCTGTCAGTTGCGGGAATCCGAACTGGAGCCGCTACACAGCCCCGAAGCGCTCCATTTTTTCCAGGCTCACGGCTGCAAAGGGAGCTCCCGCCCGCCCTTGCCCGCAATTTTTAATATTTCGGCTCTCGTTGATACCAGCCTGGCTGACCAGGGTGAAATCTATTTTGAAAGCGGCAGCGGCGACAGCCTAATCAACATTCGAGGCGATGACTTTACCAAGTTGCTCGCCCAGGCACGCTGGGAACAATTCGCAATTCCGCTGGAAAATTTAGATTTTCCAATCCATCACCAGCTTCTCCCCCAACACTTAGCGAATCTTGCCAACCGCTACACGCCGACACAGTCGCGCGCCAGCCTGGAATCCATCACCGAACTGCCGGCCATATCGCAAACGGTGCAAGAGATCCTGGCATTGCAAGCGAATCCGCAACCGCCGGTACAAGACATTATCCGAATTGTCGAACGAGACGCCAGCCGAGCCTCCCTCATCATGTACTGGGCGCGCGTCCCACTGCATGGTTTTCATGGCTCGGTGGATTCATTGGAAACGGCCATTGAGCACGTCCTAGGTCCCGAAAACGCGCTCAATCTGCTGCTCGGCTTTAGCATAGCCCAGATATTCCACGTACCGGTCGAAGGTCTGGTCGGATTGCAGATCATCTGGCGGCATGGCATTTATTGCGCCACGTTAATCAGCGCCCTGGTCAAGACATTGCCAGCGCCGCCGTGCGTGAATCCGGGGTTAGCGTACCTGTGTGGGTTGCTACATAACTTCGGCTATCTGGTTCTCGGCCACGCGCTTCCCGCGCAATTTTTCCTATTCAACCGGTTTCTGGCCGTCAATCGGCATGTGCCGATCCATGATGTGGAGCGCTATGTTATCGGTGCCGAGCACTGGCAAATCGGTGCCTGGCTGATGCAATCCTGGAACCTGCCGGAGCAGATCATCGCCGCTACCCGCTGGCACCATAGCGAGGCCAGCACACATTCATATGCCGAATATTCGAATCTGGTACTCATCGCCAATCGGTTGCTACACTACTTCGGTTTAGGAGAAGAGCATAACAACCGTCTCCCTGCGCTACCCATGTTTATGTTGGGCATCACCCGCGACCAAGCGATGGCTGCGGTGAATCAAATCCATGCCTGTACTGCGGAACTGGACAACGTGTGTGCCGTGCTTCCCCTGCCTGACGAGGCATGAAACCAACCCCGCTGCCAATTCTATAACCGGGCAATTCCCTAATAGCGTCCCCAAAAACAAGAGCGGAGCGCTGAATGCCCCGCCCTCTTCAGGTCGCGCCTCACGGCACGGTCACAGCGCGCTGGGACCGATTTCGCCGGTGCGAATCCGGATTGCGCGTTCCAAATCGTAGACGAAGATTTTGCCGTCGCCGATCTTACCGGTATTGGCAGTGGAACAGATCGCCTCCACCACCTTGTCTACCAGACCGTCGTCCACAGCGATCTCCAGTTTGACCTTCGGCAGGAAATCCACCACATACTCGGCGCCCCGGTACAGCTCGGTATGACCTTTCTGGCGGCCGAAACCTTTGACTTCGGTCACGGTGATACCCTGCACGCCGATACTCGACAGGGCTTCCCGCACATCGTCCAACTTAAACGGTTTAATAACTGCAGTGACTAGCTTCATGGATGCCCTCTAGCGTTCGCCTAATCCAAAATTAAAGCCTGTGCGGAAATATAACCGAAATCCACGCCCCCGTGTGGCCTCGGACGGACAGCAAATCCCTACAAAGTGCTGTCCGTCGCTGACCGTCACAGATTGTAGCCGCGTTCGTCGTGCAAGGCGATGTCCAAACCCTCGGTTTCCTGTTCTTCAGTCACCCGTAGCCCGATCACCACATCCACGATCTTGAGTAAGATGAAACTCATGACGGCGGTGTAAATCAGTGTGAAGGTCGCTCCCTTGAATTGGGCCCATAATTGACCACCCAGCGTCACGCCATCGGCCAAACCGATACCACCCATCATCTTATCCGCGCACAGCCCCGTCAGAATCGCACCGAGGTAACCGCCCACGGCATGCACGCCGAAGGCATCCAGCGAATCGTCGTAACCTAATGCCCGCTTCAGCTTGGTCGATGTCAGAAAACACACGATACCAGAGGCAGCGCCGATCAACAGAGCACCCATTGGGCCGGCGGTGCCGGAAGCCGGCGTGATCGCCACCAAACCGGCCACGGCGCCGGAGGCGATGCCCAGCACGCTCGGTTTGCCGTGCGACAGCCACTCGGAAAACATCCAGGCCAGCGCCGCCGTCGCAGTCGCAATTTGGGTCACCGCCATCGCCATGCCCGCGCTGCCGTTGGCCGCCACCGCACTGCCCGCGTTAAACCCGAACCAGCCAACCCACAGCATCGAGGCACCCATCACGGTGAAGTTAAGGTTGTGTGGTGGCATCGCGGTATGCGGATAGCCCTTCCGCTTACCTAACACCAAACAGGCGACCAATCCTGCAATACCTGCATTGATATGCACTACCGTACCACCAGCGAAGTCCAGCACACCCCAGCTACTACCGATCAACGAACCCGCGCCACCCCACACCATATGTGCGATGGGCAGATAGACAATGGTCAGCCACAACCCCATGAACAGCAGCAAAGCCGAGAATTTCATCCGCTCGGCAAAGGCACCAACGATCAACGCCGGGGTAATAATGGCGAAGGTCATTTGGAAAGTCATGAACACCGTTTCCGGGATCGCATTGGCTGCCGTGGAAACCGGTTGCCATAGACTGTCGAGCATGACGCCACTCAAAAAAGCCTTGGACAAGCCACCCACGAAAGAATTGAGATTGAGCGTGTCCGCCGCCATGCCCGTCGTATCGAATGCGATACTATAACCGTATAATGTCCACAGCACCGTCACCAGCGCAGTGATGGCAAAACATTGCATCATCACCGATAGCACATTCTTAGCGCGCACCATGCCCGCGTAAAACAACGCCAGACCCGGAATGGTCATGAACAACACCAAAGCGGTCGACGTCAGCATCCAAGCAGTATCCCCCGAATTCAGCTCAGGTTTCACAGCTTCTTGCGCGATCGCCAGCGCTGGCGCCAATACCGCTAGCAATCCAAGCAAGATACCGTTTTTCGTTATTTGCATCGCTCTACTCATCAGTAGCTTTCTCCGGTTGGATCATGAGAGGACGTAAAATTTGGTCACTAATCGCCTTACAAGGCTTCTGGCCCCGATTCGCCAGTGCGGATTCGAACGGCGCCCTCCAGGTCATACACGAAAATCTTGCCATCACCGACTTTGCCGGTATTAGCTGCCTGACTAATCGCCTCAATTACTCGCTCGGTCAGATCGTCGGTTACGCCGACCTCGATTTTGATCTTGGGCAGAAAATCGACCACGTATTCGGCGCCCCGATACAACTCGGTATGGCCTTTTTGGCGACCAAAACCCTTCACCTCGGTGACCGTGATCCCCTGCGCACCCACTTCCGAAAGTGCCTCTCGAACATCGTCAAGTTTGAACGGCTTGATGACCGCGGTAATCAGTTTCATATTGATCTCCCATGGTTTTTAAAAGATTCAGCGAGGGCAGGACCCGTCGTCTCGGCGTCCCGACAATCCCGTGCATCGACGCTGACAGTTCATGTTGTCGCCAACTTAAAGCAGATTATGTGCCATGATTAAATATGCAATTTATACAATTAGTTACAAACAAATCTCATCCTCGATGTTCTTCTTAGCCCCTCTCCAACCCAGCGCACGCACCATCTTATGCACCATATCAGTGCAAATCAGTTGCCACGCATAAACCAAAAAATCCCGTTACACTAAACTGGATAGCAATCCGTATCTCGGAGAAATGACAATGATCGATCCTAAAGCTTTCGACGATTTGGCCAAGCGTTTCACTGACGCCTTGCCACCCAGCTTTCGCCAGTTTCAAGCGGAAATGGAGAAGAATCTCCACGCTGCGCTACAGACGGCTTTCGCCAAGCTGGAACTGGTAACGCGCGAGGAATTCGAGGTACAACAAGGCGTGTTGGCCCGTACCCGCGCCAAACTGGAAGAACTGGAAAAACAAGTCGCCGAACTAGAAACCAAGGTTGGTGGCGGCAAACGGCGCAAAAGCACCGAAAAACCTGTCGAACCGGAAAGTGGTGATTGCTAAAGCCAAGGTCGACACGGTCCAGCACCACGGGATAAGGCCATTCCTTCGGCTAGCATCTGCCAGAACATCGCATGCCAAGCAGCGCAAAATCCCCAATGCACAAAAATAGTGCAGATTCGATTCGCGAACGCGTGCCGAACCCTCGGAACCTGCTTGTTGAACCCGGTCGTTAGCCAACAGAATTTTCATGTCGCTCGCCATCGTTTATACCCGTGCCCAAGTCGGTATCCACGCTCCGTTGGTCAGCGTGGAGGTGCATTTATCGGGCGGTCTGCCGGGTCTGTTCATCGTCGGACTGCCGGAAGCCGCAGTCAAGGAAAGCAAGGACCGGGTACGTGGCGCGATTCTCAATAGCCAGTTTGAGTTTCCCAGCCGCCGCATCACCATCAATCTGGCTCCCGCCGATCTGCCCAAGGAAGGGGGCCGCTTCGATTTGCCAATTGCCCTAGGCATTCTGGCAGCCTCGGGACAGATCAATCGCGAACGTCTCAACCAGCACGAATTCCTCGGCGAACTCGCCTTGGGTGGGGAATTGCGCGGTGTGCGCGGAGTACTCCCGGCAGCTTTGGCGTGTCGGGACGCCAAGCGAACATTGCTGGTCCCGTACGACAATACCGGCGAAGCCACGCTGGTCGGCGACGTCGATGTACTCGGCGCGACACATCTGCTGGAAGTCTGCCGGCAACTGGCGACCGGGACTGCTTTGCAGCCACCCCCAGCTCAATCCCACCCAACGCCAAAACCGATTCTGGAACGAGATTTGAGCGATGTACGCGGTCAGCATCATGCCAAGCGCGCGCTGGAAATCGCTGCTGCCGGCGGGCATAACCTGCTGCTGATCGGCCCACCCGGCACCGGCAAGACCATGCTGGCCAGCCGACTACCGGGCATCATGCCGCCGCTGGGCGAAGTAGAGGCGCTGGAAACCGCTGCCATCGCTTCGATCAGCGCGCAAGGCTTGGATCTGACACAATGGGGCATTCGACCGTTTCGCGCCCCCCACCATACCGCTTCGGCGGTCGCCTTAGTCGGTGGTGGCAGCCAGCCGAGACCAGGCGAGATTTCCCTGGCTCACCACGGCGTGCTATTTCTAGACGAACTGCCAGAATACGACCGGCGCGTTTTGGAGGTCTTGCGCGAGCCCCTGGAATCAGGTCGAATCACCATCTCTCGTGCTGCCCGCCAAGCCGATTTTCCTGCACGGTTTCAACTGGTGGCCGCGATGAACCCTTGCCCCTGCGGCTACTTGGGCGACAGCGAACGGCGCTGTGCCTGTGGGCCAGAGCAGGTGCGTCGCTACCGAGCGCGGGTGTCCGGACCGCTAGTAGACCGGATCGACCTGCACATCGAGGTACCGCGACTGGCCCACCGGGTGCTCCGTGGCGAAATCCCGGAAGAGAACAGCGCCACAGTACGCACCCGGGTCCATGTCGCCCACGACCGGCAGTTGCAGCGTGCCGGTAAGCCCAACAGCGCGCTAAACACCCGTGAGATCGAACGCTACTGCGTTTTAGGAGAAACCGATCATCGCCTGTTGGAACAAGCGCTGGAACGGCTGGGCCTGTCGCCGCGCGCCTATCACCGGATTTTGAAAGTGGCTCGGACTATCGCTGATCTGGCCGGCAGCGACGGCATCAAGACGCCGCATCTGACTGAAGCCATCAGCTACCGAGCACTGGATCGAACCTTGGTTCGCTAAAACCGTCCATCCGTTATCCGACTTCAGCTCTATCGTCATCGTCAGCGAGGGTACCCATGCTGCGCGGAAACCATGGTTTCACATCCATCTTGTCAATCCGATTGCGCTCCCAGCTTGCACGGTTGAAAGCGCTCCTGCTGTTGCTGCTCCTGATCGCGCTTCCCGCGCATGGGGAAATCTCCGAAGCGAAGGTGGAAGCACTGGTGGAGGCGCTCCGGCTGTCGGCCCCGGCAACCGGTCCCGATTCCGGTTTATACGGCGATTGGAAAGTCAAACCCGAAAATATCGGGCGTTGGTCGCAGCGCTGCCTGCATCAGGACGTGACGCCAGATCAGTTCGCCGCCGATGAGTCACTGGCCCGCCAAGTGCTGGTTTGCGTGATGGGTGACGTGCTACGTGACCAGTTCGCCGCCAGCAATCAGAACGAGATCGTTGCCGTGCAGCGCGCCGCCGCCTGGTGGATCAGTGGCGACCCCGAGCAATATCGCAACGGCACGACCGGCGACTATACCCTCAAAGTCCTGGAAACCTATCTGCGGTTTTTCTGACAGCGTTCACCGCGCGTGACGGCTCAGGCTACGCGGAAAAAACGTCCGCCGGTCGTAATCCCGAAAGCGGTGGAGTTGCGCCGGCCGACCGGCCCCGTCCCGCTGCTTGCCGGGTACCTCCTCCAACATGCTAGCCTGGACAACCCGACGTCGGAAAGAACTTTTGTCCAACGGCTGTTGAAGAATGATCTCGTAAGTCCGCTGCAGCTCGGGAAGCGTAAATTCGTCCGGCAACAAATGAACCGCGATATGGGTGTACTCCAGCTTGGAACGCAGGCGTTCCACCGCGTCGGCCAGAATGCCAGCGTGATCGAATGCCAGATCGAAGCCTACCCCGTCGCCTTGTACCGCCACCCAGTCCGCTGCTTCCTGATTGCCGCCTAGCTGCACTTGCTCCGAGGCTATCAGCGCGAAATACACGGTGGCAGCAGTCCAGCCGCGAGGGTCGCGGTCACACGAGCCGTAGGTTTTCAACTGTTCAAGATAAGGGGGATGAAAACCCGCTTCTTCCGTCAACTTGCGCAGCGCGCAGGCTTCGATGGAATCGTCGCGTAGCGGATCCAGGAAACCGCCCGGCAAGGCCCACCATCCCTTGCAGGGTTGATCGGCACGCTTGATCAGCAGTACATGCAACTGATCGGCACGGATGGTGAAAATGACCAGCTCCACGGTAAACAAGGGTTTTTCAGGTAAGAAAGGCTGCTGGTAGGCAACCGTTCTCGCTTCGCCGGGCTCCGGCGCGATCGCGTTCATCTAACCCCTCTCCACGAACACGCCCAGGCTGAGATCGTCCAAATTGAAAATTGATCGCTTACCAAGCTCGATCAAGACTTTTTCCAGCCGATCCCTGACGAAGGCACCCTCGTAACTGCCAAAATCCAGCATGGCCCGCGTCACTTCAAGCGAATTCACCCAATTGCTGGTTTCAGCGTTGATGAAGGAATGGAGACCATCGGTGGCAACCGCGATCGTGGGAAACGTCGCCAGATCGAAAGAAAACATGATAGGCGCATTGAATTGTTCCCGCCGGATCGATGAATCGGTCGTTTCATTCAGATAACGGACGGACTGCGCCACCGCCGGATCGCCGATTGCCTCTTGATAAAAGGCTTGGCGCTCGGTATCCAACAGATAAGACAAGTAATATGGGGCATTTTCCGCGTACTCAACCTGAATCACCGCCACACTGCCATCGGCACGGCGGGTCGCAATGCAGCCATCCCCATAGAGATGGACGAATACTTTTGCTCCGTCGCACCAAGAGACTAGCAGCGTGGCATCCAGCGTTTCGGGAGGGAGTCTCAAAGCTTGGATCTGCCGCGCGGCGCGGCGCGCGATTCGGCGGCCCAAGCGCCAGTGCAATGCGGTGCGTTCGGCTTCATCGCCTGAAACCCGTGCGAAGCGCTCTATTTCCTGGCGAGCGTTTAGCACCAACAATCTTGCGCCGACATCGCTGTTTAGCGAGGCAGAACATCCGTCGGCGAGAATCACATGGGGAAACGGCTCCCTCCCCTGCATCGCATAATCTTCGCAATACCAATGCATCTTGCCGATGGTGTAATACGAACCGAACACGATCGCCATACCGGCCTCATCACTCGTCCCGCTCAAGCGAGGAAATCAGCGGCGCGTGCGGTTCGCATCCCGCGTTCGCGCATATCCGTCAAAAATCGATGCGCCAAATCCTCGAAACCGGGCACCGGCGAACTGGTGTCCTCGATCAACACTAACTTACGGATGCTTTCCCGGCCAAAGTAATCGGCAATGTCGCGGATCGTGTTCGCGACGCAATGCGATAACGCCTGCCCTGACACCGCCACCAAATCGGCATTTTCCAGGGTTTTGATCAGCCCGACGTTGAGTTGGGTACTCGGATCGGTTGGATCGGGCACATCGGCTTGCACCGCCGAATAATGCTCGGTCCCAGGGTTATGACCTTTGAGCAGATAATCGACGCGCTTGAAGCCCGTTTCTTCCCAGCGCCGCAATGCCCCCGCCACCGCCGGCATCACGTTGTGTCCCCACGTCCCGATCAAGCAGTGCGGCGGCCAGATGGTCAAAGTGTAGCGACCGTTGTCGCGCAAGGCTCGCACGTAGGCCAACGCTGGCTGTTGCAAGCGAAGATCGAAAGCGTACCAACGCCCTCTTTCGACATCCTCGACGGTAATCTGGGTAAACGGCGCCGGTCGCTCGCCTTGTTCGTCCCGCCAAAACACCGGATGGGCAATATCGACGAATTGATGGGTATCAAGCGTGACATGGATCTGCTCGATCCGACCGTCGAGCCGGTCCAACAATCCAGCCAACCGCTCGGCGTCCGCGCTGGCACCCGGCACCGGCAACGCCGCACCCGGTACGTCGCTAAAATCGTTCTGCGGATCGATGATCAGGCATTCGAGACGCATGATGGTTCTCCCCCGCTTGGTTCATACGCCGGCTCCGACGCCGTACTTCACGGAACGCTGGTCGGCTTCTTTTGTAGGAGTCGATCGATTTAGTTGCTTTATGCTACTATAATGACCCATTTAGTTGCACAATGCAACTAAATGGGTTCTGAAGTGGAGGGAATAGCCGCGATGACCGACGGCCAACGTGTTATGCTGGATCGGTTTTGCACCGGAGATGCGTCGCCATGAGCGAACCCTCGATTCCCACCGAACTGATCGACCGCCTCCGCACCGCCCGTCGAGTGGCGGTGCTGACCGGCGCCGGTATCTCCGCCGAAAGCGGCGTACCCACCTTCCGCGAAGCGCAGACTGGCCTGTGGGCCCGCTACAATCCGGAGGAGCTCGCCACTCCCGACGCCTTCCGGCGCGATCCAAAACTGGTGTGGGAATGGTATGCCTGGCGGCAAAAACGGGTCCGCCAAGCCGAACCGAACCCCGGCCATCAGGCCCTGGTCGAAATGGAACAGCGGATTGCCGAATTTACCCTCATCACCCAGAATGTGGACGGCCTACATCGGCGGGCGGGCAGTCACAACATACTGGAGCTGCACGGCAATCTGTTTCGCGCCAAGTGTTTTAACGAGGATCGACCGGTGGAAAGCTGGCCGGACAGCGACGAGGTTCCGCCACGCTGCCCGCGCTGTGGCGGATTGCTGCGCCCTGACGTGGTCTGGTTCGGGGAAATGCTACCAGCTGGCGCCTTGCGTGCCGCCGAGCACGCAGCCCTGACCGCCGAGGTCTTTTTTAGCATCGGCACCTCGGCCTTGGTCTATCCCGCTGCCGATCTGCCTTTCGCCGCGCTGGCCGCGGGCGTCACGGTGGTGGAGATTAACCCGCAACCCACTCCGCTCAGCCCACATGTCACCTTCTGCCTGAACGGCGCCGCCGGCTCGGTTCTGCCGGCTCTGGTCGCCCAAGTCTGGGAAGCTGCCTGAAAAGCCGCGCCCCAACGCGCTCGATGCGGTGGCAATGGAAACATCGTGCCGCATCAGGCACCCGCTTGACCGACCCGCCGGGCGGGCGCCGGAGCCGATTTTAACCAGCGATGGGTATACGACCCGTCGGGATCACGACGAGCTGCTTGCTCGGCCGGATCCAGACGAGCCTGTTGATCGAGCCGCCAAAACCCGGTCACGGTCATCCAGTCAGCCAGATTGACACTGGGATCATCGTCTAGCAGCCGTGACGCGAACCAAGCCGCGCCCCAGCGCCAATCAAGCCGCAGGTCGTGGTAGAGATAACTCGCTACAAGCCGCCGGCCAAACGAGGTCAAATGGCCGGTATGCGCCAGCTCGCGCAGGTGGGCATCCACGAAGGATTCGCCGGTCTCGCCCCGGCGCCAGCGCTCGAATCGCTCCCGTGCTCCTTCATCGTTCCGGGTCGCCGCACGATCGAATTGCTCGGCCCGTTCGCCTCCCTTGAGCGCGAGGAATCGACAGAAATCACGTTTCAACAACTCATCGATGGTGCCGGTCGCCAGTTTGCCAGCCCACGCTGCAAGACCAGAATACTCGATGTATTGATAAATCCGCCGAGGCGATATCGCGCCGCGTGCCAACCAAGGCGCGAATTGGTCGACTCGCGCTGCATCCGCCTCCCTCGCGCCACCGCGCAGCGTGTCCAGAGACACCCGACGACCTTGCACGAACTCCTGCAACTTTGCCAAGGCTACCGTCGCGCCGCCCTTGAAGCCAGAATCCTGGCCGGCTTCAAGGGCGGTGGACAATTCCACGGTCTGGACCAAAGCGGCCAAGGTTGGCGTGGTCAATTCAGCTGGATAAGCGGGTAGCATCTGCAGGGGTGGCAACGGGACTCGCGGCTCGCGGTCGGCCATGACCGCCTCTCGAAATTGACTGAATTGCTCAGGCAAGTTAGCGACAGGAAAAGGTAAATCGCTCGAATGCACGAGCGTGTTGACCCAATAGCGGCGCAACGGTATGCCCAGCGACTCCAACGCCGCCGCTAATCGCCGTTCCGCCCGCGCACCCTCCCCCAAAATCTCGCGCTCGGTGAATACCACTTGGACACCCAGGGCCTGAGCCAAACGCGGAATCACCTTTTCAGGCTCGCCTAACTCCACATGCAAACCGCTACCCCGCATTTCTAATCCGATCCGTAAATCCTCCAGGCACTCGATCAGAAATCGCGCCCGCAGTGGCCCTAGGCGGGGAAACCCCAGCGGTTGGATTTCAAACTGCTGCGGATCGAGACAATAGACGGGTACCAGCACATCCATGCTACTTGCTAACAAACTCAACGCTTCGTGATCGTGCAATCGCAGATCATTTCGGAACCAGATCATTGCACGCTGATTGCTCATCGTTCATTTCCTCGGGTGGCGATTTCATGCGCCATCATTATTCTTGTCGTCGAGCCCCGATCCCCGGTCGTGGCGTTATCATCGCGATCCAAACGAGGCGCGTCTCATTTTTTCTATCATCAATGAGATACTTTAGCCAATTTCACTGGGAGAAAAATGCGCGATGCTGCTCTTCGACAATCGACCGTCCCGACTGACGCTCGCCGATGGCGCTCATCTTGCCTATCACCGCAGCCCAGGCGCCGCGCCCGGCGTGGTGTTTCTGGGCGGATTCACCTCGGATATGACCGGCATCAAGGCCACCACCCTAGAGCGCTGGTGCCGGGGGCGCGGCCAAGCCTTCGTCCGTTTCGATTACTCCGGTCACGGCGCATCCAGCGGCACGTTCTCAGAGGGCACCATCGGCCGCTGGGCGCAAGAAGCTCTCGACGTATTGGACCGGCTGACCGAAGGTCCGCAAATCCTGGTAGGGTCATCGATGGGCGCCTGGATCATGCTGCTGACGGCGCTGGCACGACCGGAGCGGATCGTCGCACTGCTCGGCCTGGCGTGCGCCGTCGACTTTACCGAGTATCTGTTGTGGGAACGGCTCGATGACCACCTTCGCGAGCGATTGCGACGCGAGCGGGTTATCAGCCTGCCATCGCCCTACAGCGAGCCTTACATCATCGCTTTGAACTTGATCGAGGAAGCGAAGCGGCACCGCCTGTTCGATCGACCGGAGCTGCCCATTACCTGCCCGGTACGGTTGATCCACGGTATGAACGACGCTGATGTGCCATGGCAGATCAGCCTGCAGGTCATCGAACGACTGACCGGGCCTGACGCCCGGCTACTCTTGGTCAAGGATGGGGAACACACCTTGTCGCGAGAACAGGATTTGCTGCTGCTGACTCGCACTCTGGGGGATTTGCTGGACAGCCACTGACAGCCTCGCGGCTTAGTTCCTTGGCTCGACCAGCGAGAGAAGCCTTGAGGTCCCTGCGAGAACTCTCCTCCCCGAACGTTCCAGAATGAAACAGAAAAAGAGATTGTTTTCATTACTTCGAGCGGATTACACGGCCATGGCCTTTCCGAACAGGCGGCGAGTAGCTCCAAGAGCATCTTTTCTAAAGAAAATTACAGAAAGCCACTCTAAATAGGGTAGTGGCATGACACAAGCATAACAACTTTGTCTATAGTGATAGAGACTCCCCTCTTCAAGCGAGGAAGAGCGGCGCGGAGCATTTGGGTACTGCAAAATGACGATCCAAATGCTGGCGGCGCGGCTTTTATCCAGCACTGAAAAAATTACCTTGAGAGGATAGCCATGCGAGAAAAATCCATTTTTTCTTATTGGAAGAGCCTAATCAGTCTCGCCTTACTGCTGTTCGGCTTCTTAACCCTATTGAGTTTCCCCAGCGTCGCGGCACCACTTGCCCACTTGGAATCGCCAGCACCAGCAGCGTTTCTACGCAGCGGAGTCGGCTTGATCCGGGGTTGGGCTTGCGAAGCAAGCCGAGTGGAGGTGAGTGTCGATGGTGGGCCGCTGCTGGCTACCGCCCACGGCACCGACCGGCCCGATACAGTGACGGCTTGCGGACACGCCAACACCGGCTTCGGTCTGACCTACAACTGGAATCGGCTGGGAGAGGGTCTCCACAACCTACGAGCCTTCGCCGATGGCGTGTTGTTCGCCGACGTCAACTTCACTGTAGCCACGTTGGGCGGCGAATTCCTGACTGGATTGCAAGGAGAATACACCGTCGCCGACTTCCCGGCGCAAGGTAATTCGTTTCAGATCCGCTGGTCGGAACCCGATCAGAATTTCATGTTCGTCAATCCGACGACCGTCCCGCCGGTCACGAACCCACCGACCGCAGTGCGGGTAGCGCTAGAATCACCCGCGCAAGGGTCTTCTGTCAGCGGGATCGGCCTGATTCGGGGCTGGGTCTGCGCCGCAAACAAGGTGGAGGTGAGTATCGACGGCGGGCCGTTGTTGGCCACTGCCCACGGCACCGACCGACCTGACACGGCAACCGCTTGTGGGCATGCCGACACCGGCTTTGGCCTGACCTACAACTGGAATCGGCTCGGAAACGGCGTTCACAATCTGCGGGCCTACGCTGATGATGTGGCGTTCGCCGACGTCAACTTCACCGTGGCCACGCTGGGTGGCGAGTTCCTGACTGGCCTGCTCAAGAAGATCCGCCTGCTTCAATTCCCGAATACCAGTAGCACCACTGCCGTCCAAACCACCGCAGAAACCGGTCCGATTACTACCCTCGAATGGTCCGAAGCCGATCAGAATTTCGTCATCGCCGCCTCCACGGCGGCCGGTGACAAGATCGCCCTCGGTTCCTTGCTCACCGACCTGCTCAACAAGTTCGCGCTGCTAGGAGTCGGTATCCAAGCTGACAGCACGTCGCATGCCGTCGGCGTGCGGGCGACCAAGGACGGACAAGGTCTACCAACGGCTGTCGAAGGGCTCACCTGGTCCGACAGCGACACCCGAACTTGGGCCGACCTGAATCTGGGGTCGGACAACTTGCCTGCCCAGTATCGAGACTCCAGCGGTGCAGAAGCACGGTTGGACACCATCACCGACAGCACCGTCAACGTCAGCTTTGTCAGTGGCGGCGGCCAAGTCGAGGCAGGACCAATCACCGTACCGATCAACGGCCGCCTGTTGCATGATCTGCAAACGCTGATCGATCAAGTGCGGGCGAGAGCCGCCACCGCGCAGTCGGTCGCTACTCAATCGGCCACCACCCAGCCGGCTGCTACCGCCCCCGAGACGCTGCGGCAATCGCTGAACGCCCTGCTGGCCAACTTGCTGTGGGCAAGCGGCGCCGCCAGCGGGGAAACGCTGTGCGCGATCCAGGATGCCGCCTCCGCTGCCGGCCGAAGCTCGACGGCACCAACCGCCTGCCGGTCGTCACTGCTAGTAAACTGGGTGGCGCGCGCCACTGGCCAAGCGAACCCGCAGGCCGTAACCCCCGCTGCTACCGAGAGCGATGTCGATCCCCAGGCGCAACAATCCTTGCAGTTCGTGGAAGACGTAACGGATGCGCCCTGCTCGGCGGCGAGCAGTAACGCCGACTGCCTGATTCCGGCGGCGACCGAGCTGGTGAATTCTATCTTGGAAGCGCCGGTCATCCCGCCCGATCATTCAGGCCCGGCAGCCATTAGTGTGCCTGACGTGGTCGGCCTGACCCAGAGCGCCGCTGCCAGCGCCATCGTCGCAGCAGGGCTGACCGTCGGGTCGGTGATCCAGCAAGCCAGCACCACCGTGCCTAGCGGCACCGTCATCAGCCAGAACCCCGCCGCAGGTGCCTCGGTCGCCACCGGCTCGACCGTCGATCTCGTCGTATCCTCGGGGCCAGCGCCCGTCACCGTGCCCAACGTGGTCGGCCTGACCCAGAGCGCCGCTACCAGCGCCATTACCCAAGCAGGGCTAATCGTTGGGTCGGTGACCCAGCAGGCCAGCTCCACCGTGCCTAGCGGCACCGTCATCCGCCAGAACCCCGCCGCAGGTGCCTCGGTCGCCCCCGGCTCGGCCGTCGATCTCGTCGTGTCAGGGCTAGCGCCCGTCACCGTCCCCAACGTAGTTGGCATGACGCAAACCGACGCTGTCAACACAGTCACCGGAGCACAGTTAGTAATCGGCACAATAACAAACCAAAATAGCGCTACTTTCCCTGCCGAGCATATTAGTAATCAGACACCTGCTGCCGGCGCCGTGGTCACTGCTGGCTCACTGGTCGATCTAATAGCGGTAAGGGATTGCAGCTATGGACCTGATACATGCCTCCTACCTTATGTTTGGCGAGAAGCTTCATCCACTGATCATGTTTGCGTAACAGTAGAAACAAGGTCTCAAACAGCTTATGACAACAGCCAAGCATCTGCGCGGATCAATCCAGACGGGGGACCATATGGCCCAGACACCTGCTTAGATGGATATGTCTGGCGAGAGGCTTTCTCTGACGATCATGTTTGTGTGACGGTAGAGACAAGATCCCAGGCAACTTACGACAACAGCCAAGCAAGCTCTCGAAAGGCATGTCTACTTCAATAGAAGCTGTACCAGCGTCAGACCGGGCACAGGATGTGCCCCGAACATCCGGCGCCTACCAGAGTCGATGCTGCGCTTATACCTGTTGGCCCAGCGAGTTCGAATAGAATTTGCTACTGCCAACTCACACCTTGTTGGGGGATTTGCTGGGCAGCTGGTGACACCCTGCGGCCCTGTTCCCCCCTTCCCAACCGGTGAATGAAGGGAACCGTCAAGGATTCAACTGCCGATAAACCGCGTGGGCAACCTGATCCAACATCGGCCGACTCAAATCGCCGATGAGCGCGTAGGCGAGATCACCGTCTACTCAATAGAAGGCACCGATCCCGTCCTGTTCGGCGAAGCGGAAAGCAGTTTCGCGATTGCCGCCTAACCTGCGCCGCGCGTAGAGCGTCAGTCGCTGGCCACCGCCATCCTGATACATGAATTGCGCGGCTGGTTGACCATCGGCGGGCAACAACCGTCCGCCCAGCAGTTGGAAGCCCAGTGACTCTAGCATGGGCGCCCGGATCGTCACGCTCAACCGCTTGGATAGCCAAGCTACCAGATGTTGCTGCTGGCCGGCGTCTACCCCCACCGGATGGCGAACCTCGGGCACGAAGATGGCATGGGCCGCCAACGCCCTCGCGAAAGATTGATCGCCGCACGGTACGGTCCTGATTTTCTTCAGATTTATGCAACAAAGCCCCCTGCATGCGATCTATCCACCTGCGGTTGCCGGTAGGTTTGTGAACCGTCATCCAAGCTTAGCTACCGATGGTGGATCCAGAACGGGTTGCCAACCGGTTTCGTGGGCGCTGACAATCTGATCGGCGGCAATGCCCAAACCCACGACCGCCAACAGTTTTCCGTCCGCGTGCAGCAAGGGCAACCGATCGCGTTTCCACGGCGGAAT